>ERZ1026876.324-NODE-324-length-30110-cov-15.950624_pt1 | contig 30110 bp, 20 predicted proteins | sample MGYA00380168_ERZ1026876 | MGnify/ENA primary metagenome ERZ1026876 (study PRJEB33269, sample SAMEA4719804) | human gut metagenome | biome: human-associated habitat; feature: organic feature; material: feces | place: Cameroon | collected 2013-10 ... | reverse complement strand
GAGTTGAAGCCAGGCGAAAAGCCTGAAGCTATCTTCCTGACCAACGCAGAAGCCAAGGATGTTGTGGCTCGCGAATACTGCAACCTTCATGGTCTGTGGAAAGGGGAAATCTAAAAGAATATAATTATCCGGGAGGGTGTGTCTCTATACTTTAGACACACCCTCCTGCTTTTTTATCCATCTTATCAGGCAACTTTTCTCTAAAAACCTTGGAACATATTGAAATAATTCGTATATTTGCAGCTGGTAATGCCAAAAACCTGATTTTAAATCATAAAAATGCGTTAAAGCAAAACGCATTAAACATACAATCTTATTATTAACATTTTAAATTACATCAATTATGAGAAGAACAATCTTTACTCTATTCATGCTTTGTATCGCAACCCTAACCCTGCAGGCACAAGATGTCTGGACTGCAGCAGGTTCCAGTACACTCTTCGGTTCTCATTGGGATGAAACGGATACTAACAATGACCTGACCGATAAAGGGGATGGTATCTGGGAACTCACAAAAACCGGTTGCATTCTTGAGCAGAATGTGAAAAACGAACTTAAAGTCCTGAAGAATCATTCTTGGGCAGAATCGTACCCTCAACCCGACAACTATGTCTTTAAGGTAGAAGAGACTGGTACTTATGACGTGACTATCCAGTTTGATGCAAACAATTTCACAATCAATGTCAAAACCAAAAAGACTGGTGATGCAGTTATCGGTGAAAAGACATGGACTGTAGCAGGATTTGGTGTAATTCTCGGGATAGAATGGGATCCGAAAGCAACAGAAAACGACATGATCAAACAGGAAGATAACGTCACATATATTCTGACCAAGACCAATTTAACCCTCGCTATAGGTACTTATAAATATAAAATCTGTGCAAACCATGGTTGGGCAGAAAACTATGGTGACGATAATGATTCGGAAGGAAATGCCTCCATTTTTATCACAAAAGACGGAATCTACGACCTCACTTTCACCTTCAATTCAAAGACCCACGAAGTTTCCTGCGAGCCAACCAAAAAAGCAGATGCCATAATTGAAAAGATATGGTCTGTTGCAGGAAACGAAGGATTATTTGAGACTGCGTGGGACGAGCTGTCAACAGCTAACGAGATGACAAAGCAAGAAAACAATATATATATCCTGGAAAAGAAGGGTATAAGCCTCAATGCTCAAACTTACGAATATAAGGTATGCTCCAACCATGACTGGACAGAAAGCTATGGTGCCGACCCTTTTGGAATAGATAATGCTATACTCGTCATTGAAAAAGCCGGAACCTACGACGTTACCTTCACCTTCAATCAGGCAACCAAAGAGGTATCAGCTACAGCTGTGCGCACCGATACCGATGGCATCAGCCAGATTGCAGGCGACGTAAAAGCCAAGAACGTAGTCCTCAACCTTCAGGGCCATCGTATTTCAACTCCTAAACAGGGAGTTTATATCATCAATGGTAAAAAAGTGGTCGTAAAATAATAAAAACTGCTCAAAGTAATCATCAGAAAGGCATTCACCAGCATCGTGAATGCCTTTTTTAGTTTATTTACCACGAATTATTTTGTATTTTATCCGATTTAACGTACCTTTGCACCCAAATATTTAAACGTTTAAAGATAAAATGGCATTAAAATGTGGTATTGTAGGTCTTCCTAACGTGGGAAAATCTACATTGTTCAACTGTCTGTCTAGTGCAAAGGCACAGGCAGCTAACTTCCCTTTCTGTACTATCGAACCAAACTTGGGCGTCATCACCGTACCAGATGAGCGACTCAACAAGTTGGCAGAGATTGTTCACCCAGGACGCATCGTCCCAGCTACTTGCGAAATCGTAGATATCGCAGGTCTTGTAAAGGGTGCCAGCAAGGGCGAAGGTCTTGGTAATAAATTCTTGGGAAATATCCGTGAGTGCGATGCTATCATCCACGTAATCCGCTGTTTCGACGATGACAACATCGTACGTGAAGGTGGCGCTAAGGTTGACCCATTGGAGGACAAGAGCGTTATCGATACAGAGTTGCAGCTCAAGGACTTGGAGACTATCGAATCTCAGCTCGCCAAGCAGCAGAAGACAGCTGCTGCAGGCAACAAGGATGCTAAGGTGATGGTTACCGTATTGGAGGCTTACAAAGCTGAGTTGGAGCAGGGTAAGAACGCTCGTGGCGTTACTTTCGAGAGCAAAGAAGAACAGAAGGCGGCTCACGATCTCTTCCTCCTCACTACGAAACCTGTACTCTACGTAGCCAACGTAGATGAAGCTTCTGCCAAGAGCGGAAATGAATACAGCAAGAAGGTAGAGGAAATCGCTAAGGAAGAAGGTGCTGAGTGCATGGTTATCGCTGCGAAGACAGAGGAAGACATTGCATCTCTCGAAACCTACGAAGACAAGCAGATGTTCCTCGAGGAACTCGGATTGGAGGAAAGTGGTGTTAACCGCCTCATCAAGAAGGCATACGCTCTTCTGAATCTTGAGACATTCATCACTGCTGGTGAGATGGAGGTAAAGGCATGGACTTACCACAAGGGCTGGAAGGCTCCTCAGTGTGCAGGCGTCATCCATACCGACTTTGAAAAAGGATTCATCCGTGCAGAGGTCATCAAGTACGACGATTATATCCAGTATGGTTCTGAGGCTGCAGTCCGCGAGGCAGGTAAACTCGGTATCGAGGGTAAGGAATATGTCGTTCAGGATGGCGATATCATGCACTTCCGTTTTAATGTTTAATTATGACAAACCTGCTTAATTATATCGTTTGGGATCCAGATCCTATTCTTGCGCATCTGGGGCCTTTGACCATCCGATATTACTCCACTTGCTGGCTTATCGGTTTGCTGTTGGGCTATCTGCTCATGCAGCGACTCTACAAGCAGCAGAAATTGGGCGATGACAAGTTTGAGCCTCTCTTCCTTTATATCTTCTTCGGTATTCTGGTAGGTGCACGTCTCGGTCATTGTCTCTTCTATCAGCCTGAGTATTTCCTTACGCAATGGGATCACTTCATCGAGATGCTGATACCTATGCACCACATGCCGGATGGCAGTTGGAAACTTACGGGATATGAAGGGCTGGCCAGTCATGGTGGTGTATTCGGAATGTTTGTTGCCATCTGGCTCTACTGCCGCAACATGAAGGTAAAGGGCTGGGTAGTGCTCGACAATATGGGTATTGTCTCCGGTATTGCAGCTATGTTTATCCGTCTGGGTAATCTGATGAATTCAGAGATTATCGGCAAGGTGACTGATGTGCCTTGGGCATTCATCTTTGTTCGTGAAGATCAATACCCTCGCCATCCAGGACAGCTCTATGAAGCCATCGCCTACCTCATCATCTTCTTACTCATTCTCTTCATCTATAAGAAGAAAGGTCCTAAGAGTGTGGGCACTGGCTTATATTTCGGTCTCTGTCTTACCCTCATCTTCGCCTTCCGTTTCTTCATCGAATATACGAAGGAGATTCAGGTGGCATTCGAGGCTGGACTTCCGATGGATATGGGACAGATATTGAGTATCCCGCTCATTCTTCTGGGAGTTTGGAGCATCGTCTCCAGCTTTAAGAGAGCAAAGGCTCAGGAAGAAAAACAAGAGAAATAGGGCTTGTTTGGGGCTTGTTATGTCATCGCGGATAGTAGTATTTACTTTGCCGATGCAGTAGTACTTACTTTGTTAACGCAGTAGCATATGGAAACATTTTTCAATACTCAACCTTACAGTTAGAACTGTTTTTCTATAAAATAAGAAACTCTCCCTTGCAGGAATCCAATCCTTGGCAAGGGAGAGTTTTTATTTTCAATCCATCATGATCTACTTCTTATCTTCCCATTAAAATCTTCTTGATTTCATTGAGTTTGTTCAAAGCCTCTACCGGTGTGAGATTATTGATATCCAAACCCAATATCTCATCGCGTATCTGACTCAGAACCGGATCGTCAAGCTGGAAGAAACTGAGTTGTACTCCATCCTTCGGTTCATCCAGATGCTGCATATTAGGTTTGCCGGCAGCACCCACACCCTCATTGTCATCCTCCAGTTGTTTCAGAATAACATTGGCACGGTTAACGATGCTGCGAGGCATACCGGCTATTTCAGCCACATGAATACCGAAGGAGTGCTCGCTGCCACCTGGCTCAAGTTTACGCAGGAAGATAACCTTGCCATCCACCTCCTTCACGCTTACATTGAAATTCTTGATGCGAGGAAAGTTCTTTTCCATCTCATTCAGTTCGTGATAGTGGGTAGCAAAGAGTGTACGTGCCTGCGCCTTCTTGTGCTGATGCAAGTATTCCACGATAGCCCAAGCTATTGAGATTCCATCATAAGTAGAAGTACCACGTCCCAACTCATCAAAGAGAACCAGTGAACGAGGAGAAACATTATTCAGGATATTCGCAGCCTCAGTCATCTCTACCATAAAAGTAGATTCACCAAGCGAGATATTATCACTGGCACCCACACGGGTGAATATCTTATCCACCAGACCTACTCTTGCACTCTCGGCTGGTACGAAACAGCCTACCTGTGCCAGCAGAACTATCAAGGCCGTCTGCCTTAAAAGCGCAGATTTACCGGCCATATTAGGACCCGTAATCATCATAATCTGCTGTTTCTCGGTATCGAGCAACACATCGTTTGGCACATATCGCTCACCCAAAGGCAACTGAGTTTCTATCACAGGATGGCGCCCCTGCTTGATGTCGAGCACCTCGGAATCATCGATGACAGGACGCACATAGTGGTTTTCTTCCGATGCCTTCGAGAAGGAAAGAAGACAGTCCATACGGGCAATGAGGTTGGCATTGATTTGTATCTGAGGAATATACTCTTGCATAGAGGCTATCAGTTCATTGAAGAGTTGGGCTTCGAGAATCAGAATCTTCTCATCGGCACCAAGAATCTTCTCTTCATATTCCTTCAGTTCCTGGGTAATATATCGCTCTGCCTGAGCAAGCGTCTGCTTGCGAATCCAGTCTTCAGGCACCTTGTCCTTGAAGGTATTGCGCACCTCTAAATAATAGCCAAATACATTGTTATAACCCACTTTCAGGCTGGAAATACCTGTTTTCTCTATCTCGCGCTCCTGTATCTTGAGCAGATAGTCCTTACCGTGCCGGCTGATAGAACGCAGATCGTCCAATTCTGCATTGTAGCCATCAGCGATAACATCGCCCTTATTGATAAGCTGCGGAGGATCTGGCTGGATTTCCTTTGCTATCCGTTCTTTCAGCGTTTCACAGAGATTGAGTTGCTCACCCACACGCTGCAAGGCTTCGTTCTTGGCATGTTGACAAGCCACCTTGATTGGCTGGATAGCCTCCAGGGCATGTTGCAATTGCACAACTTCACGAGGCGAAACTCTACCCACAGCCACTTTGGAAATGATACGTTCCAGGTCGCCGATACGATGCAGTTGATCATCCATCAACTGCTTGAACTCCGGTTCCTTGAAGAAATATTCCACGATGTCGAGTCGCTCGTTGATAGGGCGCACATCTTTCAGCGGAAAGACAAGCCAGCGACGGAGCATACGACCTCCCATTGCCGTTACGGTGCGGTCGATGACATTCAGAAGCGACGAACCATCGTCCTGCATCGGGGCCACCAGTTCCAGACTGCGGATAGTAAAGCGGTCCATACGCACGAACTTATCCTCCTCAATACGGGAAAGTGCTGTAATATGATTGATTTGGGTATGCTGGGTAATCTCCAGATACTGCATGATGGCTCCGCTGGCAATGATACCATTCTTCAGATGTTCTACACCAAAACCCTTCAAGGATTTGGTTTTGAAATGACCGAGGAGTTTCTTTCGGGCAGTCTGTTCGGTGAAAACCCAGTCGTCCAATTCGTATGTACAGTATTTAGTTCCGAAACACTGTTCGAATTTCTGTTTCATGGCACGATCGTAAAGCACTTCCTTCGGCTGGAAGTTGCCCATCAACTTCTCCACATAGTCGGGAGTACCTTCCCCTGTAAGGAATTCGCCCGTAGAGATATCGAGGAAGCTTACACCACAAGAAGCTTTTCCGAAATGGACAGCAGCAAGGAAGTTGTTCTCCTTGTAGTTCAAGACATTATCGCCCATCGCCACACCCGGAGTCACCAGTTCCGTAATGCCACGCTTCACCATCTTATCCATCTGGCTAAGCCCCTTCTTACCCTTGATTTCCAAGCGTTTCTTCTTCGGATCCTCCAGCTGGTCGCACACAGCAACACGCTTGCCGGCACGTATCAACTTAGGCAGATAAGTATCGAGTGCATGATGAGGGAAACCAGCCATCTCTGCACCACCTGCCGAACCGCCATTGTTACGGCGAGTCAGGGTAATACCGAGCACTTTGGAAGCCTCTATAGCATCCTCGCAATAAGTTTCATAGAAGTCACCACATCGGAAAAGCAACAGCGCCTCGGGATGTTTCGCTTTCATCTCAAAAAACTGCCGCATCATCGGCGTAAGACCTTTATTATCGTTTGCCATTATATTATTTATTCCTTTCGTTATTTTTAAGTTTATCTTTGGAGGATATTCTCTCCCAATTTTTGTAATGCAAGAATTGCAAAAATAGGAAAAAAGAAAGAGAATACAAAAGAACCACTTCTTTTTTAATGTTTTTTTGAACTACACCTTCTTATCCAACCATAAAATCAAGAGAGGGTCAGCTATGCTATATACCTTTTCATTTCTCGTCAGGATATCGTCCTCCAAGAGTTTTTGGGCAGCCGACTGGGTGGCACTTGGCGACTTCAAACGATGTTTTTTGGTAAAAGCTGCAGAGACTATGCTCTTGGCTTGCCCCTCTTCATGTATGGCGTAAAGCACTTCTTTCTGAGGCTCAGAAATATAAGCCAAAAGTTCTCGAATGCGGTAATCATTTTCCGTCACAAAACTATCTATCAAACTATCCACTAAAGCCATATCACAAGTTACACCCACTGGAGTCATGGCGTATGCGTCTTTCATAATGCGCTGCATATAGAGGGTAACACCCCGGAATGTCGTATATACTTTTTCTATAGCTTCGGACATGATTTTCTTTTCTCCCTCCTGAAAATGCTTAATAACAAACGCTTGATAAATAGGCAAGGCTATAGCTTCCAACTGTATCAACTTGGCACTTTGGAAAAAAGGACGGCGAGAAGAAAGGAACATTTCTTCTAATATGGTACGCTGACTGCCTGCGAAAACAAAATTAGCATTACTCAGTTTTTGGATATAAGAGCGAAGTATCGCTTCAATGTTCTTCTCCGGATACTTGGTTATTTGCTGGAACTCATCTATCACCACCAAACAACGCTTATCTGCATGCTCGATAAATTCGAAAATTTCCTTGATAGTATATTCTGGCATATTGATGTCACCCAACTTCACATCAAAAGTCGGAGTATTCTGTATCGGATCATATCCAAAGGAAGCAGAAAGAGAACGCAAAGTCATCATAAAGAGCCTACGCATCTTATCACTCTTGGAAGCCACTTTCTCATAAACAGCAGTACCCAATACATAAATAAACTCCTTGAAACAAGTGGTATGCAGAATATCTACACTAATCGTGAAGAAATCCTTCTGTACATCCTCCTTATCAAAAACAAAATCGACCAAAGAAGTCTTTCCCATCCTTCGTGGTGATGTTATCACTACGTTCATTTGGTTGAGCAATGCCATGCTCAACACTTTAGCTTCCTCTACTCGATCACAGAAATAAGGAGCAGGTATCTTTCCTGTCACAACAAACGGGTTGATATTTACAGTCATAGCTTTACTTCTTCTTTTGTTTTGTGGCACAAAGATAAGACTTTTCAACGAATTATCCAAAACAAATTATCTTTTTTTGATAATTTGCAAATAACTTCTCATTTCAGAGCCATATTAAACTAATGTATAACACTTTTCTCCAACTTAAAGAAGTTTTAAGCTAAAAAACTTGCTTACAAAAGAAATTATGAGTAACTTTGCAACCGATAGGCTTAGTATAGCCTTAAGAGTTTATTCACAAAAATGTCTAACTTTAAAATACAACGGATTAAGAAACAGAAATAAAGAACAAGGAATGCCTAAGGAAACGATTCTTAGAGAATCCGCTCCCAAGAATGAATCATCGAGGACTCCATGCCCTCATATTTATTAACTATGTGCATTTCCGTTTCGACTTTTGAGATATTAAAATATTGAGCTTTTAGCTCTTGTTCTCTACTACTGAATGCCGCCAATATTCACACAACGAGAACAAGCAGATGGAAGGTTCATGCCAATTTTGGCGTGAGCCGTTCTGTGCTTGTTGTTGTGGAGGTAGCTTGGCGGCAACCTAGTAGTAAACAAGTCACGAACGGTTGCACGCCAATTTTTATTCAAATGAAAAGTAACAAGATACATTCATTTTGCAAGTTGCTGTTTTTAGGATTTATGTTACTTGCCTATAGTGCAAGCTATGCACAATCCAATCTCAACTTCTCAATAGAAACAGAAAATGAAGATTCTTATGCTGTACTTTCAGGTTATACACCAGAGACAGAAACAGAATTGACCATTCCGAATAAAGTAACAATTGAAGACAAGGAGTATGAGGTTAAGAAAATAGCAGCATCTTGCTTTAGTCAAGCAAAGAACTTGACTAAAGTAACTATCCCTAATACAATTGTTTCCATTGAAAGCAATGCTTTTGAAGACTGCTCAAACATCAAAGAATTCATCTTTGAAGATGATTCCAACTTGGATTTTATTGGGGACAATGCTTTCAAGAACTGTTCAAAAATTGAATCTTTCACAATTCCTGCTAAAGTAACAAAACTTGGACGAGTATTTAATGGGTGCGATAACCTTTCTGAGGTTACCTGTCTAGCAGAAACGCCACCTAATTTGGATATTTATTTTTGCGTAACAGACCACAACAATTCTGTAAAGGAAATACTTATCTATGTTCCCAAAAACTCAATCAAAAATTATGATGAGCAGTGGAACAGACTGACACTTGATCGTTACTACTACTTTATACCTATTGGCAACAAAGCTAAATTTGTCAGCATGGCAAATGGTGATAAATATATTGTAAATGAGACAACAGAAAAGGCAACTCTCCGCTATCCTGCATTTTCTGAAACGAAACAGATTTCAATTCCTGCTTCCATTTACTTTGGCGGAAAAACATATTCAGTCACAGAGATTGCATCAAGGAGTTTTGAAACCGCATTTGTAGAAAGTATTGAATTACCTTCCACTATCGAAACAATCAGTTCTAAAGCTTTCTGGTGCAAAAATCTGACATTGTTAATTTGCCACGCTATAATTCCTCCAACAACCAGTTTTGCTGTAAGGAATTGCGTTTGGTTCTATCCAGAAGAAGGAAAAGGAGGAAGAGGTTTACCAAGTCATCTTATCGTACAAGTTCCACAAGAGGCTCTGAAAGCCTATCAAGAAGATTCCCATTGGGTGTATTATGTAAATTACATATACCCAATAGATAACAAAGCTACTATTCAACAAATCAACGGATGTCGATTTTTAATAGATCCAGACAGAGACTACACAACATTATTGCGTACATACAAAGAAGTTGATTTTAAATTTCCAACATCTGTTATATATGGTGGAAAACAATACCCTGTAACTCATTTAGCTTCCTCATGCAGTCCTTACATCACCCATAAATCACCTAAAATTCCTAACACCATTCAAGTTCTTGAAAATAATTGTTTTTGTAATACCGATGGGGCAAGTGATAGCATAGTATCCATAAAACTACCTAAGTCCGTAACTTATATAGGTACTTTTGCTTTTACAGGCTGCAAGAATCTAACATCTGTAGATTTACCAGAATCTGTAACCACCATTGAAGGAGAATTTTTAGATGATTGTGCAAAACTTGAAAGCGTGGTGTGCCGAGCAAAAATACCACCAACATTCATTAGCCAAACTATTTATGGGTCGCATAGCCACACAACGCTCTATGTACCAGAAGAATCTATCCCTCTCTACAAAAAAAACTCCTATTGGCAAAGTTTCAAAGACATTGTCTCTCTTGACAACTACACTGGTGGTGATGGAAAAGACACGGAAGAACCTATGCCTACATATAGCGATGCTACCATAGGAGATTTTACCTATGATCTTTATCATATAGATGGAGTCAATACTGCTAGTCTCAAAAAGAGCAATACTATGTTACCAGTTTCTTTCACCGTACCAGAAAGTGTCAATTACGAAGGAAACACCTATCAAATAACAGAGCTGAAAGACTATTGCTTTAATGACCAAAGCAAAGTTCAGAGCATTGATATTCCTGAAGGAGTAACTACTGTAGGTGCATGCTTCCAAAATTGTACTTCATTGAGAGAACTCAGATTTCCTTCAACCATCAAGAAGACAACATTAGACAATTTTGGATTAGACAACTGTCCAAGCTTATTTTCCATTACTTGCCTTGCCCTCACACCACCAGAGACTTCTGGTATGAAAATTGGCAGGACAAGCAAAACAACTGATGGATCTATCGTATATTATCCTGTTGTTATTTGCGTACAACCTGAAGCAGAGGAAAACTACAAGGAAAACACCTACTGGGTAGGTGAGATCGAAGATGCTCACAATCCTCTATGCACCATAAACAATCCTGTTTACCTAATCGGATCGGGTACTGACGATTACAATAGAAACTGGTTTATCATCAACGAAAAAGATGAAGCTTGCTTGTGGAAAGCGGCTAATAACGACCGGTACTATCAAGTTCCTTCAAAAGTCACTGGTGAATGGTCAACCCAATTTACTGTCACAGCATTAAGTAGCTATTGCTTTAGAGGTACTGGCATTAAAAGTATAACCCTACCAAATACAATTACCAAAATACAAGACTTCCCTTGGAAGAACTGTACGGATTTGAATGAAGTTTATTTCAGAAGCGTAACGCCTCCATCTGGAAACTTTAACAGAATCTTATACAAAGAAGAAGGAAACAGAGTTCCTTCCCATTTGCTCATAAGAGTTCCACAAGATGCCCTATCCGCTTATAATTATTGGAATAACGCAGAAGGATGTTATGTAGAAGCATCAAATACACCTTGGCAAATCATCAACCAAGATGGCTACAAATTCATGATTAACAGAATGGAACATATTGCAACCCTCTTGCGTTCCTATAAGGAAGCTGGCAATATTATTCCTACATCTGTTATAATTGACGGAGAAGCATATACAATAACAAGTATTGGTTACGAAGCCATCATCAATGGGGAATACAATGCCGAAAGTATAGACATTCCTAACTCAGTCAGAAAACTGGAAGGAAATGCCATTTATGGGAACAATGCTATCCAAACAATTGTTCTCCCAAATTCCATAACATCCATTGGGAAATATGCAATTTCCAATTGCAATTCATTACAAACCATAGACCTCCCTGAGACATTGAAAGAAGTGGGTGATTTAGCATTTTGTGAGAACAGAAATCTACAGGAAATTATCTGTCGTGCAACAACTCCTCCTACGGTAATGAACATAGATGAATATACTGGTGAATATAAGCCACAACCAGATTATAGGCTTGACGCTTACCCTCTCTATGTTCCAGATAATACTGTTGAAGCATACAAAGCAGATGCTTATTGGGGGAAATATGCAACGATATTGCCTATCAGCAGTATCGGCACAGGGATTGAGGAAGTTACTTCCACTAAGAGAGTGAGCATTACCACTAACCAAGGAAAGATTACTATCGTTGGACTTTCCGAAGATGAGAGCGTTGCTCTTTACAATGCTGAGGGATGCTTGCTAGGACAAACTACTGTAGTTAATGGAGCAGCATTGTTCCATTTGCCTCTGCAAAAAGGTTTGATTATTATAAAAACAAAGAACGCACACATAAAATGTTTGCTCAAATAAAGAAAACATAAGTGCGACTACCTTATAGCTAAAATGAGGGTGTGTCATAAGTCCATGATGCACCCTCTTCTATTTACAGAAACATTTCTTTGTCTAATGATGCCTCAGTCCAAAAGATATTTATAGATAGGAACAACTTCTATATCAATTTCTAAATCTTTCAAAGTGATAGTTTCTTCTTGATCATAAGTGATAATCATACATTTTTTAGCTTTCAGAAACTTTGCGACCTTTTGCAAAGCACCGACCTCACGATTCTTTGTAGTATCATCTAACATACAATAAGAAACCTGAACCAAAAGTCCTTCCTTTGGTACACAAAAATCAACTTCTACGTTCTTGTTATAGTAATACAAGTCCTCCCCATACTTTTTATACAGATGAATAGCCACAATATTTTCCAACAACTTAGTCTCTGGTTGGAAGAGAAAGAGGTTCAAGATACCATTATCATAAAAATAATGCTTTTTGATTGTTTCCCGATCAGAGATAGAGTCTGTAAAACAGCTGATACCAAAAGTAAGATATGATTCATTCGTATAGTCAAGATAAGAACTGATGGTTTCCCTTGTAATCTTTGTTCCATTCCCTTGCAAAATATTCTGTAATCTCTTGATGGCTGTTGGCTGCATCACACTATCAGCCAATTTTCTTACAAGCATACGCAGGCTCTGCTCATTTCTTACACCTTTTCTCACAACGATGTCTGAATATAATATTTTTTGGTAAAGAGATTGCAACCAAGACTGTTTGTCTTGCATATTAAACATTTCTGACATACCGCCAAAATAGAAATAGTCAGAAAATAAGCGAATTACATCTGCCTTAACAGGAGAAAGTTCCCAATGACTTGGCAACGTAATGCCCTGATACTCCAAGTATTCCTTAAAAGAAAAAGGATATATTTCTTTTGTCAAGTATCTTCCACCAAGAGTTGAGGCAATTTCACGGCTTAACATGTGAGCATTGCTACCTGTTATAAATACACGATATTTTTCGTCGGCTAAACGACGAGCAAAATGTTCCCAACCATCTACATTTTGTATTTCATCCAAAAATATGATGGGTTCATAGCTAAAAAGTTCTCGATAAGCCTCTATAATAAGATGAAGCTCTTCTTTTTTTATATCCGTAATACGCTCATCCTCAAAATTGACAAACAATATTTCTTCCTTAGAATGGCCTTGTGCTACCAAGTGCTGAATATGCTGATAGAGCATATACGACTTACCTGCACGACGAATCCCCACCAATACATAATTGGCGTTTTCATCAAAAGAGACACTCCTATTTTGGAGTCTTACTTTACCAACAAACTCCTGTTGCCAAAGTATGATTTGCTTAATGACGTTTTTATCCATTTTCTTCCTTTCTACGCTATATGGATGCAAAGATAAACAAAAAAATCGATATAGGAAGCATAAAACTGGCAAAAGATGACTTCTATAGAAGACATCTTTTAGTTAAAAAATACTATATTCGCAATTTGCAGATATAAATGTTACCCAAAGATAACATTTATATATTTTTAAATGATAATCTAAGGGTTATCCGACAAGAAATGCGTACTTTTGCTTACATGAAAAGAAAACAGATATATATTGCTATCATATCCCTCGTTTGCTGCGCTCTCATCGCAATCGGGGTCACCCTTCATCTGCGCAATCAGAAGGAGCCTCAGCCTACCGCTGTCAAGGCACCAGATACCCGCAAGAAGAAAACCGTGGCAAAAGATACCATCAAGAAGGTAAAACCTGTCATCAAGCAGGACTTCAATATCATAGGTACCCTGAGAGATACTGACGGAAAAGGCGTGGCGAACGTCATCGTAAGCGATGGATATAACTGCGTGAAGACCGATTCACTCGGAAGATACAAGATGAAACGGGACAGTCTTGCCCGCTTCATCTACTACTGCGTGCCTGCCGACTGTGAGGTTCCTACCCATTCTGCTACAGATCGCACGGCTTGCTTCTACCAGGCAGTTTCCAAGAAAAAGAAAATATATGATTTTACTCTGAAAAGACTACCTGGAGGAAAGGAAATCAGTTATAAGATGATTGTCATCGGCGACCCGCAGGTTACCAATGCCTACAGTCCTTATTATACCTCGCCCACCGACAACCCCATCAAGAAGAGCGACGTAGAGCGATTTACCACCCAGACGATGGCAGATATCAAGCAGACCATCAAGAGTCTGCCTGCCAGGACTCCAGTCTATGGACTCAGTATGGGCGATGACGTACAGTATTACGGAGGCTATAATGCCCACCTGGAGAGACAGATACGCCAAGCCTTGGGCTCATCGGAGATGCGCCTCTTCTCCGTCATCGGCAATCACGACCAAGACGGAAAGGCACTCTACAGACGTAAGTGGGAGGAAAATTTCGGACCTACCGACTACTCTTTCGACCGTGGCGATGAGCACTTTGTGTGCATCAACAACTGCTTCTTCTATCGTGGAAAGGCCTATTATTCACCAGGCGAACTGCGAGAGCGACAGATGCGCTGGCTCAAGCAGGACCTCGCCCTCACGCCCAAAGACAAAAAGGTAGTACTCTGTTATCATATTCCTTTCACCTTCGGAAATGCACCTTTCGGCAAAGCCAAACCTCTTGGCATAGAGAGCGAGAAAGGACATTATTCCTCCTCTCGCCTATCCCAACTTCTGGCACTTCTGCATCAGTTTGAGGGAGGATACGAACTTTTTTGCGGTCACACCCATTTCGCCTGCAACCATGAAATCCGGTATGAGGGCGAGGATGTGATGGAGCATTGTCATGCTGCAGCATGTGGCAATATCTGGCAATCCAACATAAATATCTGCGGTACACCAAACGGCTATTATGTCTATCAGTTCATTGGCACCCGCCTTACCGATTGTTATTATAAGGGCACATTCTGGGATAAAAACAAACAGATGACCATCTTCAGAGCACAGACCGACTTCAATGGCGAATCGTATGCCGAAGACTGGGGACTTTCCAAAGATAAAGATAAGAATATACTGGTAGCCAATGTCTTTAATGCCGACTCCCACTGGCGGGTTGTGGCAATAGAAGATGGCAAGGAATACCGGATGCACCGCATCAGCAGCAAAGGTCAGGATGCCTTTGCCGCTGGCTATCATCATAAATACAGCGAATCTGTTTCTTATCGTTTTGTGAGCAAGGGCAATAGTTATCTGCTCATGAACCATCTGTATTATTATGTCCCAAAGAATCCGAATGCCAGAATAACAATCAAGGCTTCAGACCCTTATGGTCATACATTTACCGCAGAGAGTACTGATGCAGTCAGTGAGCCTTTCTTCAATTACGCTCACTACTATGAGCAGGAGAATCAGGAATACAAGAAGGCAAGAAACTCCCTCTTGCGAGACTCTACCATAAATAGGCAGAAAGATTCGACACAAAACAATAATCACACAAAGCATTAAGCATAAAATAACATAAAGCATAAGACAATGGCAAAGAACAATACCCCAAAAGCTGGCAAGACTGAAAAGAATGCCAAGAATACAGCGACGAGTACAAAGAAAACCACAAAGAAAAAGAAAAAAGTCAAGGTTTCTCATATCGTTAAACCAGCAGAAATGACTTTGGAAGAATGGCAAATCAAACTGCGTAAGCAAGTGACAGAAACTGAACATTTCAATATCAGTTGTGTAGATGATGAACTTTGCCCTGGCGAATATATCGTTCGCAATCCAGAAAAAAATAACGAGTACAAGGTAGTGTATCGTGGAGTCAACAGCGAATGGAATTATTGTTCTTGTATGGATTTCAAAACTTCAAAACTTGGCACATGTAAGCATCTCGAAGCTGTGAAGAAATGGTTTAGTGGAAAACGAGGCTTACATGTACATCGTGAGCTTCCTCCTTACACCTCTGTCTATCTATCTTACAGAGACGAACGCTGCGTGAAGATTCGCATCGGAAGTGAAAACAAGGAAGCATACGAAAAACTTGCCAAAGATTATTTCGACGAAAAACATATTCTAAAGAAAGCTGCCTATGCCCATATCGGTTCATTCTTAAAGCAAGCCCGCCAGATTAGCGATTCATTCAGATGCTATAAAGATGCCATTGACTTTATCATCGACAAACGAGAGAAATCTACAAGAGAGAAGATTGTCAAGACGTACGATGATAAGAAACTCGATAATCTTCTGAAAGTTAAACTCTATCCTTACCAAAAGGAAGGAATCCGCTTTGCAGCTAAGGCTGGAAAAGCTATCATTGCCGACGAAATGGGTCTCGGCAAGACTATCCAAGCCATCGGAACAGCCGAACTTCTAAGAAAAGAAGGACTCATCGGCTCTGTACTCATCCTCTGCCCTACCTCCTTGAAATACCAGTGGCGCAGTGAAATTAAAAAGTTTACTGATGCCGAGGTCTTTGTCATAGAGGGAAATCATCTCAAGAGAAAGGATGCTTACAATCGTCCAGAGCCTTACAAGATTATATCCTATAATAGTGCCGCCAACGACATTAAGATACTCGGCAGCCTACAAACCGACATGCTCATCATGGATGAGGTGCAACGCCTCAAAAATTGGAATACCCAAATTTCCCGTGCAGCAAGAAAGATAGAATCCGATTACTCCGTGATTCTATCGGGTACACCTTTAGAGAATAAACTTGACGAACTATACTCCATCGTGGAATTTGTCGATAATTTCCGTCTTGCCCCATACTATATCTTCAAGGAAAACCATATCATCACCGACGAAACTGGCAAAGTATTGGGATACAAGAACTTGAACAAGATAGGCGAAAAACTCAACGACATCCTCATCCGCCGTCGCAAGAAAGACGTGAAACTCCAGATGCCCAAGCGAATGGACAAAAATCTCTTCGTACCTATGACAAAGGAGCAGATGGGAATGCATGCAGAATGGCAATTCCAAGTAAGCTTCCTTGTGAAAAGATGGCGCGCTCACCATTTTCTTTCAGACAAAGACAGAAAGCGTTTACTCCTGTTGTTATCACAGATGCGCATGGTATGCGATAGCAGTTATATCCTCGACCAAAAAACGAGATTCGACACCAAGGTGGATGAATGTATCAATATTATCAGCGACATCATCAGCGAAGAAGGTGAAAAGGTTGTAGTATTCAGCCAATGGGAACGCATGACTCGCCTCATCGCCAAAGAACTGGAGAAGAAAGAGATAGGTTACGAATACTTACATGGCGGAGTCCCATCCGAAAAACGTAAGAACTTGGTGGATAACTTCATGAATGAACCTTCAAGCCGAGTTTTTCTTTCTACAGATGCTGGCAGCACAGGCTTGAACCTGCAGGCAGCCGCTACCATTATCAACATAGACCTGCCTTGGAACCCTGCCGTTCTCGAACAGCGCATAGGGCGCATCTATCGCCTTGGTCAGCAGAATAACATCCAGGTTATCAACCTCGTAGCTCCCTATTCCATAGAACAAGGAATGTTGGGCAAGTTACGCTTCAAGACTTCCATGTTCGAGGGAGTTTTGGATGATGGAGAAGATTCTGTATTCATCAGCGATGATAAGTTTACCAAGATGATGGAGACTGTGAGTGGTATCGTGGAAGAAGTGGAGGAAGCTTCAAATTCTTCCGATGCAGATGCAGAGACTTCTGCTTCCACTATATCCATCGAAGAGGAAGAACAACCAAAGGTTTCTCCTAACGAAGAAAACAAGGAAACAAAGGATGAGAATTCTGTAACTTCCGAGGATATTTCTACAAATACAACTGAGGCAGACATTCCAAAGCCTACTGCTGATACTGAAAAATTGAGACCAACAGAAGCCAAGACTCCAGAAGGAAAAACTGGCTATACAAACAGCAACTCTCAGCAAACACAAGGCGCTGGCACTTCTCATCGCCCATCCCAACCTAAGGAATTGGTAGCCCAAGGCGTTTCCTTCCTCTCTGGTTTGGCAGAAACCTTGAAGTCGCCAGAAGCCACAGCACAACTAGTAGATTCCATCGTAGAGAAAGACGAGCAGACTGGCGATACATCCATCAAGATTCCAGTGGAGAGCAAAGAGACAGTTTCTAACCTCTTAAATCTCATCGGAAAGCTGTTTGCTAAATAAAAACATGTAAAGTATGATAAAATTAACCAAAACCTCAGAAGAAAATCGCTCGCAAGCTCATTAGTTTGGGCTTGCAGCGAGTTCTTCCTAAAATAAGATAGTATTTCCGCCAAATTACCGAAAAAAACACAGCCAAATTACCGAACAAAACTCTGCCAAATTACCGAACGGCACATTAAAAGTACGTAAAAAGTTTGTGAGTTTCAGATATTTATGCTATTTTTGCCAACAAATTGAAAAATGGTATGAAACAATACAAACATAGAATCGTCGATTATATCCTCGAAAGAAAACTCAAAGGCATGGGAGCAGTACTTATCGAAGGCCCTAAATGGTGTGGAAAGACTACTACCGCAGAGGAAAAAGCCAAAAGTATCCTCTATATGAATGACCCGAAGAAGAGCGGCATATATATGCAACTTGCCAAGATGAGTCCTCAAAGTCTATTGGAAGGAGAGGCTCCAAGACTTATAGATGAATGGCAACTAGCACCAAGCCTATGGGATACCATTCGTTTCGAGGTTGACCATCGAGACGGAGAAGGACAATTCATCTTGACTGGTTCTGCAGTACCTGCCAAAACCGATGAAATATGGCATAGCGGCACTGGTCGCTTTGCCAGAATCAAGATGCGCCCTATGAGTCTGTGGGAATCGGAAGCTTCACAAGGCACTATCAGCCTCAACGATCTTTTCTTAGGTAAAGCTAAAGTCGCCATGTGTGAGGAAAAAAGCATCGATGACATCGCCTATCTTGTATGTAGAGGTGGATGGCCAAAAGCCACCTTGCAAGACAAAGACATTGCCTTGGAACGTGTTTTCGACTATTATGATGCCATCGTAAACATTGACATATCAAGAGTTGACGATGTTTCCAGAGATGCTGAGCGCACCAAGCGATTAATGCGTTCGTACGCTCGTTTCCAAGGTTCACAAACTTCCATCAGCAAGATAAAGGAAGATGTGAAGGCCAATGATGCAATGAGCATTGATGACGACACAATAGGCTCATATATCAAGGCTTTGGAAAAGATATTTGTTATAGAGGATATGCCAGCATGGAATCCCAACTTACGTTCCAAGACTGCCATCCGCACATCTTTTACCCGATACTTCGTTGACCCATCTATTGCAGTTGCTGCTCTAGGTATAGGTCCCAAAGACCTCATTAATGAGCTTGAGACATTTGGCTTATTATTTGAAACCATGTGCGTAAGAGACTTGCGAGTTTATGCGGATGCCATCGGAGGTAACGTATATCACTATCGGGACAAAAATGGATTGGAATGTGATGCTGTAGTACATCTTCGGAATGGAGATTATGGGCTTGTTGAAATCAAATTAGGTGGTGATAATCTAATAGAAGAAGGTGCTTCCTCGCTAAAGGAACTTGCCACCAAGATTGACACCACCAAGATGAAGACCCCTTCATTCATGATGGTACTGATAGGCATTGGTTCATACGCTTACCAACGAGAAGACGGTGTATGGGTCGTTCCTATAAGTTGCCTAAAAGACTAAACTACAAACTAAATCGACTTTTTCTCAATTCATTTTACTTTCGACTATAAAATGGGTAGTATTGTCAGCCAAAGGCTGCAAAAAAGACTATAGTAAACTCACCCATCCTCTCTATTCTACAAAAGAGAATGGGTGAAGTTTGAAGGCTTATTTAACCAAGATTTTACGCACTGTACCATCGCTATATTTTACGATATTAAGTCCTCTTCTCGGATGGTCTAAACGTTGACCATCAAGTGTATAACTTGAAGTTTTCTTGATGTCCTTCGCCGTGTTAATGTTCTCAATACTCGTAGGGTCAAACTCTACTATATTTTTAAATTCTCTCCAATCAATAGCTTTTGAATAAGCAGAGGACGAACCTTTAGGAATATAAAGCACAGCATTGTCTCTCACACCATTCATAATACTATTACTGCCAAATTCAAAAGGATAATAGAAGTCGGGGTAACGAGTATCATAATATCTAGGAGGAACATTCATATACGCATAAATTGTTGTAAGCTTTGTACATCCATAAAAATCTCTATGCCCCATTCCTGTCAAACTAGAAGGCAGCACTATTGAAGTTAGATTTTCACAAAACGAAAAAGAAAAACCAGTCGTTTCTATCACACTATTAGGAAGTCTCACAGAAGTCAATCCTTTACAGTCAGAAAATGCACTATACCCAATCCGAGTTACTCCACAAGGAATGTCTAGAGAAGTCAAACCAGTCCCACAAAACACACCATCACTAATTTCCGTTAAATCAGGAGGTAATACTATCGAGGTTAGATTTTGGCAGCCCGAAAAAGCGTAATCTCCAATTTCTTTCAACCCAGAGGGAAGATTTATGGATGTTAAGTTCCAACAACCACCGAATGCGCCTTTATCTATTTTAACTAGTCCCGAAGGTAATGTCACAGAAATTAAGTTTCTATTCATACCAAACACTTCCTTTCCGATTTTTACAGTCCTAGAAGGCAATACTATTGTCAGCAAATTAGGCAAGAAAGCAAAAGTTGGTCCCTCAATAGAATCTGGCATAATATTGACTTTTTCCAACCAATAGTTTTCTCCGGCACCACCACCTCCATCATACACAGTAAAACTTCCTCCACTTACAAATGTAACATCAGAAAGATCCAAATGTTGTAATTTTCCGTCAGGATCTAATCGAGTGCCATGAGAGCTATAACTCCCTGCCATCTCTCGGATAAACTTTACATCTTCAATATTCAACTCACCATTTATTTTCAGATTTGTAATACAATGTTTCTGGTCAACAGAAAGTATATCGCATAATGTGCCAGCTTTCTCAACCGTAACTTTTATTTGGTCAGTGATAAGCCCCTCGTCAGCATAGGCTGGCACTAAATGGAACAATAACATGAGAAACACCAACAACAATTGGCATTTAAATATATTTATCTTCATATAGCAAATAGTAATTAATTTAAGCACATCCTTACCCTTTCATCAGCATAAGGAGTGCCATCAAAAATCGACTTTTTGTTAGCAAACGCTTTTTCTGTTCCATAGAACATAAGCCATGGCATATTCTGTTGCTGAGAATAAAAAATTCCCTCTTTAAACAACTTTCCATCCCCACCACATTCAAACATAAATCTGTTTAAATCGTGGTTGTCAAGAAATAGCCATAGCTGGAATCCTGTTGGATAACGAGCAAAATGTAATCTTACTTCTTCTTGAAGCTTTCGATTGTTGATAATAGCTTTCTCTTTATATGCTGCATTACACACAAATTGCTGATAACGGAAGTCAAGTACACCATCGAATATTCCAACATATTCCAATTGTCTTGCCTCCTGTGCATCATATCGCAACTTGTTTAAGAAGTATCGGATATAATTGTGAGGTTTAAAATCCAACTCACCCCAAACCTCACCTATCAATCCAACATTTGGAAATTTTGCTTTGACATTTCTTACAAAGTATTTCCAAAAAGCATAAGATGGTCCTGTCGCATGGTCAAGACGTATTGCATCAAATCCCATACCACATAAATCAAGTGCCTTCTGGGTTAAGTATTGCTGCACATCCTTGTTTTTTGAATTGAACACTGGCAAGTCTCCTATGCCTGCAAAACATTTATAGCTTCCGTCAGATTTATAACAGAACCATTCCTGATGCTTTCCATCTGCGAACAAGGAGCAGGACTTGTGACAATGATTAGCCACAAAATCGGCAACAATGACCATACCTCGCCTATGGACTTCCTTCACAAGCTCCACCACATCGGCCTTTGTTCCGAAATGTGGATCAATTTGCTCAAAATCAACTGTATGGTAACCATGATAAGCTGCAGTCTTATAGAAAGGAGTTAACATTATTCCAGACATGCCAAGCCCTTGAATATAATCAAGATGCTCAATTATACTCTTAATGCAACCGCCTTTGAAGTTACCATTGGTATCTTCATCTCTCATGGGAAAGAAGCGATCTATTAATATATGGTATATCCTTTCTTGCTTCATTTGTAGCAATCATCTTTTATTCGCAGAATATTCTTCAAATCACAATGAATCACAGTTGCCATTACCAAGATAGCAATAAGGCACATAAGGCCAATTGCAGCAAGTACCACCAATAATACTGTTAAACTACATGTAGTCATATCTTCAATCATTTAAAAGTGTAACAAACAAACTTATAATTGTAACCAATAGAGTTAGTACTCCAACCAGCAAGACCCAAATATTCATACTATGGAGAAAAGCTATCTCCATAGAGTTTTTCCGAGGAATCACAACTCTTTGGATTTCATTAAACATTCGGTGCAAATGAAACTGTTCGACAAAATAGTCCATACGTTGGTCAAGCTCTATCAAGTTAAACAATTTACCATATAAAAAATCTGCAATCACTCCAAACGAGTCCTCAATATCTTGAGCGGACAAACGCCTATGTCTCAAATTGAAGCGTTGCAGCCTTAGCTTTATGACAATTAGCACACTTATGTCAAGTAACAAAGGTAGCTCTCGTTTTAAGTCCCCAGAAAGGGTTTGTTTATGATGCTCCAAGGTACAATAATATGGAGAGCCAGTCTTCACGTGAACTATAGTCTCGTCATCAGCCCAATACTTCTCCACCTTATTATTACTATATGCCATATTAACAATCCGTCCTACAGCATTTCTATCAGCCATCATAAAATTATCATTTGCATATAACATTCCATACACAAAGTGTGCTTCAGGAACAGAAGTTTCCCTTACTACACTATTCCGTTGCAACAAAACGATATTCTGATGCAAATAATCATCTATCGGACTTTGTCTATAATTCCGATAATATGCAGCCATAAAATCTTCATTAACGGCAGCTATCGTATTTTGAGTAGCAGTCACATTTATCTTTTGCGTACTCACATCAATAACAGTATATGACAATTGAACATCTCTTCTCCGTTGTCCCTCTAATTCCAATAAGATAATGCGGAGCCAATCATATAAATATGTTCCAAAACCATATTCGTTCATACTAAGTCCATTTCTGTCTCTATCAAAGAATGCTTTCTTTAAATTGACAATATCGAACTCCGTACAGAAATCCAAACTTGAATATTGTGATTTTTTCTTTCCAAAGACTTTATCTACAGAAACTTTCAGCACAAGGAAGTATTGATGACAACCTTTCTTTCCCAAATTCAGTTCCATTAGCAATGGAGTAACAGTTATTTCTCTAACAATAGTATCAATACCATTGTAACAAGAACGAAAATAGAAAACATTTGGTGTAACAGGATATATATCAGCACTACCTTCTGTTCTCCAACAACGACATGAGGCATTAGGATAAAGCACAAATGGAGTATCCAACGTTGTCACACAGTTATTATCTTGGTCATTATTATCATGTTTGAGCCGTTGCCAAACATACTTCGCTTTTACTTTGCGAAGCGGAACAAGAAAGGCCATGGATACCATATAAACATTTTGTGCCATACTTATAACCGTCATGCCATCTGGCTTCCTTTATGGCGTTGTTTATACTCTTTACATATTATATACGAAAAACGTGGAGCCAGTCTGCCGCTCGTTCCACGATAGAAAGGCCTTCGCATTGCCCTGTTAGTCGAAACGAGCAACGCTGAAAGCCCCACGCCGATGTAAGTATATAGTTCACCCTCCCAACCAACGAACATAAACGTCCGAAGCCAATGAGGGCTGTATATAATACACCTCATGAGACGTTCCTTTGTTGCTTTGTTCTTGACTAACAGTTAAGAGGTTGCGAAGTTCTTCTATCGTCAAAACCAAAGCGTACAGTTACGCCTTATAGTATATAAATCCGCCCATCCTCAGCCCATTAAGGCTTTCAGCATGAGACGGACATTGCAAAAATAACCATTTATTTTCAAACCACAATGATTATATGCCATATTTTTTCATTATCCACCATATTTTTAACTGTTATTTACAACACACCATTTTGTAAGTAATTATTTGAGGAGTTCTACTTGATACTAAAATTGAGAAGAAAATGAAAATAACATAAGATTTCCTTGCAGCAACCAAATAAAAAGTGTATTTTTGCAAAATTATGCTAAAATAAACGATTATGAAGGAAGAAGAAATCAAAGAATTGTTTGAGCAATTCGAAGCCATCGCCAACGAATACGAAGGCGTAGAGTGTTGGAGTGCAAGAGAACTTGCACAAGTGTTGGTATAGCCAATGGCGTAATTTTGAAGGCATTATTGAAAAGGCAAAAGCATCATGTGTAAACGCAGGACAAGAGATTTCATACCATTTTGCTGACGTCAACAAAATGGTTTTCCTTGGTTCTGGTGCTCAACGAGAAGTTAAAAACTACATGCTGACTCGTTACGCTTGCTACCTCATCGCTCAAAATGGTGACCCACGCAAGCCACAAATTTCATTTGCTCAAAACTATTTTGCTGTTCAGACCCGCCGAGCAGAATTAGTTCAGAAACGTTTGCTTGAATATGAACGAGTACAAGCACGCACAAAACTTACAAGAAACAGGAAAGCGGCGCCGCCTGCAAATCCGCAGGAAAGCGCCGCCCATTGTAAACCTATTCTCGTACAAATATGACTTCTTGAAAATAAAACTACTTTGCCTTGATGACGAAGCGGAATTCGCGGTCACCATAGTGCATGCGGTATTTCTCCATAGGCTTTGTCATCCAACTATCGATACAACCCAAGCCGTACTGGCGTTGCTGGATATGTACCTGTGTCAAGCCCTTGTCAACCAAATCACCGCTATGCTGTCCCCAAGCATGCTCCTTTTCATCACCTGAATCCAAATCCTCAATAGAATAAGGAATGGCACTACACTCCATCGGAGCATAACCCTCAAAAGTAATACCCTTGCCTGATGCAGGATTGAAGATGGAGAAATAACGGATATCTGTATGGTTGCCACTCTCCTGAGGACGAATATAAGGATAATACTCATCCTTTACATTCGACTCATATTTGCCAATAAAGGTAGAAGAATAACGGTCGATATAATTCTCCTCCGGGCCACGGCCATAATACTCCAACTTAGAGAATGATGCAGGCAAATCCAATACCATACCATATCGGAACAAGTCAGCTACCTTAGCCGCTTTATCCGTGGTCATCTTCTCGGTAACAGAAACCTCACCTTCCGCATTGATGCGATAACGAAGTATCAACTCAGCCTTCACCTCAGGCATTTCAAAGATTGCCGTCAGGACAACACTATCCTTCATCTCACTCTTATCAAATGACTTCAAGTTCATCACAGGATTTTTCCAAACCTTCAACTCCTTCTGCAAAGAAGCACCATAATCATTATCAGTAGGAGCACGCCAGAATTCAGGCTTCATGCTCTCGCGGAATTTCAAGATAGGTTCGCCATCTACGTCAAGATAATCAATCATACCTGTCTTCTTGCCTATGGTAACCGACATTCTCTTGGCAGAAACCTTCACATAGCTATTGGTTTCCTCTACCTCTATATTGCTGGTACTCTGGAGTTTCCCTTTCTTACCAGAAATCTTAGTAGAAGTCGCTGCAATAGGAGTATCTACCTTATCAAACTGATATTCATTGATGACAAACTGCTGGCGAGCCATCACCTGTCCCTTCTCTACCAATGGTTCTGTACCATCGCTGGCAAAGGCAAAATTGACTGTAATTTCCTCCTTGCCATGTTCAGACTCTGCCTCAGCAATAGCATACTTCAAAGCATCACTCTTCACCATTTTAGTTGTCTGAGGAGCAATACCCTTAGTCTCAGGAATCTCAACAGTAGATAACTTCACACCATTGGCATAGACTGTTGCAGTAAGGTACAGGTCGTCAATATTCTTGAAGAAATTCTCATTATAGATATTGAAAGCACCATTCACAGCATCCAGATCCTTGATCCATACATTCTGATGCCAATACTGGATTTCGTAGGCATGCGGATTCAAACGGCGGTCTGGAGCAATAATACCATTGCAATTGAAGTTGTAGTCGCTGGCAGGATAACGTCCATAGTCGCCACCATAGGTAAAGATTTCCTTACCGGTAATCGGACTCTTGTCACGCAGACCCTGATCTACAAAGTCCCAGATGTATCCACCCTGATACTTAGGGTATTTGCGAATCAGATCCCAATACTCCTTGAAACCGCCCTCAGAGTTACCCATCGCATGAGCATACTCACATTGGATATAAGGTTTTACACCATCACTCTTGCAATATTTCTCACTCTCCTCGTAGTCGATGTACATCGGACAATGGATATCGGTTTTGCTATCATATCCACCACGCTCATACTGCACAGGACGAGTCTGATCATAAGCCTTTACCCAGTCGTAGGTCTTCTCGAAGTTGATGCCATAGCCACACTCATTACCCAAACTCCATACGATGATGGAAGGATGGTTGATGAAAGTCTTCACATTACCCTCGTTACGCTCGATATGAGTCTGGAGGTATTCAGGGAACTTGGCGAGAGATTTCTCATCATATCCCATACCATGAGATTCAAGGTTTGCCTCGGCAGTCACATAGATACCATATTCATCACAGAGGTCATACCAGCGAGGATCATCAGGATAATGACAGGTACGAACAGCGTTGATATTCAACTGCTTCATAATCTTAATATCCTGAATCATGCGCTCCACACCGACCACATAGCCACCATCAGGATCTATTTCATGACGGTTAGCACCCTTGATCAGGACAGGCTTGCCATTGACCAGAAGTTGTGCATTCTTGATTTCCACATTGCGGAAACCTATCTTTTGAGGAATAACCTCCGATACACCCTGCTTATTTTTCAAAGTAATGAATGCCTTATATAAATAAGGTGTTTCTGCAGTCCATGCCTTCACCCCAAGCACCTTAATAGTACCCTGTGCACCAAAAGCCTCAGCAATCTTCTTACCATCCTTATCACACAATGTAAGAGTAACATCAGTCTTACCACCCTTCAAGGCTACCTGATAGTTCAGGACACCATCCCGATATTGATTTTCCAGACCTGCATTCAGACGGATATCAGCTGCATGAACTTTCGGACGGGCATAGAGATATACCTCACGGGCAATTCCCGTAAAACGCCAGAAGTCCTGATCCTCAAAATAAGAACCATCACACCAGCGCATCACCTGCATGGCAATGAGATTCTTGCCTGGTTTCAGATATTTGGAGATATTAAACTCTGCAGCCACCTTGCTGTCTTCACTATATCCCACATACTTACCATTCACCCAAAGAGTCAAGTTGCTGGTAGCAGAACCTACGTGGAAATACACATCCTTGCCCTTCCAGTCCTTAGGCAGATCAAAGGTGCGGCGATAGGAACCCGTATAGTTGTTGAGTTCGCTGATATAAGGAGGATTTGGGTCAAACTGGGTAGCCCAGGCATAACCGATATTCTTATAGGTAGCATCGCCATAGCCATTCAGTTCAAACAAGCCCGGTACAGGAAAATCCTTCCATTGAGAATCATCATAGTTGGCAGCGAAGAAATTGGCAGGACGCTTGTTGTAGTCCTTGACGAAATTAAATTTCCAAGTGCCTTCCATCGAAAGGTAGTTGGCTGAATTTTTCTTCTCGAAAGCCTGAGCTTTATTCTGATTCTCGAAAGCAAAGAATGCAGCACGGCGAGGAGCACGATTCTGCTGATTGACATCTACATTATGCCATCTGCTGGCATCTTGCGCCCTTACTTCGCCATGCCCATTAAGAACCATGGCACCCAGTAGGGCAAGAAACATGAAATTTCTGTTGTTCATATTCATGAATATTTATGATTTAAAAACAGGTTTTACCTTATTATATATTTAATGGAACAGTTGACTATCTTCAACATCCGCAAATTCCTTGGAATTATCCTTGCGCATCTGCAGGTTGAGTCCGTTCCACCAAGAAGGCCAGCCACCAGTAATGTTGGCTATGAAGACATACTTGATAGGATGTAGCCCCTTAGCCAAAGCTACGCAGTTGTCACGATGGGAAATACTCTTCACCTCGCTGGAGTTGTCGATAAGCAACTTACTGTCAATCCAAACCTGGTCGGCACGAGAAGAAACATAATATACACCATCCTCTGGCACCATCACATATCCTTCGGCAATAGCAGCATAACCATTCTCTCCACGCAGGGTGCGGGCATCGTCAGCCTGCTTCAACTTCATTTCACCAAAGTTGCGGATGACAGAGTTTTCCCAGACGCCATCCGTCCATTCTAAGTCATTCACATGATGATAATACCCCTTGATGCGCTTCATCTCCAAACCCGGCTTTACATCTTTCACCTCAACGGAAGGAGCATAATTCTGTTTCTCCACCTGGATGGTTCTGATGCGACTCATCTTACCAGAAGGCAAAACCGTAGCAATATTGATGATACAATCACGGTTTACAGGGATAGGAGCAGTATAGACCAGAGACTCTGGAGTAGGCTTCGTACCATCCAGCGTATAGACCATCTTCATCGGGCGGGAAGTGGTAAAGGTTACGGTAGTATCCTTGGTAATCACCACTTTATCGCAGGATCCGTATGGCTGCTCCGGCAGAGGAAGATGATATTTGATGCAACGTTTATCAAGTCTTACGAGATTGGCATCCACTCGCTTGCTGAAATCCGTAAAGTTCTTACGACTCAATGGCGACCAGGCAACCTCAGAGAGTGCCAGGGCACGAGGATACATCATATACTCCATCTTGGCATTGGAATACATATATTCAGACCAGTTGTTGCATTGCACACCCAAAATATGCTTATCAAGTCCAGCCTTGCGGATTACATCAGGAACAGGGTCGAAACTATAGGTTTTGGCCAGATAGACAGGACTGCTTGGAATCGTGATTGGTTCTATTTTACTGTCGCCCTGATAATGGTCAAGGTAAAGACCACCAGAACCAGGAGTCATGATAACATCATGCCCTTGCTTAGCAGCTTCGATTCCTCCATCAATACCTCGCCAGGACATGACGGTAGCATTCTCACTCAATCCACCTTCCAGAATTTCATCCCATCCGATGATTTTCTTACCATACTTCTCCAGCATCTTTTCTACACGTTTGATCACATAGCTCTGCAGTCTTTCCTCTGCAGAGTGCTTGCCATCGCCCTGAAGATGCTCGTCAACAATACGCTTCTGACAAGTAGGGCAGGTTTTCCAACTGGTTTTCGGGCACTCGTCGCCACCAATATGAAAATATTTGCCTGGGAAGAGCGGTACCATTTCCTTGAAGATATCATCCAGGAAATGGAACATCAATTCCTTACCAGGGCACATCACGATGTCCTCAATACCCCAAACCGTTCTTGGAGTCCACTGCTCACCCTTACAGGACAATTCAGGATAAGCAGCAATAGCCGCCATCATGTGTCCAGGAAGATCCACCTCAGGAATCACCGTCATATAGCGCTTGGTAGCATAATCCACGATATCCTTAATCTCCTCCTGTGTATAAAAACCTCCATAGATAGAACCATCGCCTTCCTTGCGATAACCGCCGATAGAAGTCAGTTTAGGATATTTCTTGATTTCAATACGCCAGCCCTGATCTTCCGTCAGATGAAAATGCATCGTATTGACCTTGAGAGAAGCCATCAGGTCTATCTGCTTCTTCACATTCTGTACAGTAATGAAATGGCGGCATGGATCGAGATGGAAACCACGATAACCGAAACGAGGATAGTCTTCGATATCACAACATTGAGCCACCCATTTGACTCCCTTTACCAGAGAAGCACTCTCCACTTCCGCTGGCAACAGCTGCAGGAAGGTCTGCATACCATAGAAGGCACCCCTGCCAGTCTTGGCTTTGATAACCACTCCCTTAGCAGTAACCTGAAGGCGATAGCCCTCCTCATTCATTTTCATCGAAGGATTGATGATGATAGAGACATTTCCCTTCTTGTTGCCCACATTGACCTCATATCCAGTAGAAGTCTTGAGTTTACCTGCCAGATAACCGGCTATCGCTTTACCTTCCTCCGTATTGTAGGAAATACCAAGGCTGGAAGGCAAAATAAATTCTCCACGCTGTTGGGTAAGTTTGACTGGTGTTGGAATCACATTGACTTCTGCTGCCAAAGAACACACAGGATTCATCCCCAAGGAAACCATGAGGGTGAATGCTGGAAATAGTTTCTTAATCTGATTCATATCGTATTCAGTTGTTAGT
>ERZ1026876.322-NODE-322-length-30248-cov-53.093532_pt1 | contig 30248 bp, 24 predicted proteins | sample MGYA00380168_ERZ1026876 | MGnify/ENA primary metagenome ERZ1026876 (study PRJEB33269, sample SAMEA4719804) | human gut metagenome | biome: human-associated habitat; feature: organic feature; material: feces | place: Cameroon | collected 2013-10 ... | reverse complement strand
CTATATATCAATTAAATTGACATATAATAATTAATTAATATGATAATTAGATTTATACATCAATTAAATTGATATGATTATTAAGTTTATATGTCAATTAAATTGATATAAAAGAGCTTTACAACTCACCAAATCTGGTGTTTATCGCATTTTGATTAAATAAGAGACTTCGTGTATATTTATGGGTAAATAATTGAAAGAAGAACACGGTTAGAGTCTAAATCTAAGCTACTTCTCCCCCTTTACCACCTCGGTTAAGAAGTGGAATAAATATATTTGAACTTCCTAGTAAGATCATATCGAGCATAATTTTAGATGTTTCTAAAGCGTAAGCTTTACAGATAAACAACATAATCTTGTTGTTTTCGTTCTCATAGTTAGTAACTCTTATAATGTTCTCTAAAAAAAAGAGAGCTATTTCATAATTTCACATCAAAACTATAGCATCTCTTAAGGACTCTCAGAGACTACACACAAAATTAACTTGTTGAGTATTCTGTTCAGCAACGAGTTAACTCAAACAAATGAGCTTATGTAGCCTACTTTATATAGGAAACCACAACATTTCTCAAAGCTACAACGTATTTTGCAACTTCTGCAAAAACGATTTCTCTCTCATCATTATTTGCAAAGTTTACTCCGATAAACCTGTTGATTTGATCTATCTCATTTTTGTTTTTTTCTGAACTTTGATACTTAGTATCTTTTCCAAGTTTTTGCAAGATAGAGTCTTGATCTCTTAAAATCTCAGTCCACTCAATGCAATCATAAAGCTTTTTGAACGTAACTTTTATAAATCTTCTTGAAGGGTACAAGGTTACTGAAATTTTACCAATTTTGCTCATTCCTGCACTGAGTTCTACCCAACTACATGTTTGAGGTTTAATTTTCGTAAAAGTGCGAGAAAACTCTGAATTTCTATACGAAATATTACTAAATTCATTCCATAATTGGATAAATTTCAACTGTGATTTAGTATAATTACTAGCATATTGACTACTGTTATCTTTACCGTGAGAATCAGATGCCGTTATGATCGAAAAAGCTAAAGTCTCAATAAAATGATTCAAAGCTATTTTATTATTATCACTGATATCATGAGAAGAACTACCGTCAATTTCATCATTATCAACTTTCTCTGAAATTTCAATCTTAGCTGTTTTTAAGAAAAAATCACAAAAAGACTTTCGATATAGATCTAGCTCATCAGTTAAAAGATCAGTCCCTTCGACATAATTGATGTCATTGCAATTCACATCTTCATCGCTTAGTGCACATAGAAGATTGTATAAATCAGATATACAAATCTTAACTTGAGCCTCATCATTCAGATCGCATTTACAATGAGACACTATGAGGTTGTAGATCTTCTCATTGTATTGCTGCAGACACAGAGCTGCAAACAGGAGTTTTGCCTTATCCTTGTTATTGAGATCGATTGAGCCTTCACCAATGAATGTAAGCAGTAAAAAGGCATTTAACAGTCTTTTTAATGATCTTGGGTTAGAACCTATAGAGCTTGCACAGAGATCGATGTAATCTTGTAAATCGTTATCATCAATCTTAAGGTTAATCTTGTTAAAACCGTCCTTTAAGTAGTTTTTAATATCGTAGACAGCTACTGGTACTTTAAATGGCACCTGAATGATCTTGTCAAAGAAAGACTTACCCTTTTCATACTCTCGATTGCGTTCTTTTTCATCGATTTTTTCAGAGTTATATGAGGCAAAACCGTACTTTTCAATAGCACCTCTGATTACTACCTCATAATCAATTGCCAGCACAAAGACACACTGCTTACAATCTAGGAACAACTTTAATACTTCAAGTAACTCTACTGCTTTAGATGGAACCAATCTATCCAAATCATCAACAAAAATCACTACCCTATCTTTATGTTCTCTTTCACAAGCACGGTCTACTACCTCTTGAAAGTGTTGATGCAGAGTTTCAATCTGCTCTGCGTAGTTATCATCAGCAGTCTTTTCTGTACACTTTTTTAGATCTACATTGATGTTATAGATAGATACAGACTTTAAAGCAGTAGTTAAGGCATTACTGCATACAGAGGTAAAGTGCTTTATAAAACTATCATCATCTTGAAGCTTATTTAAAAGCACCTTAATCATTGAAAAGGCTAATGAGTTACCTAGCTCAAACTGAGAGAACTGCCAGGTATTAAAGAAAACTGGAATGACATCTTTTTCAATCTCATGCTCTACCATCTTCATGATAGAGGTCTTACCTGAGCCCCATGAACCTTGAATGGAGATTGTCATTGGAGTGTTACAGGCTTTAATGAATCTTGATAAACCATCTAAATGTTTATTGATGTTAAAAAGATCAACTGTTGCAGCCTCATCTGTTAGACCTTGTTTCTTGTTTTCTTCAGTACTCATTTAAGCCTCGTAAAGAGTTATCTTTGTATGTATGTTTGTTTGTAAATTTGATTAAAAGACCTAAATCAAGGTGTATCAACAGCTTGAAACCAATGTCATCACATCAGATGCCGACAGAGGATGACTTTGACCTATCGGTTACAAGTATGAAGTTTAAAAGCAGCATCATCTTTTAATGATTGAAAAGAGGATTGCCTTACTTTTAAGAAACGTTGTCTTGCATCTACTTGCACCTAAAGTTTCTAGTATAGAGCTTATTGTACACTACAATAGCTTTCTTCACTGAAAATTTACAGTTAAGATTCAGGCAACCTTGAAAAGCTAATTATCTTCCTTGTCTAAAAGCACATCAGAACCAAACTCGTCAGACTCAGTATTTTCATCATAGAATTTACAAAAGACCATAGCTACGTATCCAAAGATATTAACCTTTCTTTTGGTTAAATCTAACTTTTGCTCATCATAATCTGTATTCCAAGTCTTTAAGATAATATATGGCTGTTCAATTGAAACTTCACGAATAATGGCACCTTCAGAGTCATCTGTAGCTAATAAGACGGGCTTATTTAGATATGTCTGCACATTAGGCTCATTAACGATAACAGCCTGCATGCCTGGATTTAAAGATCTGCCTGACAATCTAGCCATACTGTCATCAGCTACGTTAAAGAGAAAAATCTTCCCAGATGAATAATAAGATTGAAAACCTGATAAGAGATTAAAATTATCTTTAGGAGCTTTAGCCAGTACAGAAGGAAGATCTGCTTCAAGATTAAGATCTTTTGGATTAACTAACGGCAGCAAGCACATAGAATTGTCTTTAGACAAGCACTGCTCAAGACTCTCGCCCACTTTAGGTCCTTTGACCAGAAGCTCAACAGGTACATTTAAGACCTGAGCTAATCTTGAGAAATTGTACGAACGTGGAAGGTGACTGCCCTTTTCCCATGACGAATAAAGAGCAGGTGTTATATTTAATGCTCTAACAATATCGATCTGTTTGATATGCTTAAAACTTCTAATGTACTTTAATCTAGCAGCAAAGCTAGAATTTTTTACATCATCGACATTATCCATTTCCATTAGATACATCCATAATCGATATAAAGACAGATCTTTTCATTAAACAACTAATAGGTGAATCATCAAACAAGCTTGATAAAAATAGCAGACAGTTTAACTTTATAAAACCTTACCAGCCTCTGTAAAGATTAAACTCAAAAGAATGAACTTGCAACTAAGACGACCACGATATTGACTAGTGTTTAAGATTTTGCAACTTAAAATACTGATAGTAACGAGCTTCATTGATACGCTTTCGATTTTGTTCTTCCCATGATTTAACTTTTGAATACTGCTCTTCATTAAGTAATAACATACGTGCCTTGAATTGATGTGCAAAAACGCAATCAGTTCTTCTATACTCAAGATTTGGATCTAAAAGCATATAAATATCAACGTTAAGAACTTTTGCGATCTGCTCTAAAGTGCTTAATGGTAGGTCAGCATTATTTTGACGCAAAGCCTTCAGATAATACGAACTAATTTTTCCATTGCTAAGTTTATTAAGCTCAGAATAACTTAGTCCCTGCGCATTCAAACACTTTCTTACGTTTGAGCAGATTGTTTCTTTTAGGCTCATAAAACCTCCGTATCTTTAGATAGAAAAAAAATATTTTATCATTAATAATAAATACAACGATTTTCATAGTTTGTAAAGTCAATAAATTCTAGCCATGGCTATTTAATTTCAAAATAACTCTTGACCGCAAGAAGCAAAAATCCTATTATCATTTTAGACTACATACAATAAATTGGAGAGTTTTTATGAATTTTGCCAATACTTTGCAAAAATCTGTAATAGCAATTACTTTAGACAACATAAAGACAAAACCTCAGGTTCGATCTTTACAGAACAAAGGTTTTGAAGCAAAAGATGGCTCTGAAGCATATCCAAATAATGCAGTCCAATCAGATGATTCTATTGAAGCTCTAGCTTCATCTATTCGCTCTCAAGGTTTACAGAATCCAATCATTGTAAGACCAGCTCATATTGATGATGATTATTCAAAACCTGTAATCGAAGACTGTTACATCATCGTCTCTGGTGAAAGAAGATACAGAGCTACACAGCTTATTCAAAAACAGCAACAAGCTGAGATTGCAGCAGGTACTTTTAATCCTAAGGAAAAACTAGTTAATACTATTGATGCTATCGTCAAAGACTATTCTCATGACTCAGATATTTATGCCGATCAGTTAACTGAAAATATCCAGCGTGTCGATTTAACAGGATTTGAAGTTTCTGACGCAATTATGAATTACAAGAAAAGCTATGAACAGGAACACCCTGATCTTCCTTCTTTAAAACGAGAAGATCTTGCAAAAACATTCGGCAAGAGCCTTTACTGGGTATCTCAGATGACATCATTTGCTGAGCTCGATGCTAACGACGATAAGGAACTAATCTCTTTATTTAAAGAAGGTGTAATTAGCCGTTCTCCTCGCGCTGGTTATGAGTTAATCAAGCTTTACCGTAAAGATAAGCAGACTACTCTAGAAGTACTTTACAAGTTCAAAGATGATGGAAAGATTTTTGACCGTGGTGCAATTCCTAGCTTAAAAGCTCATATCGAAAAAAAGAAAAATGAGGCAAAACAGAAAGCTTCATCTAGCTTATTGAACGAGCTTCCAGGACTATCACTATCATCAACTGAAAAAGCTGATGATGAAGCTAATTCACAAGCTACAGAGCTTAAAAATGATCCAAAGGCTAAAAGAACACGAGAAGACACCAATAATGCAACAGATGATCTTTTAAAGAAAGATGCTGAAGCTGCCATTAAATCTATTACTCTCATGATTGAAGATGACAATGGCGAACTGCATAGCTGTGCTCTTACAAACAATAGCTTAGATATTAAAGAATCCGTTCTTGATTTAATTTTCAAGTTAAAGAACAGAAAAGACATTCAGATTAAATTAAAGCAGGGATTTGAAGTAAAAGTCTCTTCCGATCAGATTAAGCGTATCTGTATTGACTTGAAATAATAAATGTAAAATTGACTTATTAAAAAAGAGGTAAAAAAATGTTTTCAAAAGAAGAAATTAAAAATTTAATTAGCATTGTGCATGAATACAGTTGTTTATCTTGCAAAAAGTTACTTGACGATTACCCTATATTGAAGAATTTTTCTAGTGTTGACTCATTTGATCAATTGTTAACAAGTCTCAATTACGAACTTGACAAAAAAGAATATTATGAAGAAGAGGATAGGAAGTTGCTACAGCAACTAAAAAATGAAGTTTACAATTTAACAAGTGATATGTTTTCAGATAAAATCGAAGAGCTTAAAAAAGATTACCCTATATTAGTTGCGGAAGAATTTAAAGAATGCAAAAATCCTGAAGACTATCTAGAAAAACTTAACACCGAGTTTGAAAAAATGAATAAAGAAAGCTCTCAAAAAAAGAAATGTACAACCTCACTGCATCGCTAGGTTAATTGGCAAGTTCTTCAAGAGAGCAAAGTAGCAAAATTCAAAGAGAGCTATGAGATAGTTATAAGCTCTCTTTTACTTTACGGCATCAGACTTTTTGAAACTTCATTATTAATGACAATCGCCAATTTTCATATAAACAAAAAAAGCAAAACTTAACTATTTTTCTAGTTCTTAATTGTTTAACTGTTTTACTTCAAAACAGATTTGCAAGCTTCAGCATCAGCCTTTGCTACAGGTGTAGCTATTTCTACAACAGATTTATTGTCATCTATCCTTGCAATGTTTCTATCAGTTGGATGCCTATATGTAGCCCTCAATATGGTTAAAGCAAGAATTATGTCCAAGCTCAAAAAAAGTGTGCAAATAACTACAGGATAGAATGCAAAGTCAGAGCTATTCATTGTTGAATAGCTTTGAGTTGAGCTATTATCCGACAACGATCAGTAAAAATATCTGATTTTTGTCTTCGTTCAAATTTAACCATTTTTTAAAAACTCATCCGATCAAAAGCGCCTCTGTAAGTTTCTATATTAAAATAGCGAGTCCATTCGAAGCCTAAACATCGGATGATGTTCTGTAAATCTTCATCAAACCAAGGTATCTGCAGTATATCTGTATTTGGTGCTCCTACTATCGTAAGATTGTTGTTAAATTCATACTGAAAGAATCTCATTAAAGTCGGTCTTTCGTTTCTGCCTTTACCTTCTAAATTTCTTATAGTTAATCCATGCTGTTGCATGGTGTGTCTTAAGTAATACTCTAGTGCAGAGTAAACTAATAAAGCTAAACTCACAAGCCACAATAAAGCATCTATTCTTGATGGCTTCTTTAGGTAAATCGAATCAACAAAGAAGCGAGGATCTTTACATACTATCCAACTTCTCTCAATAACACTCTGTCTCTTATAAGTACCTAAAAGTTCTGCCATAGTCCAATCACGCTCTGTGTCGGTTGTAATAATGACATACATCATTTCCTGCTCTATGGATTGTTTTACTACATCTTCATTGAGACTTACTGTTGCATGAACCTTTACAGCTTCCAAAATCTCTTTTGGTTTACTGCCATCTTTCTTAGGTCTGCCTCTGTTTCTCTTATAGACATTCTCGTAGCGGATGTTTTCTACCTTACAGAAATTCAGCTTTTTTAAAAGAGCTTCTACCGCTTTCTGAGCATCAGGCTGACATTTACATGGTTTGTTTTCCAACTTTTCAAATGCCTTTGATACTCTTATAAGCTCATTTTGAGCTTTCTTGGTTATGGTTTTAGTTTTCTTCTCTCTTAGAGCTCCATTAGAAACCAGTAATCTTTTAACCTTATTACCTCCAATGGTACAGTCTTCACACCACATTCCTAATGGACTTTGTCCATCTTCTTCATTAGGAAATACTGGCTCAAACTGTTCTTCATGCTGTTTAGCATACTCAAAGCATGCTTTGCTCAACTTATTGGAGTCAGTTAATCTTGAAACTGCTTCTAATCCTTTTGTCTTTACAGAGTTGATATTATTCTCAGTACACAAGGCGCTGTCGCCTACGACGTACTTTAAATCTTTATACATTCCCTGTAGTGTAGGCAAAGTATCAATAGTAATGTCAAAAAATGACTTCTTGTCATTGATATTGCCTGATACATTCTTAGCACACAGAGGTATTCTACTTCCACCATCAGCTATCATTACACTGATAGCTTGTTTCAAATCAGGTCTATGATCTCTTGAGTATCCAAGCATGATTTCTAAAGGACAGTCATCCTGCTTATAGGAATCTCCATCATAATGAAACGATGTACTGTCAATGTGAGTTTCCTTTACTTTGATATTCAATCTTTCAATGGTTTGAAAAGCACAGGATAAAAACAGTCTTTCTGAACCATATTCATAGACACTGTCTAGAAACCTTGATAATACTGCTCTGCCTAAATCTTTTCCCTGTACACCAGGATGCTTTAGTAAACATCCTATTGGAATGTTCTCAAAATACTCTGAAGTTCCTGTCAAAGTCTGATAGGGAACGTTCAGCATTTGCATTATCAATGCTGATGCTATCTCACCATTGCTTACTGCTACATGTGAGCCTTCTTTTCCTATAAGTTCGTCTATCAGCTTCTGTAAACCTAGCTTGTCTATCATTCCTGCTACAAAAGGCATAGTACCTAAAGACATGGAACGATAACTTACTGGTCCTGCTGCTACAGTCATACTGTATAAATCAACAAACTTCTTGCCTGACATAGAAAACTTCTTTTTCTATAAGGCATTAGACGCTATTTAAGCGCTATTGTCGATAGTCAATAGACTGTTTGATCCATGTATCTAAATTCTATAACTCCAATATAGAACCGTGATCCCTAGCTCAAATTTCTTATATTTACTCCTTAACTGTTTGCCTCGATTTTTTCTATTTTTGAAAAAAGAAAGTTTCAACAGTGCCACAAAAATCAGGCTTTTTTACTGATCATTGTCGGTTTTATTTTATTAGCAACACACTTATCAAGTTGATTTATAAAATATACAACTTTATCTTGACCAAGATCTACAGCATTTGGCAAATTGTTAAATGAAATGCCTAGGTTATAAATTGCCTTAAAAAAATTACGCCAATATTCAAGCGGAATTATCGTTAATTTTTTTTGAATTGATTTGCTAATTTCTTTACTTTCTAAATATGGCTCTAAACGATGTACTTCTTCACTTTTAGTTTTTTGAACTATATAAGACTCGAGGTTTGCACCATAAAAATAAACTAAATAATATAAAAGAAATTCTGCGTTTTTATTGTTATCCGTAAAGAGATAAAGTAATTCATTTTCGCTTGTAATCGATGATAGTATTGATAAAAATAAATTATTGGTTTGATTTACACGAAAACGCAGATGCTCATCAGCTAACTGCTGAAGCCTGCTAAAATTCGAGCTTAAATCCATAGTGACACCTGAAAAAAATGCTTAAACTTTCAGTATTTGATCAGTTTTCCAGAGAATAATCAAGAAAAATATTGATCCGTGCTCCCTAGCTCAAATAATTTCTACAAACCGTGATCTTTTCATCACAGAATATATATAAATTCACTGATTTTTAAAGAACATCCAGCATGTTAACTACAGTATATGATTAACTAACTGTTTTTGTGATAACGGTCGGATTCATTGAGAGGGGGATGCGGACAAAATCCTGGACACCTAAACGAGGTGATCTATGGCATATACAGTCCAACAAATTATTGCAGCATTAAAACTGTATGACAAAATTAAAAAGGTTGTTCCTACAGTCAGGCAGTTAGGTTATCCAGCTGCGCATCCCCTGTATGAATGGATAAACCAAAGAAAGGCAACAAATGGTAAGTTTCCAAATCTTATGCCCAGTGGAGTCAAGAGTATAAATCTTAAGGTTAAGATGGATCATGATGGCTATTCAGCAGAGCGTAAGCTTCAGATCCTAAAAAGATGTTTTGAAGGAACAGAAAACATTCGTGATGTTGCAATTGAAGAAGGTATTTCTCGCAATATAATATATATATGGAGAAAAAAGTATCTTAAATACGGAGTATTTGGCTTGCAACAGAAGAAAAAGAAAATCAAAAGGACCGATTCGCTTGAAACTCAAGTAGCAGATGAGAAAAATGAGCTAAAGGGTCAATCTCCTAAAACCTCTAAAGCAAGTTCTGATGACATAGCTCTGCTTAAAAAGCAGGTAAAAGAGCTGCAGATGAAAGTTGACGTGATGACAGAGGTCTTTGAAATATTAAAAAAGGGAAAGGCACTGATATAAAAGCTTTAAAAAACAAAGAGAAGTATCAAATTATCAGTGCCTTAAAAAACAAGTATTCGATTCTCTCTCTGCTTATATCTCTATCGATGTCAAAAAGCAGCTACTATTATGTTGAACAGTCTCGGCTCAAAGATGATAAATATCAGTCTAGCAGAGCGTTGCTAAAAGAAACATTTATAAAAAACTATGAATGCTACGGCTATAGAAGACTCTATACTGCATTAAAGAACGCAGGCCACAAGCTTTCAGAAAAAGTCATAAGAAGGCTTATGAAAAAAGAAGGAATAAAGATTGTCAAACGTAAAAAGAAACGCTTCTCTTCTTACCTTGGAGAACTTTCTCCTGCAGTACCTAATATAGTGAATCGGAATTTTTCTGCATCAGCCCCAAATGAAAAATGGCTGACTGATATATCAGAATTTGCATGCAGTAAGGGAAAACTCTATTTGTCAATTATAAGAGACTGCTTCAACGATGAAATTGTTTCTTATAAGATAGGAGATAAACCTACAGCAACTCTAGCAAATGATACTTTAACTGAAGCCATAAAAAAACTTAAAAGGACAGACAGCAGACCAATAATCCATTCTGACAGAGGCTGTCATTACAGATGGCCAGGATGGATATCATTAACTAATGACAACAAACTTATACGATCAATGTCTAAAAAAGGTTGCAGTCCTGATAATGCCGCCTGTGAGGGATTCTTTGGAAGAATGAAGACAGAATGCTTTTATAATCATTCAATTGAAGAGCTTTCTTTAGATGAATTAAAAACATACCTGAGTAATTATATCCAATGGTACAATAACGACAGAATCAAAAATACATTAGGAGGATTGAGCCCGGTACAATACAGGCTCAGATTTGGTTAGTATTAGCAAAGGTGTCCAGGATTTTGTCCGCATCCCCCTCTCGATTCATTTGGTTGCCGTAAAAAAAAACAGGTTAACATTTTATTTTGCTTATAAAATTTTTAATCGTATCATCTGGAGCCACATTAAAAAATGCTGATACAGAGTCAAGAAAATTTTTTACTCCATTATCAATTTCTTTTGTATTTTTTAATCCATTACTTAATGCTTGATTTAGACTATTTGTACAGAATGGCACCAGAACTTTTAGAACAGAATACCAATTTGAAAGTGCGTCATTTAATGAGGTTATATTGTTGAAATAAATTGTATAGATATTAGTTCGTTTGAAAAATGCCTTTTCTATGCAATAGGACACAGCATAAGCAAATAAGTATTTTGCACCTCTTTTTCTTAGGAAAGACAGATTTTCTTCTTCTTTTGGAGTTAAACTTGTTTTTTTCTTATATTCTAATTGAATATTTTCAATTGCTTTTATTAGAGTACAACAAAAGATAATATGTTCAGCTGAAGTTAATTCGTTAAAAGCCCTATTATATAGAGTGTTGTTACTCCATATCTCTCTTTTTTTGTTATATGCCGTAATAGGATCTCCGTGGAATGCTGTTAAAGCCTGTCCTACGTAGTAGGAACCTAACTCAGCAGATTTTCGCTTAATTTTATCTGTACTGCTTCCTCTTCTTCCTGCTTCATATTTTGCATATTTAATAGAGTCAAATTCTTTTTTTAATTTAATTTGTATTTTATCTGTGCTTCTGAAATCGGCAGCCTCAACTTGATTTTGGCTATTGTTATACCTAATAATTTTTTCTATAAGATCTGTTCTTTTGTTTGTAACTTCAATAATTCTAACGTGAATCAATGCATTATTTTCTGGCAATTTTTTATTTGAGCCAATTGCTCCTGTTGTTTGAGCTCCATTAACAATAGACATACCACTTAATGTTATTTTATTTTCGTGCACCTTAAAACGATTTGTTAATAATGTTATTCCGTTATTGTAAACCCAAAAATTTTCTCGCTCTTGATCTATTGTTTGTTTTATTCCATTATTTATATTGGAATTTGAATTTCGTGAACCTAAGTAGTCTCTTATATTTGCTGAAAATAATTTATTTTGATGTTTTTTATATAACCTTGCTATGTCTCTTGCTTTAATTGCAGTTGAATATGCAACCCAATTTTTTTCTTTTATATCGTATCCTCCATTAATATCAAAACTGACCTCTTCATTCATTATGATTGGAGTTTTACAAGATTCATACCATTCTTGAAGGGTATTTTTACCAACTTCCTCCACAATTGTTGCAATTTTTATTTCTCCATATTCATCTGCAAGGATAGTATTTAAGCTTTTATTAACAGCACTTAATTCTTTTTTTATGTTGTCAGATTCAGGTAAATTATGAACGTACCAAATATATAGCTTGTTGATGTTGCCTTCTTTTATTTCATTTCTTAGATTTATTGTCGCTGACTCAATTTGCTTTGGAATGTCTGAGACGTCCATTTGTAGAAGCCATACTAAAGCTGTATTTAAATCAGATGCTTTATTTGCTTTAGCGCATGTAGCTTCTTTAGACGAAAAGTAGCATTGTGATACTACTGCAAAATGCTCTTCAGCGTTTATATAAACCATGTCTAGCTTTTTATCTTGGGCACCATCTGTGATAGCATCAATCCCAACAGATTTAAGATCATCAATTCCAAATCTTAACCACAAAGCGAAAAGAGCTAAGGCATTATCTTTAAAGTCTTCTTTTAATTCACTAAGTGAGTTATATTCTGTTATCCAAGATGAATCCATTTATACCTCAAATTTTGCACATAAAGAACGTAAGTGTATGACGAACAGGCATCAGGCAGTAAATCTTCTGAATAAACTTGTCATGATCTTATCTGCTCATGTTTTAAACAGCTGACGCTATATAAGGTCGATATGTATCACTTATGTAGTATCTGCACCACTCTTCTCCCATAGATAACAGGATTTGCTGCATATCTAAGGGAACTCCTGTTAATCTTACAAACTCAGTACCAGGTGAATATGTCAGACTGATATTAGAGTTTGCAAGGTACTGATAAACTCTCATCCATGATGGTCTTGAAAGCTCGTTCTTATGGTCAGGTGTAGGAACCGTAAGTCTTTGCTCTTCCATCTTCTTTCTCATCAGATATTCTGTAGCAGAAAAGATTAAAAGAGCTAAAGTCATTACCTACATCAGAGCATTTATTCTTGATGGGCTTTCAAGGTACAAAGTGTTTACCAGTAATCTTTTATCTTTAAGGAATCTCTAGTTTCTCTCAACTACAGATTGCTTCTTATAGACAGAAAGTAATTCTTTCATCGTCCATTTACGCTCTGTATCATTAGTAATGATGACGTAATAGGTTGAGTTTTCAACAGCAGCTTTAACGGCTTCACTGTTAATTGAAGCTACAGCATGAACTTTAACAGCAATAGTGACAGGCTTTTCATCTTTCTTAGGTTTGCCTCTACCTTTATGTCCTTTTAGGTAATGTCTGATATAGATACAAGCTTAAGCTTTGCTGTAATATCATCCATGCATTTACATGGCTTGTTTTCAAGTTTTGTTAAAGCCTTTTGAACTTCTGTTCTCCTATAGTACATTCTCCACACCACATAGCTTTGACACCATCAGGCTCATTACTGTCTACAGGTACTAGCTTATCTGGCTCTTGAGCTAACAGATTAAAGTACTTTATTGCCTGACCGTAAGAGTCAGGTATTCTGGTTACTGAATACAGATGATTTGATGCTAATTCTTTAGCATTATCACTGGTACATAAAGCACTGTCTGCTACCAGATATCTTAAGTCTTTAAACTGCTCTTTTATTAGAGACCAGTAAGTAATAATGACATCTTACCTGCTATTCTAACACGCCATTTTCCATAGAAGATATCTCCTTGTTTATATATATATATATTAATCTTCGCTTAAATATATTAGCATTATAAATAGCAGTATTCAGTAAAACAAACAAGGTGACATCTCAATTTGAATTAAGTCACAAAGTTTTTAAAGTAGCCCTAAATAATATATCAGCAATTCCATGTAAAAGTTCTTAAGCTAAAAATAAAGTAGGTCCCAAACGAAATTGTTTCAAGCTTCTGATGATGAATGAATACGACAAACAAATGAATTCGATCAAACTCACATAAAGTAAGAGATCAGATGAAATCTGTTTTAACTTTCATCAGCAAGCCTGATGCAGTTTAAAAAATATAATCTTTACACTAAAAAATATGTGATTATGATCGAATACGTTTGTTTGTGGCACAAGTTTTTTAATAACAATCAACCCAAAACGTTTTATACAATTCATCAGGAATTAATACATCATTATTCGGAACCAACTTAATTATATTATCCGCAAAAGAAGAGGTTCCCCAAATAATTCCATATTTGTCCGTACAACCTCCTGCATACTTTGCATAACGGTAATCGTTTAAATTATGTAGCTTTCGAATACTATTAGTCCTATAATCATATTCCCACACGTATGATCCAGATCCGGGAATAGAATATAGCTTTCCATTGACGCCCAACTTAGTACCATACGATTCTATAGACAAATCTTCAAACAAATACTCAACTTTTTCTGTCTCTATATTAAATTTGATAATACCTCCACGATTTGTCGTAAATCCATAAATATTACCATCGGGGAGAATCTTTGCATCAAATAACATTCTATCGACCCAATTTCCAATAAACTTGAATTTGAAATTGTTTGGATTCATTTTGATGATATATCCATTTTCTGGAAAGAAATAAACGAATCCGTTTGGGTGAAGTATTGTGCAATTATAGCGAAAATACTGAGAAATAATTTCAGGACAAATATGCAATTTAGTAGCTGTCTTATTATCAAGATTCCAAATCAAAAAATGAGATGAACTTCTTGGAGGCTGAATGATATCGCTATTCGATAAAATGCCACCATAATGATGCTCTCGACCATAGTCAAAACCTTTTATTTCATTTATCCGTACTCCATCAAACACTAACAAGCTAGAACTTAATCTAGAGAAAAAATATATACAATCCTTATAAACTGCTTCTCCCGTCCATTTATAATTTCCCTTTGGCAAATTTCCTACTAAATAAGTAGATGATTTATCAATAATTAAAAGATTTTCAGACATATTAGGAGTAAAAACGATTTTATCTTGATATAAAGTACCTCCAACATATTTATGATCTTGATTAGGGATGGCTAAACGATTAAATAAAACATTATAATAAATAGCTCTATGTTTTTCGGTAAACTCTAGATACCGCCTAAATAAATCATTTATTTCTACTTTTATCTCAGGTTTGCCAATATCACCTCTATGTGTCAAATAAACAAATAATTTATATATATTCCACTTAACCCAACCAAGCATGCAATCACCGTTTTAATAAAATTCTTCTAATCATTATGAACGAATTACTTCTATATGGAGAAAAGAATGTCATAGCTAAAAGCAGTATTCCAGTTAATGCAGTTGTCATAACAATTTTTATAATAAGACCAAGTACACCTTCTGTTACTAACAAATCCATCATAAAATAAACAACTGAAGAAATTATCACTGCACATACAAAATACAGTAATTGAGTTTTAATATAAATCCAAAATTTCTTTTCGGATTTAAAGCAGTTTTTTATTACAGGGTAGCAATAAAAAGGTAGATAAACAAATACCATTGTAGCAACAGTTGATAAAACAATCCCATATAGACCTATTATATGAGTCAACATCAAATTTAAGACAAGGTTAAATATGCCAGCAATAAAAGGTACCAATTTCCAAACTTCAAACATACCAGTAGCATATCTATAAATGGAACAAATATCACTCATCTTATAAGTATAAAAGAAAATAACAAGGCATACTACTAGTGGCATATCGAACATTACCCCCTCGCCAACCCAAATTTTCATAAATGGCTGAAATAACGACAACATGCATGAAGAACAAAAAATTACACAAAGAATGTATAAAAAATGAAAAAAACTAAAATTCTCATAATTTTTTTCAGTCGATTCCGTTTGCATACTATTTCCAACTGTCGGATAAAGTGCTGCCTGAATAACATCAAAAAAGCCAAATAATGCATTAATTATATAATAGTAATTATTATATATACCTAACTGTGTTAATCCCAAAAAAGCAGATATAACAATGCTATCAGAAGAAGTTAATATGATAGAGCCGATCTGCTGAAAGACCAACCCCTTGACCTTAACATAAAGAATATCTTTCTCTTCTTTTTGTATTTCTCCTTTTGCTTTAATTTGCGGAAAAATTCTTTTAGCAGTCACAGATATTATAATGTTATTGATGACCATCATCACTAGCATCACAATTACATATGCATAGTAATTTCTAAACAATGCAAGAAGGATAACTTGAATAATATTAGTAGCGATTAAAACTGCAGTCGAGATATTGCTAACTATATCGTTTCTTTGTGTAGCTACAAAAATCGATATCTTGTAAACAAACATGCAATAACTCAACACTGTGTTTAATAAATACAGTCCATATAAAACAAATATATTAATATTATCTGGGATATAACCGTTTATAAGATGAGGTAATACTGGAATAGCTAACACACCGACTACGAAAATAACTATACCTATAACTCTATAACATTTTTTATAAAAATTAAGATATGCATTAACTTTGTCAACATCGTTTTCTGCTACGGGTTTATACATGCTAAAGACAAGTGCTGATCCAAAGCCAAGTTCTGCAAGACTTAATACGGTAAGTATTGAATTGAATAAACTACCTAGTCCAGTATACTCAACACCTAAGAAATAAATAATTTCAGTTCTAACTGCAAATGAAAGCAGAATTCCTGCAATTTTATTTATTCCACCCCACAAAATACTTCTTGAAGTATTTTTTGTTTTTGAGTCTGATAACAACATATCTCCACTCACCTAATGGTTTCACCTCCATCTACTGTAATTGTCTGTCCCACGATACCATTCGACATATCTGAAGCCAAAAAAGCAATAACATTCACAATTTCTTCCGGAATCAGAGAATATGATACTTTTTCGTTTTCGTTATAAAACGCATTATCTATAGGATTAATTTTATTAATATTTGTCGCCGTTACACCTGGAGCGATATTATTAACAATAATGTTATTATTCATTACTTCTTTTGCCAATCCATCCACAAAGCACTTTTCTCCCCATTTAGAAATACAATACGCATTGGTACTTGATGTAAAAGACCTAATAGAAAGAATATTTATTATTTTTTTTACGCTTTCTTCTGAAGGTTGGCATTTTTCGATAAAAGCTTTACTTACAAAATAGGTACCTTTACAATTAATATTGATAACCTTATCAAAAATTTCCTCTTGCATATTACGTACATCGGTTCCATCATATATTCCAGCATTATTAACTAAAATATCTAACCGTCCAAATAGATTTTTACATTCTTCCATTTTAACTTCTGCTATAGAAGCATTTGAAATGTCCCATACAATTCCTTTAGCATTATCCAACTGCTGTATAACTTTTTTAATTTTAACTTCGCTTCTTCCTGTTACTATTACCTGTGCTCCCATTTTTATTAAAGATTTAGCAGTACATAGTCCAATTCCTGAAGTGGCACCTGTTACTAACACCACTTTACCAGACAGTGGTTTAGAGTCAAAGGCTATAGGTGTAGCATATCTATACTTCACTACACCACCTGTTCGCAAATATTTAATGAAGTTTTTCAAAATAAAGCTTACTTTACCCATATATTTTACATATACCTCTCTACAATAATATTTAAAGTTGAGTCCGGAACATAATTTTTAAGTTCTTTAACATTTTTTTCTTTAATTAAACATCTTACTTTTGTAGCATTAATTTGTTCCTCTCTTCCCTGAACTTTCAATCTAGGGATTTCTACAAATCTCATTCCATATTTAGGTAAAATACGCTCCATACTTTCATTATAATTTTTAGTAACAGGGTCAAAAGGCTCTTGACCGGCAAATCTAACATTAATATTTAGTGGTTTTGCTATCAATGTGCAGAAAGTTTCTAGATCCAGTGAAACATCAAAATTCTTTTCCTTAACATAGTCTTTTAAGAAGTATTCTGGAAAAGTCAATGTAGAAATAATAAAATTTCCACTAGGAATTACAATAACATTCGCTAAATCTGATGTTCCTTTTTTCACCATTTCATATCTATCAACAAATTTAAAGAATGAACAATCCTCTTCCACTACAAAAACATATAATCTATCAACTTGTTTCGATGCATATTCAATCAAGTATCTATGACCATTTGTAAATGGATTACAATTCATCACAATGGAACCAACAGTCTTAACATTATCTAAAACAGGGCTTGCATTAACAATTCCTTGAATATACTCTTGTATACTTTTTTCAAACAGACTATCTTTATGGTTTTTAAGATATCCATTCAAATATTTAGCATCTAGACATTCACATTTGTCTCTTCTAATTTCTTTTTTGCCGAATTTATGTTTTCGCAAATCATCTACAATTATTTCTGCTGCTCTTCTATAGCCTTTTTCATTCATATGACCAGGTTTATCATAAAAGCACCATTTTGCTTCCTCAAATTCATGCCATTTAGAAGTAATTTCCATATAGTGCATTCCTAATTTTTCATACAATGCCTGAACTCTCTTATCAAAATGCATCATATAAAATACTACTATATCGTTCTCATTAAACCCAGCTATTTCATTAAAGAAATTGTGAAGAATATACTTATCATCCCCGCCCCATAATCCATGATTAATAACCTCAATATTATCTTTTCTAATCAGTTTCTGAATCTGATTGGGAAGGTTTTGCTCATCTGAAACAGCATAACCAAATGCACCACATCTTCCGTAGATGTGTAGTCTTTTTTCACTTATTTCGGGTGGTAGTAAAGTTATCCTTTTTCCATTAACAACATTTACCAATCTACCTACAGCATCCTCATGACAGTAGGTATTACATTTTTTTATTACTTGAGGGATTTTCTGCAAATCATCAATATATTCTTGATTATTATTGTCGCCTAATAATTCATCCAAATGACACTTATATAATTGTGGATTTTCAACTAACGTAGGAAAATTAAGTCCTTGTTGCATACGTTGCTTTGCTAAATCAGAATACACAAATCCATTCTTATTAATTCCAACTCTATTGTAAAAATATACGGGTACATTTTTTTTAGCCAAAACCTTTAATGCATCCATAAAAGCATAATGATCCTCTACAATAGACAAAACGCAACTACGACTTATACGTTGCATACAGAAAAGCTTACCCAAAGCACGATACAATCTGTTGTTTGTTATAATAATTCCATTTTTTCTTTTGCGTAAAGCCAGCCATGCTTCCACCATGTTTGTTGGGAAAATAGTATGCAGACCAAGTAAATGGTAGTATTCTTTTATATCATCATCCTTTATATAACTCATTTAATACCTTCCTTACTTTGCATATAATTCTTCTTACAAAGCTTGTTTTCTTTTTGTTTATATATTTTTCACACATCAGCGAAAAATTATCACTCGTTATTTCTTTTAAAAATTTAATCCTATCTGTATGTTCTATTGGGGTGTGATTTAAATGGCGTGCACTTTGTAGTGCTTTATTCTCAGTTGTAGTTTCAAGATCAAGATATTTTTTTAATAAATACAGGCAGTTAACTCCTTTCTCCGAATTTAAACATATTAATGAAACCCCCATATTTTTTGTTTCAGAAAACTTATCTCCGTCATATTCCCAGTAATCAGCGCAAGTAATGTCAGATACTCTTGGGAGAAGATTAAAACTACAAGCTCCACATGATGGTCTGCTATACATCCCAATTAAATATCCTCTGTGAAAAGGATTATCTACACTTTTTTCTTTAATAACCTTTCCATTATTTAAACCAATGGCGTACTGATTGTTATACCATCCAATTGATTTATCTCTAAATACCAAATCTGTAATTTTTGATTTATTGCTTTTCTCAACACAGTTCTTATAAGATGACCATACGGTCTTTGAAGGAACACCATGACAAATAACATCTAGCGTAATAAGATTCTCATATTCCTTTCGAAGAAAACTTTTTAATCCCGCTATTTGACATCCTACCCCTGTATATAATACCAATCTTCCGTTATCAAGATCATTCTTTGCTTGCTTGAATGTTAGTCCTGTATCACTTTGTAAATATTTCGAACGTGTTATTTTTTTTGCTTTTTCAATACTATCTATACGGATATGCTTGATTTGATCGACATCAACTTGTTCTACTCCATATACTATTCCGCCAATTTCAAGGACAGCTCTAGTAAGTCCCCAAGCAGCACCACCAGATGAAACAGTATTTAATTGAGATTTGTCTTTTAATTGTCCAGAGTAATAGAAATTTTTAGATATCTTCTTTCTTTCTATATATATTGTATTATTAAACGGACATACCTTTTCGCACAAATGACAATTTATACATTTATCCAGAGAGACATTAGGATACCAAAAGCCATCATTATCATATTCCATTTGTATGGCACTAGTAGGGCATATATTTTTGCAAGCTCCACACCCCGTGCACTTTGTTTTATCAAGAATTTTAATCATTATAATTATTTCAGAAAAATTGATTCTCTCACTAAAAAAATATCTTTACGTCGACAAAATTAAGCCGACAGTTATAACAATAATAGTTATTTAACTCAACTTTTGCATTTGAAATTTAATTAAAAATGCAGATAACAAAGCGTTTTAACACTACATTTGCTCTTTAAAATATGATTTTTGATTATAGAGACATTTATGGAAACTGAATGTACATTTTGATATAGTCAGTCTTACTAGAGAACGGTTATTGTACAGTTAGTTTGTGACATTACCTTCATATTTGTGAATAACCGACTTTTATTCAGCCCTGTTATGTTGGCTACAGATTTTAGAGTATGTCCATATGCCAATAAACTCTCGGTATAGTGTCTTAACTGCACTGTTATCAGATGTCCTTCAGTTTTAAAGCCTATTGGTATAAATTCACTGTGCTCACAATTTGTACATCTGTACCTTACTCTTGATGCCTCTATAACTGTATAGCTGTCTCCAAATGGCAAATGCCTTAACCTTGTTACATTGCTACCATTCTTATGCATCAAAGCTCCACATACAGGACATTTTCTTAATTCCTTGCCTTCAGGATCTTCGTAACTTTCTAAGAAACTAAACTCTATGCGTTTCCTTATAAAAGGATTTGCATTTGTTCCTTCGTTCCTTACAAATTCCTGTTGCTTGAAATGTGTTTGTTTAAATCTGTTTAACCTTGTAGGTAAACACAACATTTCATTCTCAGAATTAACAGAAATGTACTCTTGGGCTTGATCAATTGTCTGGTTGTAGGTAGTATTCATATCGGGTCTTGTGTTATTGGTTTAGGGATAATTCCATTATACACAATGCCCCTTTTTCATTCTTACCTACTTTTTAAGATCTTATTGATCCCACAATTTTTCGTTCATCCCCTTAAAATTTAAGAGCAAAGCCTAGTGTATAAGGTCTTTAGAGCTTTTTTTCAAGTGAGAAAGTCAAGTCAGGAAAGAATAACAATCATATTTACTTTGAATTTCAATAAGTTTCTTTCCTATAATTCTACTTTCATTTTTGTATTCCGTTTCTATAGTCTTAACTGTGTTTATTACTTCTTTAATATTATTGACATCAATAATATAGCGTTCCTGGTTAAAGGCTTTTGCCACTTCATTATATTTTTCAGACCATCCCAAAATTACTGCCGGAATGCTTTCCTTATATGCATGGATTATAGAATGATACCTAGAAGCTATAATAAAGCTCATATTCTTTACTATTTTTTCATAATTAAATGAATTTAAAATTGTATCAATCAATATAACTTTTTCTTTTTCGAGAAAAATTGACTTTATTTTTTTACACAATTCTAAATCTTCCCCTGCATGAGGAATTAAATAAACATTGTGAATTGATGAAACAGCATCTATAATTTTTGCATACATAACAAGCAATGAGACAGTATCATTTTTTCCAATATCTACAAGTCTTGCGTTGGGGACTATAGCTACTGACTCAGGTTCTACTCTAGGAACTAATTTTGAATATTTTTCAAAATCTCGTAGAACAAGTTCTGGGCGGTACTTATTTTCTATCAAAACAGAATCAAAACAAAACTCAACATTATTCAATCCCATGTTATTCAGTAAAACATAGCCTTTTTTTTCGCGCGCATATATTTTTTCACATTGGGAAAGAATCTTAAATGCTCTTTCTTTATCAAACAAATCGTCAAAAGGTCCAAATGATTGTGGCATCAGAATCATTTTACATTGTGGACTATTCTTTTTAACGGCTTCTAACCAAGTAAGATAAAAGTCAATCTCATGCTTTCCCCAAACGGATGATAATGAAAAACCACTTATATCAATAAAAAAATCAGCTGACGATATTATATCTTTAGCAATTAAGTATTCTCTGTTTTTTATATAAGCTCTTGGTTTCAAAAAGAACTTGAAAAAGTTTTTACATCTACTATATATATATTTTTTACTACTTTTACCTGACAAATACTTTAAATAATCTGGATGCACTCTAAAAGGAACTATAGATAAATTATTGGCTATTCCCATATCATAGCCATAATCTAAAAAATAAATTTTAGCCTCATGATCACGCTCTAAAATGTTATAGATTGCTATCAAGGACATAGCTTCAGCTCCTTTATTATTAAACTCTCCTCCTTTAATAATATAATTCATCAATTAATCCCTATTAAAAATATCTCTCGTATAAACTTTCTCGACCACATCATTCAAACACTCATCGTATCTATTTGCGATAATCACTACACTCATCTTTTTAAACTCTTCCAAATTTCCTACAACCCTACTTCCAAAGTACGTGCTACCACTCTCTAATGTCGGCTCATAAATCACAACTGTTGCTCCCTTGGCTTTGATACGCTTCATGACTCCCTGTATTGCAGACTGTCGGAAATTGTCACTATTAGACTTCATAGTCAATCGGTACACACCGATGACAACTTCCTTCTCACCAACATATCCACCGCTATAGGAATTTCCGCCAGCCATAAGCAGGATCTGATCTGCAATAAAATCCTTACGAGTTCTATTACTTTCAACAATCGCAGTCATCATGTTCTGTGGTACGTCTTGATAATTAGCGAGCAACTGCTTTGTATCTTTGGGTAAGCAATACCCGCCGTATCCAAAGCTTGGGTTATTATAGTGACTACCGATTCTAGGGTCTAAACATACCCCTCTAATGATGGATTTAGTGTCTAAGCCTTTCATTGCAGCATATGTATCCAACTCGTTAAAGTACGAAACTCTAAGGGCTAAATAAGTATTAGCAAAAAGTTTCACAGCTTCTGCTTCTGTAAATCCCATGTAAAGAACTTCAATATTTTCCTTCTCAGCGCCTTCTACTAGTAAACCAGCAAAAGTTTCAGCTGCATCTCTACTTTCATCATCACAAGACACAATAATTCGACTGGGATAAAGATTGTCGTAAAGAGCCTTTGATTCTCTAAGAAATTCTGGTGAAAAAAGAATATTCTTAGTGTTGTATCTCTTCCTCACGTTTTCCGTATACCCCACAGGAATCGTTGACTTGATCACCATCATCGCATTCTTGTTTACACTAAGAACCATTTCTATTACTGATTCTACAGCTGAACAATCGAAAAAGTTTTTATTACTGTCATAATTAGTAGGGACTGCGATAATCACAAAGTCGGCATCCTTATAGGCTTTTTTACCATTTGTGGTTGCAGTCAACTTCAGCTCTTTTCCCTTTAAATATTTCTCTATATACTCATCCTTAATTGGGCTAATCTTCTTATTTATCTTCTCAACTTTTTCCTCTATGAGATCTACTGCAATTACATCATGATAACGAGACAATAAAACAGCTAAAGACAATCCAACATATCCTGTTCCGGCTACAGCTATTTTCATATAAGTTACACCTCATATTCTGAATAGTTATTATCAACTATCACTATCCGGTTGTTTTCAATACAATATAATTTGTTCGGAAGAATGTTATATGTTAATTGAACTCCTTCGAGCAAACAATTTATTGTCATTTCTTGTGTAAGTTCCAAGCCTTCAAATTTGCAAATCAAAGCTACATAATATTTATATTTTTCTTTCCAACTATAAATAACAGCATTTTCTTTTGTCCTCAAATATTTGACTGCATCGGTAAATTTCGAAATCCATAGATTATTACTATTAGCAAAATTTAGAATCTCGTCTAAATGATTCTGAGCTTCTCTATATGAAATAGACTGGTAACCATCAACATCAACATTATGCCACATCTCAATTAGCCAATTTCCTATTGAACTTTTAAGCCATTGAGATCGCATTTCCTCTCTCGTCATTAGAGATTTTGGCAGATCCATAATGCCATAGCACTTAAGATTATACCAATCTCCTGGGTTAGTACCATCAGTAGGATTCAGTGAATTAACACCTCTTTCTCCTCTACGAACAGCAACCATACCATCATCTGTTATCACTTTATAGCCTAAATCGTTAATTGCATTCTCTGGGCACACAAAAACCTTATCTTTGATACCAAGTTGATTTCTTAAAAAAATTTCCGCATGAACTATTTCATGAATAAAACGACCTTCATACGAGGCATATTTCCAACCATCATCCATGCGATAATGGTTATATGAATGGTTGACTAATTCAACATTCCCTTCTTCAATTAATGTTTTCCAGTGATCTATGTTTGCTGCAACGTTTATTATATTGCCAGCAACAGTCATTGGTATGTTATGTTCTTTTGAAAGCTGGCTGAGTTTCTTACTAGTGACATATTCACCATCGTCAGAAATAATAGTGACAATTCCTGATTTGTTATCAAAAACTTGTGCTATAGAAATGCCTAATTCATTGACGTGATTAGCACATTTTTTTAGAAGGTTGGCACCTGCTTTTTTAACGTCTCTATGTACAGGATTTTTCCTATATAGATTTTGAAATGAATAATCTCTAATTACCCTTATACATTTTTTTTTTACTTTCGTTATAAAATGAAAGATGATTTCTAATAACTTTTTTACTCTATAACGATTTTTATTAAATACTGATATAACAAATATTATATAACACTCTTTCAAAAGACTTCTTCTATTTTTAGGATAATCTAACCATTTTAACGAATAAATCAGATTGCGATCCTCGGCTTCTTTAACTAATATTTCAACACCTCTTTTATCTATGTTGTTTCTATTTTTATAAAACCATTTCCATGTTGGATAAAACCGAGTTATATTTTGTCGTTTTAGTCTTGGATTAATAATTAAACACAGATCATATAAAAACATGTTACGAAGGTTGTTTATTAGTTGCTTTTCCCCTGTCCATATACCTTCTCCATTTTGGTCATAAGCCGCCATTACCTTCTTTAGATAATAAAATTTACCATTTTGAAAAATATCATAGGTGATAAGATTGTCGTTAAAATTATTAATCAACAGTTCGCTATGAATATAAGGAATGACACTACTTCTAACTACTGTTGTATCAGTGTGAAAATAATCTCTAAACCAGTATTGCTCTATGCTTACCTTGCCTTGCACAAAAGTAGCTTTATTATATAGTTCCTTCTTCCCATTTGGGTATACAGCCCAAATATCGTGAGAACAAGCAACACAGTCATAGTTCTTAGGATTATCAAGGATATCTATCTGAATCTGAAACTTATCTATATCTGTGAAATAATCATCACCATCTAAATATATGAAATATTCAGATGTGACATATTTTAAAAGATTTAACCTATTTTGAGATGCTCTAAATCCACCAATATATTTTTTTCCTGGATCACGATCCATTGAGTGGACAAATATTCTTCCTGGATACTTTTGAGTCCACTCATAAACTTTTAAAAGAGTTGAATCCGAAGATCCATCATCGCCGATAAGAACATTAAAGTTGAAATTACACTGTTGTGAAAATATCGACTCGAGTGCTCTATCTACGTATTTTTCTTGGTTATAAAAAGTAACTAGAACATCTAGTCTTGTATTATTCACAACTGATTGTCTCCTTAAACTCTTCATAATTCCTTATGTAATCATCAGCTTTGTAGAAATCAGATGCAGCAACACAAAGGACAGAGTCCTTTTGTAGCCATAACATCTCTCTCCAGGTTGGTTCTTCAATCACAACACCGATGGATGGATCAGAAAGTTCAATTTCTTCTCTACCATGTTTATTCTCAAGAACTAGCTGAATTCTACCATATGGGCAGAATAACAATTGTTTTAATTTCTTATGAGCATGGAATCCTCTTCGAGTACCTTCTGGAACCTTTGAAATGTAATACACTCTCTTAACTTCAAAAGGAACGTCATGTGTCGACTCAAAAAATGAAAGTTCTCCAGCTCCTACCGTTGGTATGGTTTTAATGTGAACTATATTACATCCAGCAACTTCTGTTCTGTCATCAAGCACATCGCCTTTAAGAACCGAATACCATTTCAGATCTGGCACACCTTCATAACGTTTCAATATTTCTTCTGAAATGTCTACTGCCTCATGGAAGTTATGTTTGTCATAAAATCTAATCGCTCTTTCATTAGATCTTGAAACACACCAATAGACACTTTCAAGGGAATACTCATCAAAAGCCTGTCTGATTATTTCTTCCATTCCCCACCAAGAATAACCTCTACCCATAGCTGATTTTCTCACAGCTATTCCAAACTCAGCGCTTCCATCTTTAACATTCTTTAAAGATACGGTTCCCATGTATTCATCTTCATCAGAAACTATTGCAAGATGAATGTTCTTTTCTTTATTCGCAGCCGCCTTAATAAATGCTTCACAGTCTTCTATTGTTTTTTCAGAAAATCTGCCTCGCAGATTTTCTACCACGCTTTCGTCATGCATCCACTCTAGCATAAACGGAGCATCCTTTAACTCTAAATTTCTAAGCCTCATTAGAACTCATTCACCTTATCTATTACATACTGTACTTCATCATCCGTCATACCGTAATACATTGGAATACTCAGTTCAGAAGAAGAAATCTCCTCTGCAATTGGAAAGTCCCCCTCTTTAAAACCAAGGTCTTTATAACAATCCTGTAAATGCATTGGAATCGGATAATGCTTATTTGTACCAATACCGGCATCGTTTAAGAAAATTTCTAGTTCCGATCTTCTCTTACATCTGATACCAAAAATATGCCAAACAGGAACAGCATAGTCAGGAACGAAAGGCAGAATTACATTTGAATTATTAATCCCTGCTAAATACCTATCAGCAATTCTCCTTCTGTTCTCATTTACTTTATCAAGAAGAGGCAGTTTCGCAGCAAGAAAAGCAGCCTGAAGTTCATCAAGTCTAGAGTTATTTCCTTGATATACATGATGGTATTTATAATCAGAACCGTAGTTTCCTAATGCTCTGACTTTCTTAGCCAATTCTTCATTATTAGTCACAGTAGCCCCTGCATCACCAAGCGCTCCAAGGTTCTTACCAGGATAGAAAGAAAATCCAGCAGCATCACCAAATGAACCGACAACTTTTCCTTTATATGTAGCACCATGTGCCTGTGCACAATCTTCAACAACGAAAAGGTTATACTTATTCGCTATCTCCATAATCGGATCCATATCGCAAGCTTGACCATATAGATGAACCGGCATAATGGCCTTTGTCTTTTCTGTTATTGCTTCCTCAATCTTAGATGGGTCAATATTAAAAGTTCTAATATCTGGCTCTACAAACACAGGAGTTGCTCCAACATAAGTAACAGCTAAAGCCGTGGCTATATATGTGTTGGAAGGAACAATCACCTCATCCCCTTCTTTAACGCATAAAGCTTTAAGCGCCAAAAAAAGCGAATCCAATCCATTTCCAACACCAACACAATATTTACTATCACAATATTCAGCAAAAGACTTCTCAAAATTCTCTTCTTCAACACCATCAATATACCAGGAACGAGTATAAACACGTTCAAAAGCATCACGAATTTTTTTATCTAATTCAGCCTCTAGCGGCTTAAATGTAACAAATGGTATTTTCATCTAATCATTCCAATTTTATAAATCTGTTGTGAAGTGACCTTTGTCAAGTACCTTTTTAGTGACCCAAGTTTTGCGATTCAAAATTAGCCAACAAAACGCTTATAGATGCGGTCTAGCACCACATTTGTTGTTTAAAAATTGATTTCTTTAATTATTTTGAATCTGAGGTAGACAGGTAATAGAAAAATTTGAAGAAAATTAGCTATATTTTTTTGAAAAACATATAGTTAACTATAATTTAAAGGTATCTCTGTGTTATAATATATCTCGACAAATCAATAAGATAACGCATGGATAACGGTGAGTAATATACAACAAAATTCTTCAAATACCAAACCTCTATTATCAATTAAATCTGTTTGTTCTAAAGATTGCTTAGATTTGAATAGAGTTTTAGTAAGAGCAGGCTTCTCCAAAAAGGTCAGGGGTATCTGTCTATGCTCTACTTATGCTTCTTATAAGCTCTATCTTTACAGGAGCTAAATCAGTCCATGACAGATTTACTCTTGCCTCAGTTGAATATCCTGAATGCAGTTACTATGCTCTGATGCGATTTGTATCAGACAGCAGATACAACTGGTCAAATCTACTTAAATTTATTGCTAAGGTAGTATGCTCAATAATAGTAAAACTCAACAATAAAGATCATATCTATACACTCTGTATCGATGACACTATTATTGAAAGAGCAAGAGTTAAACATATTGAAGGTTTATCTAGAACCTTTGACCATGTAAGAGGTAAATGTGTTAAAGGCTTTGCCAACTTACTTATCTGCTGATCTGATGGTACGAATATCTTTCCTGTAGTATCTGCTCTTATGAGTTCAAGAAAAGAGAAACGCATAATCAGAGACTTTGATAAGAAGATTGATAACAGAAAAGCTAGAGCAAAGGGAAGAGCTGATTCTAAACAGCGTAAGCCTTCAATGGTATATCGCTATTGCAAATCTATTATCAACTTTGGTATCAAAGATCAATATGCTCTTATGAATACCTGGTTCTATTCAGATAAACTGACATCAGACCTTCTAGAGATTGGCTTACACAGTATCTGTATGATTAAGAAGAGCCTTAAGTTCTCCTTTGTAGATGAAACTACTCGTTACAATTTAAACAAGCTTCTTTCTGACTTAAAGAAAAGACAGAACTTAGACTCTGATATTATCAGTGCTACAGAGGTACAAACTCCCTCAAGTCAGATTGTAAAATTAGTCTTTGTAAGAAACCGTAATAACCGCAAAGAGTTTATTACTCTTCTCTGTACAAATACATCTCTTACATCTGAAAAGATTGTTGAACTCTATTCAAGACGTTGGGCTATTGAATGCTGCTTTAAGTCATGTAAACAATATCTGGGGCTTAACAAAGAATGCTTTGGTACTGACTTTGATACTGTTACTGCTTTAAATCATATTGCTTACATCAGATATATCATCATTGAAATTATTAGAAGATTTCAGGATGATCCTCTATGTCACTGTCAGATATTTAGAGACAGCTGTGATGAAATGAGAACCATTCCTTTCTTAGAAGCATTAGAAAACCTTTCATGTTACTTTACTTCTCTCATTGATGAACTGCATAAAGCAGGCTGTATAGCTGATGATATGTTACAACTTGCATACAACATAGCAAAAGACGTAATAAACAAATGGTATAGTACTACCGCTAAGTTTATTCAATCCTTACTTAGTCTTGAACTTAGAACACAATTTCTAAATAGTTAAAGAAATCGATTTTTAAACAGCAAATGTAGTGCTAGACCACATTTATAAGCGATTTGTTAATATTTTTTGAAACGCAAAAGTTAAGTTAGTGATTTAGATAAGACGCTCTTTTCAGTATAAGATACGGCATTGGCCACTCTGTTATACGAGGATTGGTTACCCCAGGTCAATGGTTTCGCCGCGAACTCTACTGTCTATAAGCGAGGATCACGTTTAACGTGCCATCATAGCTTTGTCGTAGATAGTTCAAACCTTCTTGATAAAAAACGTCTTACCTAAATCACTTTAAAATACTTGAGCCTACTTCTTTTCCTTAATTAAACTCTAATCTAACTCAGAACGGTATACTGAAGCTTCTGCCTGTGCTGTTCTTGAATAATGACCGGTCATCATTCCCCAGATAAAGCAACATAGCTCTTTAGCTACAGTAGCTACCGCCTGATTTGAATTCTTTCCTTTGAACATCATACGCTAGTACTTTCTTTGGCAACGATTAGTAGCCTTATCAGCATACGCAACTACATCCTTAGGCATATCCTTCTGACGTCCTTTAAGGCTGCCGATTTACGACCTACAGTGCCTCGTCTGTAGGTATTAGATATTTCTACTACCAGTCGTCTTAAATGCCTGTTTCCAGTCTTTTTAATACCAAGCATTCTTTCAGTATACGGCGACAACACGCATAGATCGCAATCACAATGATGTTGTAACCAGTTTTTAGCCAGTTTTAGGCAGATTTATCTGCCTTGTGTTGTGGCTTATTTTATTAAGCCACGACCAAAAGCCTCAGTTGTTACCAACAAAGGCGTTCTTTAACAATGTGATTCAAAAATC
>ERZ1026876.321-NODE-321-length-30272-cov-9.100705_pt1 | contig 30272 bp, 18 predicted proteins | sample MGYA00380168_ERZ1026876 | MGnify/ENA primary metagenome ERZ1026876 (study PRJEB33269, sample SAMEA4719804) | human gut metagenome | biome: human-associated habitat; feature: organic feature; material: feces | place: Cameroon | collected 2013-10 ... | reverse complement strand
GGAAGTACAGTCAATCTTCCTAACATTTAGGTTATAATATATTGTTCCATGCTAATGCCAAGTAGTAGAAATATAGTTTTTCATAGAAAAAGCGACTTTCATTCCACACGCAAGCATGTGGGATGAAAGCCGCAATTTATAACTAAAGAAGCATCTATCTAAACGAAAAGAATAAAGAACAAAAAGAACAAATAGAACAAATAGAAAAATAATAAAAAGCCAGCAGGTTAAACTCAAGGAATGAAAATATGTTTTGTATAAAATGTGGAACCAAATTACCCGATGGGGTCAATTTTTGTCCCAATTGTGGCGCCGATGTTGCACCTATGATGCAAACTAAAACTAGCGTGGAGGCAACTCCTAACGTCGAGGTTAAGCATATGGGGCCTCAGCCGATATCTTTAGGGCAAGCTGCTTTATTGGTTATGACCATTGTGCTCGCCCATTTATTTGTGGTAACAATTCCGTTACTTTGGATTTGGTATATTTACTTAGCTTCTCGCGATCAAGCAACTTATAAAAAACCTGATTTAGTTTCATTTGCGCGGGCAAATTTATGCTTGGAAGGTTTGTTTGTAGTGGTTGTTTGCTATAGTTGTTATTCCTTAGGTGTGTGGGCTTAATGGTTAAGCATAGAGGAAAGAAGTTTATATGACTCAAGATACTTGTAAACAGATGTCGACCAAAGACTGGCTCATTACCATTGTTGTGTTAATAATTCCTGTAGTAGGGTTTATTTACCTGCTCATTTGGGCGCTATCAGCTAGAGCTGATGGGCGTTTTGTTAGCCGTAAAAATATGTGCTTAGCTACGTTGTTTATGATCCCTCCAGGCATAATGTTGCTAGGTTTTTTATCAGCTTTAGCTCTGCCCGTATATGCCAAATACATGCAACGCATAAAGTTTGATGATATGGTTGTAAGTAACTTGGTGCTTAGAACGCAGATTGAACGTTGCGTTGAAGATGTAGGCGTGTCCAACATGGCCATGTGTACCAATGGACATAAAGGCTTAGGGTGGAACATTATGCTCCCGCAACAATATGAGCATAAATTTTTACGCGAAGCTGTTGTCACTTATGATGAAAATGCCGGTCGCGTAGTGCTCAATCTTAAATCTACGTTCGCCATTAATGGGCGCAGAAATTTTGGGGAACCTAATTTTAATGATCTAAATTATGTGATGTCTTATGGTCCTGGGGCTGATGGTAAACTTGCATGGCAGACTGAAGCTGAACAATCTTGGTGTCTTAAAGCAGAATTTTGTCAAACAATTGAAGAAATTCAACGTAACCAAAAGTTAAATTAAGGCTTGTCATAAGGTGGTGTAAGATGGCGTTAAGCTGGAACCACAAATCTACATTGACTTATAGCTAAACTAATTATCAATACAAACATTTAAAAGCTCTAAATACATGGTTTAGAGCTTTTTTATTTGGCTGGTTGGATATTTGGTGGTTAGTAATGGGGAAAAACGTTGGTTTTAGTAGCAATTGAGGGATTGGCTAGGGAAGAAAACGCATTGGCGTTAATGTTTAGGTAGGGCGGTGGCGTTTAGATGGGACTTGTGGTGTAGGTCCTTAGGTAGGAATTTGGACGATGGTTTTAGGTTAGAGAATGTAGGCTCATGCTATCTTTTAGAGTTTATGATAAAGATGCTAAATAAAGGTGTTAATTTGAGGCGGATAAACTATAATTCACGAGTTTAGTTTTAAAAAGCAATTAAACGTTAGAGCTTTGCACATAATGCTCATGCTTGGTAAATGACAAAATATAAAGTTGTGCTTTCTTTAGGCTATTTCGATGCTTGCTTGGTTGGCGCTTGCGGTTTAAGGAAGCTCGCGCTAGGCGCCCACGGAGAAAATTATGAAGTTGTTAAAAGGCTTACGCCAAACCCTATTGCTCATTGTTTTAGGGAGTTTTATTTTAGGGGGATTGCCATTAGTCTACGCCGCTGATGATGGGGCGAAGGCTGGTAAATTACTCGCTAGCAATAATAGTAAACGCAAGGCTAAAAGCTCAAATAGCAATGGCCAAGAAGGTAGTGAAAGCGAAGATCCAAGCGTACAAGACCCAGCTAACGTTGGGATGACCATGAAGGCTATTCAAGATGAAATTGCCAAAATTGACGCTAAAGGCGCTGAAGCTAATGAGGCTGATAAATCATCAAAGGCCGACTTCCAAGCAATTTTAGAAATTGATCAGCAAATTTTAAACTATAAAGCCAAAACTCAAGCCATCACTAATGTTGTGGGCGGCGTTGAAGTTGATGGTCGAGATAGATACGATGAATATAGCGCAGAAAATTTAGCTAAATTCGTCAAGGAAATGGAAAAGCAGCACAAGAATCTTAAGCTTTTAAGCTTAAGCAATTTGTTAGGGATTCAAGGGGCGAATACAACTTTTATTGAAGGGGCGCAAAAACAACAAGCTAGAATGGAAGGTTATGTTGAAAATATCAATGCGTTACCGAGAGATTTTCAGACTAAATCAAGCCAATTGACCGATAAAATTATTGCTAACCGTAATAGTTTGTCCGGTATGGCCATGGGGACAGAAAATGTTTCTTTAAGAATGCGTTTGGAAGCAGAAATAAACTGCGCTCAAGCGGAGCTTTCTTTTAACCAATTTATTATGCAAAACAGCAATGTTTTATATGAAAAGTTAAGAGAGCGCATAGATGATCTCAAGCAAGCTATTGAAACTCTTTCAAACATTCAAAACGACGTTAGTGCTCAGATTATCATTATCAAACAAACTGAAGTTTTAGGGTCAGAAAAAAGCGAAAACAATGCAATTTTAGAACGCGCGGGTGATAGTGTTTTAATTAAAGCTTTAGCTCAAGACAACAATAAGTTAATTAAACGATTATCCGAAGGTTTTCAGACGACTAAGACTTATAACGAAGAAAACACTAAACTTTTAAAGTTGATTGAACGTACACGTAAAGTTGGTAGTGATATTGAAAGCCAAATCAAGTACTTTAAAAACTCTGTTTTTCTATCGCAGATCTTGTTTAATCAACGCTTCATTATTCCTGATTTTAGTATTCCGGCAGGATTGTCCGAAGAAGTCGGGCGCTTACGCATGGAAATATATAGCTACGGGGTGGAAATAGAACAAGTAGCAACCCCAATGGTGTTTTTAAACGAATTTGTTTCCACTAAAGGGTTGCCAATGGCCTCTTTAGATGAATTCGATTTAGATGGTAATAAAGATTCTAAAAACGCTAAAGAGGCAAAAGAAGCTAAAGCTGATAAAAATGAAGCGGCGCGTGTTAGCCGTGATATCGCTCGTCTCCTTGAATTACGTGAAGCCATTTTAACTAGACTTTATAGTGAAACGACAGTCAAAGTAAACAGCGCAGTTAACGTGATGATTAACTACGATAAGTACGTAAAACTTAAGGGCAACTTAAATGAACAGATCTATGAACGCATGTTCTGGAGTCCGTCAAACAACAGTCTCTTTAAACGGGATTGGATATTAAAATTCCCAGAAGAAATTCAAAAACAGCTTAATTACACCAATAGTGTTGTGACCAAACTTTCGTGGAATAAGCCTCCATTTGCAGTTATGGGCTTTGCTTCTATTGTGGGGATGTTGGCTTTAGTGCTCTTATTCTTAAAAGGGCGCATGAAGAAAAAAGTTGTCGAAATTAACGGCCGTTTAAATTCATTTGTAACCGATAGCCAATTGAATACTCATAAGGTTTTATTGTTGATCGCGGGGACAACTTTATGGTTGCCACTATTTATCTTTATTTGTGGGGTTATTGCCTTAAATTGTCTAGATATTCCGGGACAAGAGGAGGTAGTTACTCGAGTTCAAGAATCTATCTTTAGCATGATTAGCTGGTTCTGTTTGTGCCTTTGGGGCCGTGGTTTTATTATGTCGGTTTTAGGCCCAAATAACCAAATTGCAGAAAAGCATTTTGGCTTAAATATTCATGCTGGCGTGTTAAAGTGTATTGGTCGCGTGTTAACCGTCTTTTGTATGGTTTTGGTTCTTTGCATGTGGAAAGTCGAAGAACCTCAGACCTTGGCCGTTGATATCGTTGGTCAATTAGCTTTAATTGGTCTTTCTTTGTATTTATTTTTTGAATTTGCCTTATGGGAAATTCTCTTGTGGAAAGGCAACCGTGCGGTAGGCGGGATTTTTATTAACTTAATCCCGCTCGTGTTATCTGGGGTGATTGTGGTGCTAACTGCTCGCGGTTATTACTATTCCGGAGCTTGTGTTACTTTACACTTTATTGCGTCATTCTTTGTGTGTATTGCTTATTTAATTATTTCAAGCCTAATCGCGCGAAGCATGAAGTTGTCTTCACGCCGTATCAACTATAAACGTTGGCAGGAAAGTCGTAAGAATGCCTCAAGTAGTGTGAAAGAAGAACACGTTGAACATGTTAGTGAAATCGTTGATTTAGCGGAAAAAGAAATGTCCACTAGCGAAATGTCTAGTCAGACCATGGTTATTGCTCGCTACATCTTACTGACTTTGTTATGCGTTGTTTTATACCATATTTGGAGTGGGTTGCTTTCCGTTACAAGTTATTTTGAGTACATCAGTCTTTACGATATAAAGGCAGAGGACCAGTCCGTGATTCGTAGCGTTTCGGTGATGGATTTACTCTTTGTACTTTACGGGGTGGTGATTACTTACGTCTTCTTACGTAATATGCCTGGTGTTCTTGAAGTCTTAATATTCAATCGCTTCAAAAAACTTGCCACCTATGGCTACTCAATTGTTACCTTATGTAACTATATTTGTATTGGGGCTTTCACCGTCTTTTGTTTATCCCGCTTAGGGATTTCTTGGGCGGAATTACAATGGATGGTTGCCGCTTTATCCGTAGGTCTTGGCTTTGGTTTACAAGAAATCTTTGCTAATTTTATCTCCGGGATCATTATTCTTTTTGAACGCCCAATTCGTATCGGCGACATTATTACCATCAATGATAATAGTGGCGTGGTTTCAAAAATCCGTATTCGTGCTACGACGATTGTGAATTTTGATTACAAAGAATATGTGGTGCCAAACAAGGAATTTATTACAAGTCCTATCGTTAACTGGTCTTTGAACGACACAACAACTCGTATTGTGGTGCAAGTTGGGGTGGGGTATGGCACTGATGTTGAACAAGCGCGTCAAGCTTTGTATAGAATTGCAGATGCTAACGAATATACTTTAAAAAATCCGGCGCCAACCGTTTACTTCTTAAGCTTTGGGGATAGCAATCTCAACTTTGAATTACGTGTTTATGTGAAGAATATCAGTGAACGAAATTCATGTATCGACACTTTAAATACGGAAATTTATAACGAGTTCAATCGTTTAGGTATTGAAATTGCCTTCAACCAATTGGATGTGTTTATTAAGAATGTAAACAATGGGCAGGAAATTAAAGTAGCAGATAAGGGATCACAGCTACCTAATAATTTAGTTAGCACTGCGGATGCTAAAATAAACTAAGGATCAAGCTTAAGCTAAGTAGTCTCGTCTTAGACTAAATAGTCTGGTCCTAAGTAGTATTTCTAAGTTTTGTTGCTAACCTAGGTGCATTTTAGCTTTAGAAATATGATTAAACACCTCTAAAAGTTACCAAACTTATAGAGGCGTTTTTTTGAGGAGCTTATAGAGTTTTGGGGGCTTAAGCTTAAGGAATACTCATTGAACTTGAGCTTAAAATTCAAGTTTTTAACGTGGAAGTTTGATTTAGGTAAAGTTTAGCTTAAAGACTTTGTTTAAACTTGGTTTTAAGGTGTAAAGGAACGACGCTTACAACGGCGTTTTATTGTTTTTTAAGGTAAAGCAAAGTATAATCAAAGCTGAATTTACGGTTCAATAACCTTGAACCAACCGCATTTGATAGGCGGAAGAATTATTAAAGAAGTCCGGGCTTTAACCGGGCTTAAAACAAAACAAAAAGTTGGATTTTTAAATGCTTGATTCTAAATATCTTCGTGCAGAAAGTGCTTTTGCAGCTGCACGTTTGGCTACCAGAAACTTTGCTCTAGATACAGATAAACTCGCCGCGCTTGAAGAACAGCGTAAGGAACTTCAGGTTAAGACCCAAGACCTTCAGGCTAAGCGTAACAGCATGTCTAAGTCCATTGGTGCTGCCATTGCTCGTGGTGAGGATGTAAACGCTATAAAGGCAGAAGTAAAGGAACTTGGGGTAGAACTTGATGCAGTTAAGGTAGAACAGGATAAGATTCTTGAAGAAATTCGAGCTTACTCTTTGACTGTGCCAAATCTTCCAGATGAATCTGTACCAGTAGGCAAAGACGATAGCGAAAACGTTGAAGTACGTCGTGTTGGTACTCCACGCACTTTCGATTTCCCAGTGCTTGACCATGTCGCTTTAGGTGAACAGCTTGGTGAACTTGATTTCGATAATGCGCGCAAGATTTCTGGCGCTCGTTTTGCTTTTATGCGTGGTCCTATTGCGCGTTTACACCGTGCATTAGCTCAGTTTATGCTTGATTTACACTGTGAAAACCAGGGCTACACTGAATGTTACGTACCATACCTCGTAAACTACGATAGCCTCTATGGTACCGGTCAGTTACCTAAGTTTGCGGAAGATTTGTTCCACACCTCTTTAGATGGCGATGCTGATGGTGACAATGTAAATCGTCGTTTCTGCTTAATCCCAACTGCAGAAGTGCCACTTACTAACATGGTAAGAGATGTTATTCTTGATGCTAAAGATTTACCAATTAAGATCACTGCTCATACTCCATGCTTCCGTTCTGAAGCAGGTTCTGCTGGCCGTGATACCCGTGGCTTAATCAGAATGCATCAGTTTGATAAAGTTGAAATGGTGCAGATTGTGCATCCAGATCATTCTTTTGAAGCTCTTGAACAGCTTACCAATGATGCAGAAGAAGTTTTAAAGCAGCTTGGTTTACCATACCGTGTAGTTGCTCTTTCTACTGGTGACATGGGCTTTAGTGCTGCTAAGACTTATGATCTTGAAGTATGGATTCCAGCTCAGAATACTTACCGTGAAATTTCTTCATGCTCTAACTGCACTGATTTCCAGGCAAGACGTATGCAGGCTCGTTTCCGTGATGCCGATGGTAAGACCCGTCTCGTGCACACTCTTAACGGCTCAGGCTTAGCAGTAGGCCGTACCTTAGTGGCTGTTATGGAAAACTATCAGCAAGCTGATGGTTCTATTGTTGTACCAGAAGTGTTACGTAAGTACATGAACGGTCTTGAAGTAATCAAAAAAGATTGCTAAAAAAGCCTAACTTAAATTAAGAGCTAGTTAAGCTTTGCTTTTTAAACTCCCGGGGCTAGATAGATACGGGAGTTTTGTTTTACTTATATCTACATTTACTCCACTCCGCTCCACACTACGCTACGCCTAGACTTTTTTATTTGTTCATTGGCACTAGATGACAAAATTGCTCTTAACCGGCTCCAATTTATTTTAAAAATATCTTCATGGTGTCAGTGACCTTTTTTAAGGACGTGCGATAGGATTCGCTTTGGGGCCGAGTTTGGGAGGCTAAGAATATAATGTTTAGGGCGCGTTTTAAGTCCCCGGGAATTTCATTGCCGGCGTGGTCGATAATAACGGCCTTTAAGAGTCGTTCAAGTACTTTAACTTCAGCGTGTACGGTAGCTTCGCGTTTAAGAGCCGCAGTAAGGTCGGCGTGGGCGCTAGTTAGTAATTGGCGCAGGCGGGCGATTTCTTGTTGGCGCTCGTGAATTAAAGCTCCTGTCGCCATGATTTGTTCAGGGCCACAACTTTCTAGAGGTTCTAAAGCGTGGGGTGAAGAAGCTCTGCATTTAGGAGCGCATGTTTGAGCTTGGTTTGGGTGGGTTAAGGTAGTTTGCGAGGATTCATTTTTTAAGGTTGAGGTCTCGTTTATTTGGGACTCGTTAGAGGTCGCAGTTTGGTTAAAAACTTGAGTTAAGTCTTGGTCTTCTAACGCCGGGGCTTCGTTTAAAGGAGCGTAGCTTGGCGTTGGTGCTAAGGCTGAGGCTTTTATTTCCTTTAAATATTTAGTAATAGAACTAAACGAGCCGTGCCCTAAAAGTTTTCTGATATTGAGGACCGTTGGTTTAATAGCTTGAGCCTCGAGATGCTTAATCGCATCTTTAACCTCAAAAATGGTAAGCTTGCTCACTTTGGTTCATCCTGTTCTTGTTGCGTTCATCATCAAGCATGGCTTGGATTGCTTTAATACTTGGCGCGCCACCAATATACTCGTGTGCGCCTTGCGCTAAAGCTTGGTTTAGCGCCATCTTTAAAAAGTCCAGCGCATCTTCTTTTAACGTGGTAATCAAGGGCTTAAGGGCCGAAAGTGGCGCCTCTGTGAGGAGCTTGTTTAGCCCCGCTTCCATTAAGAGTTCTTGTCTTAGATTACGCTCTTTAAAGTGCCGTAACACGATATCTTTTAAAAACTCTAGATCTAAAAGTCTTGCGGTACTTTGATTTAAGCGTTCATTGGATTCTCGTTCGATGCGAGTGATGTTTTCATAAGCGGTCCTAAGTTTTAAACATTCATCTTCAAGGCCACGGAGTAAGTTTTGTTGTTCTTTAGGGATAGCGGTATTAGTTGGGGCGTGCTTTAAGAGCCTAGGACTGCCAAGACCTAAATCTTTTAGCAAACGACTAATAGTTGAATAAGAGCCATGTCCAATTTCCTTTCGGACTCGATTTATGCTGATGTTTTCACCACGGGCAATTAAAACGTGAACGGCGTGTTCAATTTCTTGACGCGTGATATTAGGCGAATTACTTGGGGGAGTCGCTTCGCTTGGCGAAAGCGGATCCGTATTAAACTTGGTTTCTGCGGGGGGATAAGTGTACGCTTGCGCAGGCGATGCGGGCGTAAATTCTTGGTCAATTATGAAATCATCATGAGTCATCGACAGGTAACAGCTCCTTAATGGTAGCAAGCGTATAAGAACCTATGTTTGTTCATCTTGGAGTAAGTTTTGGGGGTGAATTTGAGGATTCACTTTATTTGTAATTACAGTTTTTAAAGTGTAAATTAAGTGTAATCTATTTTAAGACAAAGGTCTTGATAAACTTTTAAAAATCAGACCAAAACGAGGTTTTAGTTCTTTTTAAAAATGGTTCGTAGGAAGGCATTGGGAACAAAAATATTGGTGATTGGGGACAACTAAGGGGGGATTAAATGTGGAAGATTAAATGAAGTAAGCAGGCTGATAAATGAGGCTTGACAAAAGAGGTCTGACCAAAGCGACCTAACAATAGCGACCTGACAAAAGTTTTTATGTAAAAAATCGACCTCTTTAAACGTTTAATTTAAAGAGGCCGAATTATTTTAGCTTAAGGATTTTAGTAGTGCTTTAAGCTAGGCTTAATTAACCAACTCGGTCACCAGCCTTAACTCCGCTATCAGCGTTAAGGAGGAAGATACCGCCTTCTTCGTTAGCAGCAGATAAGATCATGCCTTCTGATAGTCCAAACTTCATCTTACGTGGTGCAAGGTTGTAAACAACAATTACAAAACGACCAACTAAAGAGGCTGGGTCTTGGTAAGCTGATTTAATCCCGGAGAAGATTTGACGGGTTTCACCATTACCAAGGTCGAGTTCAAAGCGGAGCAATTTTTTAGATTCAGGTACTTCTTCGCACACTAAAACCTTAGCGGCACGCATATCAACCTTAGCAAAATCATCGATAGTGATTTCAGCTGGAGCTTCAGCAGGAGCTGCTTTTTTTGCTTCTTTCTTTGCTTGAGCTTTCTTGTCATCGTCCTTTGGTGCTTGGCCAGAAGCTTGGAGGTCTTTTAGGGAGTCAGCTAACATAGCGTCAACTTGCTTCTTGTCGATACGGCTAAAGAGTGCCTTAAATGGCTTAATTTCAGTGCCGTAGAGACGGTCGCCAAGATTTTGCCAAGTGAGCTTAACGTTAAGGAATTCCATGCTTCTTTCGGCAAGTTCAGGCAAAATTGGCATGATGTAACCGATAAGAATACGATAGAGATTAAGGGCTGTGGTGCAGGTTTCGTGTAATTCAGCGCGACGACTTTCGTCTTTAGCTGCCACCCATGGGGCTTTTTCATCGACATAACGGTTAGCTTCGTCAGCTAAAGCCATGATTTCACGAATGGCACGGCTATATTCGCGCGCTTGGTAAGCGGCTTCGATTTCGTTCTTTTTAGCGTCGAACATATCAAGCAAGCTTTCATCAGAAATGCTGTCTGCAAGTTTGCCACCAAAAATTTTAGTGATGAAGCCTGCGGTACGTGAAGCTAAGTTTACGAGCTTGTTGACGATATCTGAATTAACCTTAGCAATAAAGTCATCGAGGTTAAGGTCAAGATCGTCGATACGGCCATTCATCTTTGCGGCATAGTAGTAACGAAGGCATTCTGGGGAAAAGTGCTTAAGATAGGTAGAGGCCTTGATAAAGGTCCCTTTAGACTTACTCATCTTAGCGCCATTTACAGTTACGTAACCGTGAACAAAGACTTTATCAGGAGCCTTGTAACCGGCGCCATTTAAAACTGCAGGCCAGAACAAGGTATGGAAATAGAGGATGTCTTTACCAATAAAGTGGCAAAGCTCTGTGTTGGCCCCTGGCTGCATCATAGCAGCAAAATCGATATTTTTAGCATCAAAGTAATTCTTAAAAGAAGCTAAATAGCCTACTGGGGCATCGAGCCATACATAGAAATACTTGTCTTCGGTATCTGGAATCTTAAACCCAAAATATGGTGCGTCACGAGAGATGTCCCACTGCTGCAAGCCTGATTCAAACCATTCTTGTAGTTTGTTAGCCATTTCTTCAGGAATGGTATCGCTCTTAATCCAGTTTTGTAAAAATTCTTGGAACTGTGGTAAGTCAAAGAAGTAGTGTTCAGATTCTTTAAGAACCGGAGTGGCCCCGCTAATAGAAGAGTATGGATTCTTAAGATCAGCAGGAGAGTAGGTGGCACCACAAACTTCGCAGTTATCACCGTACTGATCAGGAGCGCCACACTTAGGACAAGTCCCCTTAACGAAACGATCTGGTAAGAACATGCCTTTAACCGGATCGTAAAGTTGAGAAATTACTCGGGTCTTAATAAAGCCATTGTCGCGGAGTTTTTTGTAGATAGAAGATGAAATTTCCTGGTTTTCAGGGGAATTGGTGCGGTAGTAATTATCGTAGCTAATACCAAAACCAGCAAAATCGGACTTGTGTTCGTTTTCAACTTCACCGATGAGTTCTTCTGGAGTTTTGCCGAGCTGTTGCGCCTTGATCATAATTGGGCTTCCGTGTTGGTCGTCGGCACAAACAAAATAAACCTTACGGCCAAGCATACGTTGGAAGCGAACGTAGATGTCAGCTTGAATGTGTTCAAGGATATGCCCTAAGTGAATAGAGCCGTTGGCATACGGTAGGGCGCAGGTTACCAATAATGTTTTATTAGTATCAGACATGGAACTTTACTCCGTCTTCTTTCTATTTATAAATGGCGTTAAGCCCTAGGTGGGCTTAACTGTTAAAACTATAGCGATAGATTAACTATCGTAGGTTAGGTTGTATTCTTGGTTTAAAAACGCCAAGCTTACTCGTTGTTGGGGCTATCTTGTTCTGGCGCTACGGCCCTAGAACTTGGAGCAACGCAAGGCTCTGCACTAGCATTTGCGCTAGGTTCGGTCGAAGCCATGGTTTCACGATGGTAAGCAACACTTTCTTGAGCTTTTTCGGCAGCTTCGCGCATAGTGTCAGGTAGAGGCCAACCACCAAGTTCCCGAAAACGATTTACAAACCAACAAAATAAATCAGCTTCTCGATCAGTGTCGTAAGCAGCTCCGTGAGCTTGATCGCAATCAAATTCAAGACCAGCGGTGAGGCAAGAGACACTAAGTACAGTTTGACCAAGTACCAAAGCCCCTAAGGAAGCCGTGTCGATATTGCTAAATGGATGAAACGGTGACCGCTTATAAGCCATACGATTGATGGCCGCATTCATGAATTTAAGATCAAAGCCGGCGTTGTGGCCAACTAAAATGGCACGCTTACAACCGTTCTTTTTTACTGCTTTAGCAATGGCTTTAAAAAAAGGTACCAAGGCGATCTTTTCATCTTGAGCCTGGCGATTAGGATTGAAAGGATCAATACCGATGAATTTAATATTGGCCTCTTCAATATTCGCACCAGGGAAAGGAGCGATTTGGAAGCAGTATTTTTGGTCTTTAACTAAGGTGCCGTCGGCAGTGAATTTTAGAGTGCAGGCTGCAAACTCTAAAAGAGCATCTGTATCGGCGTTAAAGCCAGCTGTTTCTACATCGATAACTACTGGGTAGTAGCCACGGAAACGTTCGGCCATCATCTGTTCCGGTGTTTTGGCGGAAACGGCTGGAGTGATAGTGTTTTCTGTCATTTTTTTGCTGTATTAGCTGAATTAAAGGAGGTGTCGTGCTGTTTATATTCTCGTTAAAAAATATATGAAGACGCCTGTATCAAGATAGCATTAAGCTTTAGCCTCTAATTAAAAACTAGCGCCGATAAAACCCGACTTTAGGGCATGGCTAATAGCTAATAAAAGGGGCTTAATACGACCTAAAAAATTGATGACGTGATTTTACCATGTTTGCCGGAGTTTTTCTTTAATTGCGTGATTTGTAGCGGTGGTAAAATACAATTGATTTTAAATATAGTATAAATTTAGGGCTAAAACGTGGCTCTGAGACCGTAAATTTGTCAAAGGTTACAATCCTTTTAGGGAATTTGTCGGATTCATGGGGGTTGATAAATTTTTGTGCCGGTAACGATGGTACAATAATTGCAATGTTTGAAGGGCCGGGCTTTAACGACAAATTTGCCTTAAAGTACGGTGAATATTAGTAAAACTAGAGGAAATTTTAAGCCAAATAACGCAGGCGCGTAGAAATCAGCTAGGCCTAAACGAGCTTTGGGACCCGCTAAAAGTCATAAAAAAGTCATAAAAACGTCAATTTTCTTGAAGTTTTATGGCTAAGTGGCAAATCTTCGGCGCCTTTATTGGTTTAGATTTTACTAATTTTACTCACGAATTTGGCTGGTCGGTAAGGGGGAGACCTCGGTTGGGCTAGGCTTTATATTTAAAGGTGTGCGTTATGAAAAATTTATACTGGTGCGGATTTATCTTGAGCCTAGGTACTTTGCCTCTCGGAGCAACAAACGCTGCTGACTTTATGTCGGAGCCTGGGCAGACGCTGTGGCTCTTATCGACAAGCAAAACAGCTTGTAGCATGAGTCAAGAAATTGATAATTGGGGTGAAGTTGAGTTTTTTATGCGTTCAGCGCGCGAACCAAAACTCGAAGTCTTGTTAAAGCCTAATTTAAAATTTTCAGCTAAAACTCCTGTTTTTGCCCGCACTACTGCGCCTAAGTGGCGCCCGGGTAAAGCTGATCAGAACTTAGGTAGCATTACCGGATACAAGCTATTTGATGGCTATATTACCGGCCATAAGGCTTGGGCCTTAGTTCAAGGTTTACAAAAGGGGCAAGCAGTATCTTTTACCTACCGAGATGAGCTACATTACGGCAATGAATATGTACGTGCGGTGGTAAGTCCGTTTGGTTTTGATCCGGTGTACAAAGACTTTATGCTGTGTTCATCTGATTTGTTGCCATTTAGCTTTGAAGATATTCGCTACGCCGTGATTCATTTTGTTGGGAAGAGCAATAATCTTTCAGATTACTCCTATGAACGCTTACGTCGCATTGCCGACTTTTTAAGTGCGGACCCAAATTTTGCGGAAGTGGTAATTTCCGCACATACAGACTCTTATGGGGAAGCTGAAGAAAACAAAAAAATCACTACTGACCAAGCAAATGTGGTGAAAAAGTTCTTTGTGGAAAAAGGGGTGCCGAGCAACAAGATTATTGTGCGTGCTTTTGGGGAAGAACACCAAGCGGTTTCTAATGAATTTGAACATCAATTGCCGGTTAATAGAAGAGTGGTGATCGAAGTTAATAGTGAAGCACGCTATAGTGAAAAGTAAGCGCATCTGAACGCAGAGGCAAAGAGTTTGGTGTGGTTTGGGAGCCATAACAAAACTTAAGCCATAATCAAATCTAGCATCTGGTAATTTGGGTAAAAGTGGCCTCAAAGAAGGTAGTAAAAAAGAAGGTATAGCATTTTAGTGGCTATGCCTTCTTTTGGTTTTGTGGCTTTTGTTTTTTAATACTAAGCTCGAAGTTATTTATTAAAACTCAACCTTTGGCGCTTTAGTGATTTCAGCTTGATCTTCAAACTGAAGTAAGCTTGCATCTTTTGTAAAGCCACGAGCACTAGCAACAATGGAATTTGGGAAAGACTTTCTATAGATGTTAAAGTCGGTTACGCAATCATTGTATGCCTGACGGGCAAAGCTAATCTTATTTTCAGTAGAAGTTAATTCTTCCTGCATTCTAGAGATGTTTTCATTAGCTTTAAGGTCTGGGTAAGACTCAATTTGAATTGAAAGGCTCTTAAGAGCTGAGTTTAAGTTAGCGTTAGCCTGCTGCATGGCAACTGCAGAAGCTTCATCGCCGATATTAGATTTAAAAGCTTGTAAGGCCGCTAAGGCGCTATTACGAGCTGTGGCAACTTGAATAAGGGTTTCGCTTTCGTGTTTTAAATAAGCTTTAACGGTGTTTACGAGGTTAGGAATTAAATCGTAACGGCGTTTAAGCTGAACGTCAATCTGGGCAAAGGCGTTTTTATATTCTTCCTGTAAACGCACCAAGTGATTATTAGTGGAAAAGTACCAGTAAATTAGCCCAAGTACAATAGCGGTAAGCACGAGAATAAAAAGTGTCATTTTGTGTATCCCATGTGAAGTTATAAATTTAGACTTAGCTTTAAGAACGCAATTTATACAACTGATGCACCTGTTACAGCGACAGCGTATATAGCTACAACAATCACAGTTGATACCACTATATTACAGTAAATACTCAACTACACAAGTATGTTTTACCATATGGGATTATATTGTGGTGTGCTGTGCCAATTAGGCTGTGTTTTACTAGTAATATGACGCCTTAAGCTTAAGTTTGTATCCTTGTAAAATTGTAACAAAATCGCACACCCCACGCAGTAATTATTGAAAATTTTGCTTTACTTGGTGAGTTAAGGCAAATTTTGGGCATAGATGTGGTCATGCAATAACCAATTGAGTAAATAGATTTAAATTGCAGCGCCGATTTAGGATCCGAATTTAGGTTTCAACTTATAACGCCAAAGCCCAAACTTGGACCTAAAACCGAGATTGTCTAAAACCATTGCTCCTAACACTATGGTTTAAATAAGCATTAACCAGTTAAACAAGCAGGGTCGAATTCATACTTGCCGTTGATAAAATCAATAAGCTCTTGGGTCGCTTGGCAATATGGGATTGTTTTAAGTTTTGTTAAGATTTGCTCTTTAGTGTCATCGGGCCAAGTTTCTAAAGGATGAGTCAAAACTTCTTGATATGAAATGGTGACCAAATCGAGGAGCTCTTGGTTAAAGGCAAAAAAATTACTTGCATTAAAATCTGCTTTTAAAGCTTCTGTGGTAGTTGAGGCTAGAGAGCTTGAACTTACTTCTTTATTGAGCGGGATTAAGCTTTGGTGAAAAGAAGCTAAAGGAATTTGGCTTAAAAGAGCTTCTTTCATCGGGTTAAGGGCAACTCCTGCAGTGTGAGTTGGCAAAAATTCACGTGGAGCAAAAGGTGAAAGGTATAGTGAGCTTGAGGCTAAACGTCCATCATTTACGGGGTAATTGTCCCAAATAAAAGGTTTGCGGCCTAATAACTCTTGGGTTTTTATGAGATGGTCTAAAGGATATTCAGGGCTTATTACTTTAGGACCGGTCCAAAAGATGTCTAAGCTGTTTGGATCGGAGAAACCTTGGAGGAATTGGGTGTAATAGTTTTTTGGCATGGCCCCAAAAACTTTGCTCAAAATTGGATCTGGAGTATAGAAAGTTGGGCAAGTTATAAGCTTGATATTTCGGCTTTGGCAGATATTGGTGGCTTCTTGCAATAAGACATTTTGTCTTTGTGCAATAGAGTGAGAGTCGATTTTAATATCATCAAAAAGTAGCGCTAAAATACCTGGGTGGCTCGCTTCTAAAATGATAGTTAATTGTTTTTTAAAAAGAGGAATTTCATCAGCAAAAGATGTGGTGGCGCCAAGTGGGGAAAAGCCTATCCCGGTCGTAATGCCGGCCTCATGGCAACTTTTATGAAAACGCGTTAAAAAATCTAAATAAGCTTGCGGATAAGGTTCGCGCCACAGGCGTCTTAAATGGGCATCGTTTTTGGGAGCGTATATATAAAAGGAAAAGTTATGCGCTTTTAACCAAGCGGGATAACGTAATCTAACCTTTTCTGGCCATGGGGTCCCAAAAAAGCCTTCAATGATCCCAGTTGGTAATTTTTGTTTAGTGGCATGAGAAGAAAATGATGTTTGGTCACGTTGTTCTGGTATTAAATTATTGGGCTTTGGGGAAAATCTTGCGTTAGTTAAAGACGCTTGAAGTTTATGGTTAGTAATCATGAATATATAGTCCTATTCTTTATTCTTGGCCAATGCTTAGAGTTACTTTGAGAGTTTTGATTCTTTGATTCTTTGATTCTTTTAAAGTTCTGGCATGTTTTATTTGGTATCAAAAACCACCTGGTAGCTTAAAGCCATTTAGTAGTTCTTTGGAATTGCATTACTAGTTAATTATTTGTTTTTTGCCTTTCTAAGTATATTTTAGGTGGTTTAACCGAGATTTGCTGTGTCATTAAGTTAAGTTTTAGGTAATTGGTGAAGAAAGAATCAAGCGTTTAGCCGTTTTTCAATTATTGGGACTATTGTTTTAGCCATTATTTGTTTAATCATTGTTTGTTTCAGCACTTGGAACGCTGTAATTGGTAGGCAAATTTTTATCCACGGCGAGCGAGAAGCACCAAGGTAAAGGGCTAATTTGGACGATATGTTGCGTTTTTGCGTGGTTTAACACACTTTTAAGGGCGCTTAGCGGTGGCTAAATGTGTGTTTTATATTTACATGAGGCCACATGGGCTTTATAATACACTGTCTTTTTAGCGTGGGGATCCCACTGTTTTTTAATTTATAGTTACCCGCGGTGACATGCTTTAGCTAGCATGCGGTGTTTAAGCTAAGTTTTAGTTAAACATTTAGCAAGTTTTAAGTATAAGCATGGGGCGCAGGTAAATTACGTTAGTTCCATAGAGCAGGGGAACCGGCCGATGGAATATGGACATGAAACGACTGTCACGGGCAGTGGTTTCGTTTATTGAGGTGAAATAATGCAGGTTTCAATTGAAGCTTCTGAAGGTTTAAATCGTCAAATCAAAGTTGTAGTTCCAGCTGAAGACTATAAAAAGGCTGAACAGGCTCAGGTACGTAATGTTTCTAAGAACAAGCGTTTCCCAGGTTTCCGTCCTGGTCATGTGCCACAAAACGTAGTAATGCAGAGCTATGGTGATGTTATTCATTCAGAAACCATTAACAGCATGATCAATGCAACTATGTTTGCAGCTGTACATCAGGCCGGCATTAACAACATGACCAACACTTATCCAGAAATCAGCAAGATTGAAGATAATGGTTCTGCTCAGGATTTCTCTTACGTTTTTTCTATCGAAGTTAAGCCTGAAATCAACGTTTCTGACGATCTAAAGGACGTTAAGGTTACTAAGACTGTAGCTGAAATCGAAGAAGCTGACGTAGATCGTATGATCGAAACACTTCGTAAGCAGCAGGGTAAGTGGATTGAAGTTGCTCAGGCTGAAGCTCAGCAGGGTAACCGTTGCGATATAGCTTTCGAAGGCTTTATCGATGGGGAAGCTATGGAACACGGCAAGGCTGACAACTACTCTGTAGTAATTGGCGACAAGAACATGGTTCCTGGTTTTGAAGATCAGCTCGTTGGTCACAAGGCAGGCGACGAATTCGAAATCAACGTAACCTTCCCAGAAACTTACTTAACTAAGGAAATCGCTGGTAAGAACGCTGTATTCAAGACTAAGGTAAACAAGGTTTTCGAATTACAGCTTCCTGAAGTTAACGATGATTTTGTTAAGCTCTTCGGTATGAATTCAGATCTCGCTTCATTCCGTGATGCAGTTCGTAAGAACATGGTTTCTAACCTCGAAAACAACCTCGAAGCAATCAACTCTCAGGCTGCTATCGAAGCTCTCGTAGCTACCTACGGTAACGTAGAACTTCCATCTCGCATGGTTAAGCAGACTGTTGAAGCTATCCAGAAGCAGAACAAGAACGTGCTTAAGGAAAAGGCTGAAGAATTAGCTAACCTCGATGTGAAGAAGTCACTCGTATTCGAAGCTGTAGTTGAAAAGTTCAAGATCAAGCTCGATCCAGCTCAGGTTGATGCTTACATTGAAAGACTTGCAAGCGCTTACGAAGATTCTAAGGAATACGTAGAAGCTGTGAAGAAAGATCAGAGAGCTTACAACAACATCATTAACAGATGCTTCTTCGTTCAGGTTGCTAACTTCGTATTTAGCAAGGCTGAAGTTGAAGAAAAGAAGCAGGGCTTCTACGACGTAGTTAAGTAATAGCTTACTTACGTAAAGTAATAAAGGAATCGTTATCCATGGATAACGATTCCTATAAGGGCTACTTCGGTGGCCCTTTTTAGTCAAAGCATCCTATTGATAGACAAAAAGTTTTGTTTATGTACGGTGTCTTCAGGGATATTGCTGTATAAATGTTATAAATTGCGACGTAAAACCCACACGCTTGCATGTGGATGAAAGTCACTTTTTGTAAAAGACTATATCTTTATTACTTAATGTTAGCTTGGAATAATATATAATCTAGATGTTAGGAAGATTGACTGTACTTCCTTGTCGTAAGACAGAAATTTACCGCTAATGTGGTCGTAGGACTCTTTGGTAATAAAAGTCCTGATTCAAACAGATTTACACTTGTAACTCCAAAGCCTGAAAATGGTGTACGATTACAAGCTACACTTCAATCAGAACCCCACGGGCTTGCCTGTGGGAGCAGTCAGCGAATTGTTTAAAATCAGCATTAAATTCACATATCAGACTGTGAAATAATATAAGTACTGCTAAGAATAGAGTTTTTTGTTTATAATAGGCTGAATTTAGATATAAGTTTATGAATTGAAACAGGACAGGTGTCGTTAGATATGTTTTTTGGAAATAACAGCGAGGCAGCAGAAAAGGCTGCGCTGGTACCTTACGTAATTGAACAAACCGCAAAAGGCGAGCGTTCATATGACATTTACTCACGCCTTCTTAAGGAAAGAATTGTTTTTCTGACCGGTGAAGTAGAAGATAACATGGCTAACTTAATTGTGGCTCAGCTTCTGTTTCTTGAATCCGAAAGTCCTGATAAAGACATCTACCTTTACATCAACTCTCCAGGTGGGGTGGTAACTGCAGGGATGAGTATCTACGATACCATGCAGTTCATTCGTCCAGATGTATGTACTTTGTGCTTAGGGCAAGCATGTTCAATGGGTTCTTTCCTCCTTTCTGGTGGGGCTCCTGGTAAGCGTTATGCACTTCCAAGTTCACGTATTATGATCCATCAGCCATTAGGTGGATTTAAAGGCCAGGCCTCTGATATTGAAATTCATGCGCGTGAAACTTTACGTATTAAAGAAGAATTGAATCGTAAATTAGCTTTACATACTGGCAGAAGTTACGAAGAAATTGTTCAGGCGACAGATCGTGACAACTTCCTTTCAGCTGAAGAAGCTAAGGCATTTGGGTTGATCGATGAAGTGTTGACCAAGCGTCCTGATGCAGGTCTTGGTAAAGCTGATTAAGAGTCACAAACTTTTATAAAATGCTATTGAAGCTTTAATTGGCGTGGTGAACGTTTAAGTTTTACTTTACGCCTAATTGAAGATTAGTTAAGAATAAGAATAGAACATAAAGGGTTATTCATGGCAGGTTCTACAAACGGTGGCAGCAAAGGCGGTGCAAAAGGCCTATGCTGTTCATTCTGCGGTAAGTCTCAGCATGAGGTTCGCAAAATAATTAAAGGTGAAAGCGGAGTTTACATTTGTGATGAATGCGTAGAACTCTGTAACCAGATTATTTCTCAGGATGAAAAGCGTGCTGGTAATCGTAAAGATAAAGATATTAACTCTTTACCTACTCCACATGATATTCGTGAAGAACTTGATCAATATGTAATTGGTCAAGATAAAGCTAAACGCATCCTTTCAGTAGCGGTTTACAACCACTACAAGAGACAGATGGTAGGCGACGTATATGATGGGGTTGAACTTGGTAAATCCAATATTCTTTTAATCGGCCCAACTGGTTCGGGTAAAACATTATTAGCTCAGACCATGGCTAGATTTTTGGATGTGCCATTTGCAATGGCGGATGCTACGACTTTAACCGAAGCAGGTTACGTAGGTGAAGACGTAGAAAATATCATCCAGAAGCTTTTGCAAAAATGCGATTACGATCCAAAGAAGGCTGAACGTGGGATTGTTTTTATCGATGAAATCGATAAGATTTCTCGTAAGTCTGAAAACCCATCTATTACTCGTGACGTAAGTGGTGAAGGGGTACAGCAGGCTTTGTTAAAGCTGATTGAAGGGACTATTGCTTCAGTACCTCCTCAGGGCGGACGTAAGCATCCTCAACAAGAATATATTCAGGTTGATACTTCAAAGATCCTCTTTATTTGTGGTGGGGCTTTTGCGGGTATTGATAAGATTGTAGAAAAGCGCGTTGATAAGAACTCAGGTATTGGTTTTGGGGCGGCGGTGTACGGCAAGAACGATACCATGACCTTGAGTGAAAAGTTGTCCCGCGTGGAACCAGATGATTTAGCTAAGTTTGGTTTGATCCCTGAATTTATCGGCCGTTTGCCTGTAATTGCTTGTTTGGATGAACTCGATAAAGATGCGCTCGTACGTATCTTAAGCGAACCTAAGAACGCAATTACTCGTCAGTTCCAAGCTATGTTTAAGCTTGGCGGGGCAAAACTCGAATTTGCTCCTGAAGCTTTAGGCGCTATTGCCGACAAAGCTATCGAACGCCATACTGGGGCACGTGGCTTACGTTCAATCGTAGAAGGGTTGTTACTCAACACTATGTACGATTTGCCGTCTAGAAGCGAAGTTGGTCGCGTAGTTATCACTAAGGATGTGGTGGAAAAAGAAATCGAGCCTGATGTGTTTGACCGTGATGGTTTGGCTCTCGGGCGTATTAAGCATTAACAAGGGCTAATAAAAGCTCTGGCCACTAATGTTAGGTTTGGTCTAAAGTAAATGGCTTGGAGTTTATGGTTAGGCAATAGGCTTAAGCACTAAAATTTTAAGAGGGATTTGGGTACACCAAGTCCCTTTTGTATCTAAGTTTCGGTGGAAATTTAAAGCAATAATCGTATTAAGTGGCTATGGATGCTTCGAACGAACGCGCGCTTATGGCGCTAGTCTTGCCAAAATACTTTAGGTGTTTTAAAATTTCCCGACCGTATTATTTTTACGACCGCTGTAAGCTGAATATTTGCCATGAAAATGGCCGGCATACAGGGGCGCCAAGCGGGGGATCCGCTGTTTTTAAAGTTTGAATAAAGACGAATTTATGAAAAAAAAGTTAAACAAGGAATCATGTGTACTTATTCCGCATGACGGAATCTATCTACCGCATTCTGAAGGTATGCTACTTCCTATGGCGGAGTATGCTGAGGTTCTCGGCAAGCTTAGAAAGCGTGAAGATCATTTTATTTTGATTGAAACCGACCCAGTTTGCTACCCAACACTGTCTAATGCTGAAGTTAAAAAATGTACCGCAGTGCTTTGTACGGTAGCAGATCGTATTGTCTTTCCTGATGGTACGGCGCGCTTCGTCATTGTGGCAGAAAGCCGTGTGGTTTTAGATGATGTAGTTGAACATACTACTCTCGATAGCAGCTATAATGTGAAAAGCTTTATGTTTAACGCATTCTACCACGTTCCTGATTTGGAAGCTGGTCTCGATCCAGAATTATTGCGTAAGATGCGCGTTGAAGTGCTTCGTTCTTTTGCCGAATACTGCACGATGAAGGATACCATTTCTCCAGAAAAGGCTGCAATCGTTCGTAAAGAATCGAGCTTATTAGTATGCTGTGACCTTATCGCTTGTCTCTTAGATCCAGACCTTGATACCCGTCGAGTTTATTTAGCGCAAACTAGTGCTAATGCATGTGCGGCTCAAGTCATGTCAATGCTGGAAAAAGTTTTATTCCAAAAGCGCATGATGGATAAAATCAAGTTAAGCGCTCGCAACAGCATTGATAACAATCAAAAGATGTATTTCTTAAACGAAAAGCTCAAAGCTTTACGTCAAGAAATGAATAAACTGAGACAGCAAAACCGTAAAACCGGCGTGATGACTGAAGGTGAAGACGGCGAAGTTGTGATTGAAGATATGGGTGGCGACGAAGAAGATGCAACCCTATTACAAAAGGCTAAAGATGCCGGCATGCCATCTGCGGTTTTTGAAAAGATTAAAAACGAAATTAAAAAGCTGTCTATGCAGCCTAAGATGAGTCCTGATAGTGCAGTTTTACGTAACTACGTAGAAACTGTAATCAACTTGCCGTGGAATAAAACTTCAGTTTTAAACCGCGATATGGTGAAGGCAGCTAAGATCCTTGATGAAGACCATTACGGTCTAGAAAAGGTCAAGGAACGCATTATGGAATACTTGGCTGTACAAAGTCGTGCCGATCGTCTCCGTGCGCCTATTATTTGTCTCGTTGGCCCTCCAGGGGTAGGTAAAACTTCATTAGGCCGCTCTATCGCTAAAGCTACTGGCCGTGAATATGTGCGTGCAGCGCTTGGTGGGATGCATGATGAATCAGAAATCCGTGGGCACCGCCGTACCTATTTAGGGGCAATGCCTGGGAAGATTATTAAGAAACTCGCTAAAGCCGGCGTGCGCAATCCATTATTCTTGTTAGACGAAATCGACAAGATTGGGACTGATTCATACCATGGTGATCCATCATCAGCTTTGCTTGAAGTCTTAGATCCTGAACAAAATAACGCTTTTAGTGATAACTACCTCGATGTAGATTTTGATTTATCTGACGTGATGTTTATCGCTACTTCTAACAGCATGAAGATTCCACCAGCTCTTGCTGACCGTATGGAAATCATCAAGCTTAGTAGCTACACCGAAGATGAAAAAATGCACATCTTACGTGAACATCTTATTCCAAAAGAATTTGAACGTAACTGCGTACATAAAGGTGAAGTTGAAATCACCGACGAAGCTTGCCACATGTTGATTAGAAACTACACGGCAGAAGCTGGGGTGCGTAGTCTTGAACGTTTAGTCGCAAGATTATGCCGTAAAGCGGTGAACAAGATTTTACAAAGTAACGGTGAAGTTAAGGCGGTGCAATTTACCCCGGATAATCTCCCTGAATATTTAGGGCCGGTGCAAGTTGAACATACTTCAACCCAGGACGGGACTAGAGTCGGGATCGTAAACGGTTTAGCCTACACTTCCGTTGGGGGTGAACTCTTAAGTGTAGAATCTGTAACTATGGCTGGTTCTGGCCGCTGCGTATGCACCGGTAAGCTCGGTGAAGTGATGAAGGAATCTGTGCAAACAGCATTCTCCTTGGTGCGCGCGCGTCTAGATAAGCTTAGAATCGATGAAGAATCATTCCGCAAGAAAGATTTGCATGTACACTTCCCAGAAGGCGCAGTACCAAAAGATGGTCCAAGCGCGGGTATTGCAATTACTACTGCTATCGCTAGTGCCTTTACCGGTAACCCAGTTAAGAACAATGTTGCTATGACCGGGGAAATTACCTTAAGTGGGGAAGTTCTCGCTATTGGTGGGCTTAAAGAAAAGCTTTACGCAGCTAAGAGTGCTGGAGTGAAGACTGTGCTTATTCCTAAGGACAATGTAAAGAACTTAGAAGAAGTACCTGATTCAACTAAGGATGCGCTTGAAATTATCCCAGTTGAGAAGATTGAAGACGTGTTAGAACACGCTTTGGTTTATCCGGTAGATAAGGTTAAGTTACCACGTCGCAAGAAGCAAACTGCGTCGCAAACTGCGTCTAAGAGCGATAAACTTGTGCAAGAAATGAAAGATGAGTTAACCTCTGTGTTCTTGAAGAGTTTAGCAGAAGCTGCGCAAGAGCTGGCCAAGCTTAAGACTAATAGTACTGCAAGTGACGACCTTAACTCGGAAGAGTAAGGCCAATTGTAAGCTTAGAGGGCTCTTAAAGCCTCTAAGCTAGCATAGCACTAAGTTAGAGTAGTCGATGATAAATATAGTCGGCGTAAGCGAAACCAAAAACTTAATACCTCAATGCATACCTAATGCATATTGCATAAAAGAGTAGCTAGAAACCAAAACTTTGCGTGAAAGAACATATTTATGAGTAGTTCATACACGCAACGTTAGATTTTTTTAAAACCCCAGCACTGCTGGGGTTTGTGTTTTTTTTACTCGATAGAGTCCATATAATTGGTGTAAATTTTAAACTTGGCTACAGCGAACAGAGCCCAAGGTAAGAATAAGGGGCATCAATTAGGGGCATGAAAAAACCTCCTAGCCTAAGGCTTAGGAGGTTTTAGTTTAAGTTTAAGCTTAAGCTTAGTTAAGCTTAGTTAGCTTCTGGGGTAAGGCTTAATTCCTTATCAGAAGTTTGGACTTCTGGAAGTTTAAACTTACGGGTGCTATCCATGATTTCAAGAGAAATATCTTCAATCCCACCAGCAGATGATAATGCGCCCTTGGCCTGATCATTCATCTTTTGAGTGAATTCACTAATCTTTTGGATATTAGCAGACATTTCAGAAGAGGTAGCAGTTTGTTCTTCAGTTGCGGTTGCGATTTGACGAATCTGGGAGTTAAATTCATCAATCTTATTAGAAATGTTTTCGAGGGTGTTTTGTACCTGTTCGGAGTTACGGGCAATGGTTTCCATTTCGGATACAGTTTGGGTAATCGAAGTGCTAGCCTTTTGCACATCGTTTTGTACACCGCTAATCATTTCACTGATTTCCTTGGCTGAATCGCTAGTACGTGACGCAAGGGCGCGTACTTCATCAGCTACAACCGCAAAGCCTCGGCCATGTTCACCGGCACGAGCAGCTTCGATGGCAGCGTTCAAAGCTAGGAGGTTGGTTTGGCTTGCAATGTCCTGAATAGTAGACAAAATACCATCAATCTTTTGAGTTTGTTCGCCAAGTTTCTTGATAATTTCTGCATCTTCTTGCGTCTTTTGACTGTGGCGCAAGATGCTTTCAACAGTGTTTTTTACTAGGTCCATACTTTCAGTGGTGATAGCATGGGTTTCATCAGAACGGGTAGCGGCGAGGTTACAGTTTTGCGCGATATCACCAGATACAGAAACCATTTCTTCAGCCGCTGTGCTAACTGAGATAACCTGAGTAAGCACCGTGTCGCTAGCCTGAGAGATGGTGACGTTAGCGTTCTTAAGTACTACTGATGAATCAGACAAAGTGCAAGAATTGTCAACCATGGTAGATACGGTTTCTTTTAAGCATTGAGCCAAACTCTTGATGTTATTAGCAAGCTTGGTGATTTCATCGTTACCTTCGTTTTCAATTTCCACGGTTAAATCACCGCTGGCCATTTTTTCCGAAGCAACACCTAAAGTTTTAAGGCGTCTTTCAATGTAAGAAGAAAGAGTCCAAATGAAATAGCCAGTTAATAAAATAGCGATAGCTGCGAGCACACTAATCTTAAGTGGGCTTACGTCTTTACGCATTTGAGCCATCATTTGGTTACTTGCTTCTTCTTCCTTGTTTTCAAGGTCTAAAAGAATTTTGTCGACATTGTTACCAATTGGTACGAGTTTACGTTGTTGAAGCTGAATCATCTTGTTCTTTTGATCTTGTGGCAACGTGATAATTTCATTTAAAAAAATAGCACTGTACTCGGCTAAATGGTTATCGATCTGGGCCAAATTTTCAATTTGGCTTGGGAGGAGTGTTTTTAAAGCAGAGATGTTTTCTTGCACTGTTTTAACATGATGTTTATAGGCCTCTACTAATGATGCACGTCGCGCTTCAGTTGAATTGATGGCATTTAAAGTAGCAATGCGGGCATCTTTAAAGTTAGATGTGATGGCATTGATTTTTTCAAGAGCAGGAACTAAGACAGTACTAACCTTTTCGGTTTGATTACTGATACTGCGGCTCTGCATTATTGAGTAACCGCTGATTAAAGCGAGCAAAATTAAGATAGCGCTAAACATTACCTTAAATTTGGTGGCTATGGATAATCTACTTGTCAGCGACATGTTGAACTCCTTGGTAAGACCAGAAAAAAAACAGCAAGCAAGTTTTATTATAGGTTTTTGAGTTAAGTTGCTATACACGGTATAGCGGTGAGTCTTTAGTGATTTCTATATGCGTAAGGACCTACAAATTTCATTTTCATTTAAACCTTTAAAAACAAAGTTGTTGATTAAGAATGCCAATGAAAGAAGTTGTAAGCACAAACGGATTAAAATCATAAGGCTATCTACCGTTTCCGACAAAACTTTATGCATGCGTATGGGGTGTTGTGTAGACAAAATACCTTTTAGATCTTAGTTTAAGTCATGGGGGTTGAGTACGAAAATCGTTAAATATTTAGTAGATTTGAGAAGGAATTACAAAAACCGTACTGAAAGAGCGTAAAAAGTGTGAAATTAATTGTGAAACCACAGCTTAAAGTGTTGTTAGGCAGAAAAATCCTCAACATACGTTCTAGTTGAAGATTTAATAAAAGTAAAAAGTATTTTGAGGCTCTTTTACCCTCATATATATATGCACAAAGAGCCTCTAGACCGCTTGGGTACTAGTTTTGTGTGTGTTTCCTATGTGGGAAACTTGAGTAAATTATAAAAAAATTAAGAAAATATAAGAATTTAGTGATCCATATTTAAAAACAGAATGGCCTATATTGTCTGTAAAACTCATAAGGATACAATGAAATCATCCAAGGCCTTGAATCTTAATAATTTCATTTAAGCTGGTAATCACCTAGATGTTTAAACAAGATTTTAAACTTGAAGGGTGAAAAATATTTTTGGTCTATAAGACATGAGACTTTGCAATATTAAGTTCTCTATACCTAGTCTGTGGTTTATATAATGATGTAATGGAAATATTTTACATGACATCTAACTATAAAAGGCCTCAAGTCTAAGGTAAAGAGTGTTGCATTAACTGTTTTAGTTAGGTGTCGAAGTAGAAGCGATTAAATATTTTCAATTATTTTCAATAATGTTACGAGCATTCGATGAGTTTTCTATGTAATTGCATGGATTAAGAACACAAGGTTGGACAACAAAGCAACAGACTATGGGGTACTGCATGTTTATTTTGAGTTTAAACTCGATTATGAAGGTGCAAATGAACCTTAGAAGGTTGTGGTTCATGAATCCGAAAACACGTGAATGACTTTCGAGCAATCGATCAATGAGGAATAAATATGACTAAGGCTGAGTTAATTGACCAAATGGCAAAAGTTGCCGAAGTAAACAAAAAGGAAGCTGAAAAGGTTCTTTCTGCTTTTGTGCAAGTTGTTACTGAAAACTTATCTAAGGGTGATGAAGTTTTACTCGTAGGTTTTGGTAATTTTATCGTTAGAGAACGTAGCGAACGTGAAGGTCACAATCCAAAGACTGGGGAAAAGGTTCATGTACCAGCTTGTCGTGTTCCTGCATTTAGACCTGGCAAGATGTTGCGTGATGCAGTAAATAAGTAAGCTTCATCTGCGGATTAAGTTTTGCTTAAAAGCGTAATTTAGGTACACGAAGACTTAAGTGGACTGATTTTACGCCGAAAAAATTTGATTTTTGTGGAATTTTCCCCAAAAGTTTCCGTTCAAAGCGCACATATGGTGCGCTTTTCGTTATATAATGCGAATTATTTTTTTTGGCCCGTTCGCGGGCGTTTTCTTGATAGTTATTAAGCTTTTTGATGCAGAACCACGTTAGTTTTACAGGTTTAAGTTTTCTGTTGGTTTACGTGGTGCAAAGTCGGTGACTTTTGTTTGCCGACAGCAATCCTGCCTAAGCTTTGCGACTGGAGTTTTTTTTAATGTTAACTGATAAGTTACGAGAAGGGGCCACCGGCCCGGTTGCGAAGGTGATTTTCTTCTTAATCATCATCTCCTTTGCAATCGCAGGCGTAGGTAGCTATGTCATGCCAAAGACCAACTTTGACCCAGTGAAGGTTAATGGGGTGTCTATTAAGAATGCTGAATTGGAAAACCAATTTAGAATCAAGCGCAACCAGATGGAACGCCAATATGGCGACCAGTTCATTGAACAGTCAAAGGATCGCAATTTTCTTAACTCTTTGCGTAGCGAAACTTTAGAATCAATGATTAATGACCAGGTATTAGCTGATCATATGTTCAAAGAAGGTATTGATATTCATAGCGATCTCGTAAAATACAAGATTTCTAAGATGCCAGAATTCATGGTTGATGGTCAATTTAGCAACGAACAGTACCGTCAGGTGCTTTCTCGTGCTGGTTATTCACCTGAAAGCTTTGGTCAGGCCGTTAGAAGTGATTTGGCTCGTGAAGTATATCTTCGTACCATTTTAGAAAACAACTTCGTATTACCAAAAGAGGCTACTGCTTTAGCTAGTCTTTTAGCTGAACAGCGTACTTTCCGTACTATTAACCTTAATCTTGATACCTTCAAGAAAGCGGTAAGTGCTACTGCGGAAGAAGAAAAAGCTTTCTACGAAGCACACAAAAATGATTATCTTTTACCTGAAAAGATGAAGGTGTCATATATTTTCCTTAAGGCTGATGATTTACAGCCACTCGTAAAATATACCGATGCTGACCTTGAAAAGTACTTTAACCTTCATTCAGAAATCTATACCGTTCCAGAAAAGCGCATAGTTGCTCATATCTTAGTTACTGGCGATGATGCAGAAAAGAAGATTAATGATATCGACGCTAAGCTTAAAGCTGGCGCTGACTTTGCTACCTTAGCTAAGGAATATTCTGAAGATCCTTCATCAAAGGATAACGGTGGGGTGCTTCCTGCATTCTCTTTAGGGAATATGGATGCTTCTTTTGAAAAAGCTGCGTTTGCGTTAGCTAATGTTAATGACGTTTCAGCTCCAATAAATTCTCAGTTCGGGTGGCATTTAATTAAGTTAGTTAAGGTTGAACCAAGCTATCACAAAGAATTTGCCAACGTTAAAGCTGACGTAATTGATCGCTACACTAAGGAAATGAGCGGTGAACTCTTCCTTGATAAGCGTCAGATCATCTCTGATAAGAGCTATGAAAACCCTGATTCACTTGATGTAGCAGCTAATTCTGCTAATGAAGGGGCGGAAACTCCTCTCATTAAGATTGAACAAAGCGATTATATCGTCCACGGTGGTACCGACCTTCCGGTTCCATTTGGCGTGGATAAGGTGCAAGCTGCTCTCTTTAATCGTGATTTCATCGAAGGCAATGTAAACTCTGATGTCATCGATATCGGCGAACACGCTCTCTTAGTAGTACACGTAGATGAATACGTAGCTCCAGCTCCTAAGAAGTTCGAAGAAGTTGAATCTTTAGTTAAGGACCGTGTTCTTCTTAGCAACTCTGCTAATGCTGCTAAAGAAGTTGCAGATAAGGTGTTAGCTGATATCAAGGCAGGGGCAAGCCTTAAGCCTTATATCGATGCACAGCAGATTGTAGTTTCAGCAGAACAGACCTTAGATCGTACTGCTACTGCTAGCGTTGATGTTGCTGTTTTAAACAACCTCTTTGCTATGCCAGTAGCTCCTCAGGGTAAGCTCTCTGTGGCTCAGTTTGCTAACGCTGAAGGTACACCATACATTATTGCGTTTTCTGGGGGGGGTAAGGCTGACGGCAAGTCTGCCGAAAACTTCGCTAAGAGTTATTTAGCTCAAGCTGACATGATGACTGACAACAGTCTTATCGTAAAGGCAGCTCGTGATAACTCTAAGATCGAATACAACAATGAACGTGATTACCAGAAGATGGTTGAAGATCAGCAGTTCTAAGCTAAAAGTTAAATTTTAACTGAACTCGGCAAGAAGTCCCCCACCTCTATAGGTGGGGGAGGAAGTCACTAAGAAAGAGCATCCGTAAAGGATGCTTTTTTTTGCGTGCGCAAAACGCACTAGGATTTGGTTTTAGCCATAGATTTGGGGAGGGGGAATTTACGCAGCGTTAGGTCGTAAATGCTTGGTGGCGCTTAGCTTAAGGTTTTCTTGTGGGGTCGTGTTTGTCTCTAGTGTTAAACGATCGTAAAAGTTGACCACCTAAACGAATTAAAGTTGACCACCTATA
>ERZ1026876.319-NODE-319-length-30390-cov-17.943629_pt1 | contig 30390 bp, 25 predicted proteins | sample MGYA00380168_ERZ1026876 | MGnify/ENA primary metagenome ERZ1026876 (study PRJEB33269, sample SAMEA4719804) | human gut metagenome | biome: human-associated habitat; feature: organic feature; material: feces | place: Cameroon | collected 2013-10 ... | reverse complement strand
AGGCCGGTGCCCGCACCAAGATGGCTGTCTGGTCCAAGGACCCCAACGTCAACCCCGTTTCTGCCTGCATCGGCCCCCACGGCGACCGTGTGGCCGCTGTGGTCGAGAAGCTGGGCGGCGAGAAGATCGACATCGTGAAGTGGAGCGAGGATGTCTCTGAGTTCATCTCCGCTGCCCTCAGCCCCGCTAAGGTCCTCAAGGTCGAGCTGCTGCCCGGCGAGACCCGCTCCTGCCGCGTCACCGTTCCTGACCAGCAGCTGAGCCTCGCCATCGGCAACAAGGGCCAGAACGCCCGCCTGTGCGCCCGCCTGACCGGCTACAACATCGACATCCGCCCCGAAAGCGGCTACTACGGTGAGGAAGAGCCCAAGGCAGAACAGCCTAAGACCGAGGAGACTGCGGAATAATCCGCCGCCCCACGCCGAAGGAGGGAAATCGGATGGCACAAAAGAAGATCCCTGCCCGCCAGTGCATCGGCTGTATGACCAGCCGCCCCAAAAAGGAACTGGTGCGGGTGGTGCGTGCGCCCAGCGGCGAGATCAGCATCGACCTCGTGGGCAAAAAGCCCGGCCGCGGAGCCTACCTCTGCCCGGACCCGGCCTGTCTGGCCAAGGCAAAGAAGAAGAAGGCGCTGGAGCGCTGCTTTGAGCAGCCGGTTCCCGCCGAAGTGTATGATGCACTGGCCGCGCAGCTGGCCGGTGCTGCAAAGGAGGCAGAGCAGAATGGCGAAGCATAAGAACAACACCCCCGAAAAGCCCGCCCTGCCCCCGCAGGAAGCGCTGTATCAGGCCGTGAGCCTCTGCCGCAAGGCCGGGGCCTTGACCATGGGCTTCGACGCCGTGGAGGATGCGTGCGTCAAAGGCAAGGCATGGCTCGTGATGGTGGCATCCGACGCCAGCGCCAAGACCATGCAGCGGCTGAACTACGCAGTGGGTGATCTGGTGGACGTGATCACCATGCCGCTGACGCAGGACCGGCTGGCCGATATCAGCCGCAAACCGGTGGCGGTGTACGCCGTGACCGACCGCAACCTCGCAAAGCTCTGCTTTGACCGTCTTTCGGACTGCGGGGCAATCAAAAATGAGGAGGATATGAGCGAATGACCGTAAAATATAAAGTGAGCGATTTTGCAAAGGACCTGAATGTTTCGGCAAAGAAGGTCCTCGATGAGCTGGCCGCCATGGGCAGCACCGGCAAGAAGAACAGCTCCACTCTGGAGGAGAACGAGCTGAACTACCTGCTGGAGAAATTCAGCAAGGACAACAGCGTGGCCGACCTGACCGAGTACCTGAACAGCGCAAAGCAGCCGGTTCAGGAGAAGAAGGCCGAGAAGAAGGCAGAGAAGAAGGCCGAGCAGCCCAAGGCCGAAAAGCCCGCTCAGCCCGAAAAGAAGGCCGAACCCGTTGCCCAGAACAATAACAAGAAGCACGGCGAGAAGAAGAACGAGCAGCACAAGAAGCGCGAGGAGAAGACCGTCTCCCTGAGCGAGCTGGCCCGCGAGACCGGTGCCAAGGCAACGGCTGCCCCGGCCCAGTCCGTCTCCGTCCGCCGCGAGGACAGTCAGGTCACCGTCGATACCCGCACCGTGGATGTCAATGTGGATCGTTTCGATGCTCGTTACGATGATCTGGCTTCCACCAAGAACACCGAGAACCGCCGCAAGCCGACCCCGCAGGGCAACAAGCAGAAGTTCACCCAGCGCGGCCAGCGCCAGCGCCAGCAGTTCCAGAAGGGCAAGCGCGAGACCGAGTTCGAGCGTCTGCAGCGCATCCAACTGGAAAAGGCCCGCAACGCGCAGCTGAAGGTCTCCATCCCCGACGAGATCACCGTCGGTGAGCTGGCTGCCCGCCTGAAGCAGCAGGCCGGCAAGGTCATCGCCAAGTTCATGCAGATGGGCGAGATGCACGCCATCAACGACGTCATCGATTTCGACACCGCTTCTCTGCTGGCGGAGGAGTTCCACGCCAAGGTCGAGCACGAAGTCCACGTCACCATCGAAGAGCGCCTGTTCACGCAGGAAGAGGACGCCGCCGAAGATCTGGTGGAGCGTCCGCCGGTCGTCTGCGTCATGGGCCACGTTGACCACGGCAAGACCAGTATCCTTGATGCCATCCGCAAGACCAACGTTACCGCGGGCGAGGCCGGCGGCATCACACAGGCCATCGGTGCTTATCAGGTCAAGGTCAACGACAGCCTGATCACCTTCCTCGACACGCCGGGCCACGAGGCATTCACCTCCATGCGTGCCCGCGGCGCGAACATGACCGATATCGCGGTTCTGGTCGTGGCTGCCGATGACGGCATCATGCCCCAGACCGTCGAGTCCATCAACCACGCCAAGGCTGCCAACGTCAAGCTGATCGTGGCCATGAACAAGATGGATAAGCCCACCGCCAACCCGGAGCGGGTCATGGAAGGCCTGACCAAGTACGGCATCATCACCGAGGACTGGGGCGGCGATGTCGCCTGCATCCCCGTTTCCGCACTGACCGGCATGGGCATCAACGACCTGCTGGAGCGCATCGCGCTGGAAGCTGAGGTCATGGAGCTGAAGGCGAACCCCAACCGCCGCGCCAAGGGTGCTGTCGTTGAGGCCCGTCTGGATAAGGGTCAGGGCCCCATCGCCACCATTCTGGTCCAGAACGGCACCCTGCACGCCGGTGATGTCATCATCGCCGGTACCGCCGTGGGCCGCGTGCGCACCATGCGCAACGATAAGGGTCAGATGCTGGAGAATGCCGGCCCCTCCACCCCTGTGGAGATCACCGGCCTGACCGCCGTTCCCGAAGCGGGCGACCTGTTCGAGGCCGTTGCCGACGAGCGTCTGGCCCGTGAGCTGGCCGAGCAGCGCATCGCTGCCGCCAAGGAGAAGCAGTTCTCCTCCTTCCAGAAGGTCACGCTGGATAACCTGTTCAGCCAGATGGCCCAGAACGATATGAAGGAGCTGGCCATCGTCGTCAAGGCGGATGTGCAGGGTTCTGCCGAGGCCGTCAAGCAGAGCCTCGAAAAGATCTCCAACGACGAGGTCCGCGTCCGCGTCATCCACGCCGGTGTCGGTGCCATCAGCAAGTCCGACGTCGATCTGGCTGACGCCTCCAACGCCATCATCATCGGCTTCAACGTCCGCCCCGACAACGTGGCAAAGGAAGAGGCTGCGGCCACCAAAGTCGAGATGCGGATGTACCGCGTCATTTACGATGCCATCAACGATGTCACCGCCGCTATGAAGGGTATGCTGGCTCCCAAGTTCCGCGAGGTCTCTCTGGGCGAGCTGCAGGTCCGTCAGGTCTACAAGATCTCCAACGTCGGCACCGTTGCCGGCTGCCGTGTCACCAGCGGCAAGATCACCCGCGACAGCAAGGTGCGTGTCGTCCGTGACGGCATCGTCATCACCGAGGACGAGATCGCATCTCTGAAGCGCTTCAAGGACGACGCCAAGGAAGTGGCCGAGGGCTACGAGTGCGGCGTTACGCTGGCGAAGTTCGCGGATGTCAAGGAGGGCGACGTGTACGAGGCCTTCAAGATGGAAGAATACCGCGACTAAGTGGTTTATTATGTTAGAGGAGAAACTGAATGTCTCAGAAAAATATGGGGCGTCTTGCCCAAGACATGAAGCGTGAGCTCATCGCCATCATCGGGCGGCTGAAGGACCCGCGCTTGGAGGGCGGTCTGCTGACCGTCACCCGTCTGGATGTGACGCCCGACCTCGATGTGGCAAAGGTCTACGTGAGCGTGATGGGCCGCCCGGACGGCCCCAAGCCCGCCATCGAAGCGCTGAACCGCGCGGCGGGCCATGTGCGCACCGAGGTCAGCAAGAAGATGCACATCCGCAAGGCCCCGCGCTTCATCTTCGTGGAGGATGACGGCGCCGCCTACGCAGCCCACATCAATGAGCTGCTCCGCGAGCTGAATGTGAACGGCGGCGAAGAGCCGTCGGAGACCGAGGAATAACAGCCTTGCGGAAAGGATGGATCATGGGATGACAGAACAACTGAATGTGCAGCAGATGGCCGAAAAGCTCCTTGCTGCGGACAACGTTTTGATTCTGTGCCACAAAAACCCGGACGGCGATACCATCGGCTGCGGCAGTGCCCTGTACTATGCGCTCAGTGCGCTGGATAAAACAGCGGCGGTGCTCTGCTCCGACGCCGTCCCCGGACGGTATGCGTTTACCAACCCCCGCCTGTACAAGGGCGAATTCGAGCCGGAGATCGTCGTGGCGGTGGACGTGGCAAGCGTCCAGCTCTTTGGCGAAAACAACGGGATGCCGCAGTTCTCCCGCCATGTCGATCTCTGCATCGACCACCACGCGGGCAACAGCGGCTACGCGGAATATACCCTGCTGGACGGCCATGCCGCTGCGGCGGCAGAGCTGCTGTACGACGTCATCTGCGCCATGGGCGTGGATCTGACGGCCCACATGGCCAACTGCCTGTACACCGGCCTGTCCACCGACACCGGCTGCTTCAAGTTCTCCTCCACCACGGCCCGCACCCACATCATCGCGGCCAAGCTCATGGAGGCAGGGGCGCGGGTCGAAGAGTTGAACACGCTGCTCTTCGACACCAAGCCTCGCGAGCGGATGGAGGCGGAGCGGATCGCGCGGAACCATCTGGAATATCATCTGGATGGCCGCTGCGCCCTCATCTACCTCACCCGCGATGAGATCGAGCAGAGCAAAGTGGACCCCGCCGACCTCGAAGAACTGACGGGGCTGCCCATCAGCATCGAGGGCGTCAAGGTGGGCCTGACCCTGCGCCAGCAGCCCGGCGGCAGCTACCGCATCAGCGTGCGCACCGCCAAGGGCGTGGATGCGTGCGAGATCGCCAAGCGTCTGGGCGGCGGCGGCCACACCCGCGCGGCGGGCTGTGAGCTGCTGGGCAACCTCGACAACACCAAGAGCGCTATCCTCGCCGAGGTGGAAGCGGTGCTGGATGCGCCGCAGGAGGGCGCATGATGCAGGGGATTCTCATCGTCGATAAGCCGACGGACTGGACCAGCTTTGACGTCATCGCCAAGCTGCGGGGCATCCTCGGCACCCGGAAGCTGGGCCACAGCGGCACGCTGGACCCCATGGCCACCGGGGTGCTGCCGGTGTTCTGCGGCGGGGCCAGCAAGGCTGTTGACCTGCAGCTCGACCACACCAAGGCCTACCGCGCCGTGCTCAGGCTGGGCGCGCGGACCGACACCGGCGATGTGACCGGCACCGTGCTGGAAACGGCCCCGGTCACGGCAGGGGAGAAGGAGCTGCTGGAAGTCCTCCCGCAGTTCGTCGGCGCCCAGATGCAGACGCCGCCCATGTACTCGGCGGTCAAGATCAACGGCCAGCCGCTCTACAAAATGGCGCGGCAGGGCATCGAGGTGGAGCGGAAAGCCCGCCCCATCGAAATTTTCAGCCTAGAGTACGGCGGCAGCCCGGCGGAGAACGAATACGCCCTGACGGTGCGCTGCTCCAAGGGCACCTATATCCGGGTGCTGCTGGAGGAGATTGCCGCCGCCATGGGCCAGAAGGGCACGATGAGCGCGCTGCGCCGGGTGGCTGCGGGCGTTTACACCGAGGCCGATGCGCACACGTTGGAAGAGATCCAAGCGGCCAAGAACGAAGGCCCCGCCGCGCTGGAAGCGCTGATGCTCCCGGTGGAGAGCGTGTTCGGATCGCTCCCGCTGCTGACGGTGGCCCCCAAGGTGGAACAGCACCTCTACAACGGCTGCCCCACCAGCCGCTACCCCGCCGCCGACGGGCGCTACCGCGTCCGGAACGAGGCCGGGCAGTTCTTGGGCCTTGCCAACATCGTGGGCGGGGTGCTCAAGGTCGAAAAGCTCTTTGTGGAGCGAAACTGATAGAAAAAGGAACGAAAATCCAATGCAGATCCTATCCTCTCTTTCGCCGCTGGCGCTGGAACACGAGGGCGGTACCGCCGTCGCCATGGGCTTTTTTGACGGCATCCACATCGGCCACCGTGCGGTGATCGACGGGGCTGTGGCTTGGGCCAAGGCCCACGGCGCGGCACCGGCGGTGTTCACCTTCCAGCTGCCCACCGACAACAAAATGAAGGGCAAGCGTCTGCTCTCCACCGAGGACAAGCACGCCCTGATCGCCAGCCTTGGGGTGGAGTATTACCTCTGCCCCCAGTTCGAGGAGATCCGCGCCATGACGCCGGAACAGTTCGTGTACGGCATCGTGCAGGACTGCCAAGCCAAGGCGCTGTTCTGCGGCGAGAACTTCACCTTCGGGGCCAAGGCGGCCGGTACCCCCGACCTGCTGCGCAGGCTCTGCGCCCCGCTGGGGGTGGAGGTCGTCGTGGTGCCCATGACCCAGTTCGAGGAAAAGCCGGTGTCCTCCACCCGCATCCGCACCGCGCTGGAGGGCGGCGACATCCCGGCGGCCAATGCCATGCTGGGGATGCCCTACGCCATCCGCTTTGCGGTGCAGCACGGCGCGGGGCTGGGGCACACGCTGGGGGTGCCCACCATCAACCAGATCTATCCGCAGGGGTTCCAGCTGCCGCGCTTCGGCATCTATATCACCCGCACCAAGATCGGGGAGAAGTGGTATCCCTCGGCCACCGGGCTGGGCACCCGGCCCACGGTGAACGACGACACCTCCAAAGTGACCTGCGAGACCTTCATCCCCGGCTTCTCCGGCGACCTCTACGGTGCCGACCCGGTGGTGGAGTTCCACGCCTACCTCAGCCCCAGCAAAAAGTTCGACTCGCTGGAGGAGCTGAAGGACTGCATCCACCATGCAGCCCGGCGGGCACAGGAATATTTCGCAAAACCGGAAAAGAAAGCACAGAATGGATAAATTTTTCTTGCATTTTACATCCGGTTCTGTTATACTAGGCTTGTTACCGCAGCACGGGGCAGGGAGTATGCCCGTTTCCGGGAGTACCGTTTTCCCGCTTTCTGTGCCGCCGGCAAATAAAATTTTATAAAGAGGTACTGTTACTATGAACAAGCAGGAAGTTATGGCCAAAGTCGCTCTGACCGAGAAGGACACTGGCTCCCCCGAGGTTCAGGTCGCTCTGCTGACCGCTCACATCAACGAGCTGAACGAGCACCTGAAGAAGAACCCTAACGATCACCACAGCCGCCGCGGTCTGCTGAAGATGGTTGGCCGCCGCCGCAATCTGCTGGCTTATCTCCAGAAGAAGGACATCGAGCGTTACCGTGCTCTGATCGCAACTCTGGGTCTGCGTAAGTAATAGAAAACAGAGGGCAGGTACCGCGTATGTGGTGCTTGCCCTTTGCTTTTTTGTGGAACAAACGGCCGCTGCTGCGTGTTGCAGCAGTAAATCGAACGCCTGTGCAAAGCCTTTTTGGGGCGGCGGCACGGGCGCTGGATTTATTGCTATGATGCGCGGCGGGCAGCCTTTTGGAAGATAAAAACCGCTAAAAGGACAAAGGAGGCAAACCAAATGGCAATCGAATTTGGTTCCCGTAAGGAGACCTTTGAGAACTACAAGGTCTACGAGACCACGCTGGCCGGCCGCCCGTTCAAGGCAGAGATGGGCAAGATGTGCGGCCTGTCCAACGCAAGCGCCCTGATCCGCTACGGCGAGACCTGCGTGATGTGCAACGTCGTCATGAGCCCCAAGCCCCGCGAAGGTGTGGATTTCTTCCCCCTGAACGTGGAGTATGAGGAAAAGCTCTACGCCGCAGGCCGCATCCCCGGCAGCTTTATGCGCCGTGAAGGCCGCCCCGGTGAGCGCGCCATCCTGACCAGCCGCGTGGTGGACCGCCCCATGCGCCCGCTGTTCCCCAAGGAGATGCGCAACGATGTCTGCATCACCATGACCGTCATGAGCCTTGACCCCGATTGCAGCCCGGAGATCGCCGGCATGATCGGCGCATCCCTCGTTACCGCAGTGTCTGAGATCCCTTGGAACGGCCCCATCGGCGGTGTGCAGGTGGGTCTGGTGGACGGCGAGATCGTCCTGAACCCCACGCAGGAGCAGCGCAAGAAGAGCGACCTCGCCCTGACCGTTGCCGCCACCATGGATAAGATCGTCATGATCGAGGCCGGTGCCAACGAGGTGGATGAGGACACCATGCTGAACGCCATCAAGGCCGCTCACGTGGAGATCAAGAAGATCATCACCTTCATCAACCAGATCGTTGCCGAGCGCGGCAAGCCGAAGATCGACTTCCAAGTCGTCGGTCTGGATATGGACGTCTACCACGCCATCCAGAACAAGTACCTCGACGACTTCAAGGCTGCCATGGATACCGACGACAAGAACGTGCGCGACGCCGCTCTGCTGCCCATCATGGACAAGATCGCCGAGGAGTATCCCGACCTGACCGACGCCGACCTCGACCTCGTCAGCTACAAGATGCAGAAGTACGTCGTCCGCCGCTGGCTGCTGGATGAGGGCAAGCGCGTGGATGGCCGCGGCATCAACGAGATCCGCCCGCTGGCTGCCGAAGTCGGCATCCTGCCCCGCGTCCATGGCTCCGGCATGTTCACCCGCGGCCAGACGCAGGTGCTCACCACCTGCACCCTCGGCGGCACCAAGGACAATCAGCTCATGGATGACCTGACCGACGAGCAGACCAAGCGCTACATCCACCACTACAACTTCCCGCCGTACTCCGTCGGCGAGGCCCGCGCACCCCGCAGCCCCGGCCGCCGCGAGATCGGCCACGGCGCACTGGCGGAGCGCGCTCTCGTGCCCGTGCTGCCCTCTCTGGAGGAGTTCCCCTACACCATCCGCTGCGTGTCCGAGGTCCTCTCTTCCAACGGTTCCACCTCTCAGGCTTCCATCTGCGGCTCCACGCTGGCTCTGATGGACGCCGGTGTGCCCATCAAGGCTCCTGTCGCGGGCATCTCCTGCGGCCTGATCACCGAGGGCGACCGCTGGATGACCATGCTGGACATTCAGGGCGTGGAGGACTTCCACGGCGATATGGACTTCAAGGTGGGCGGCACCCGCAAGGGCATCACCGCCATCCAGATGGACATCAAGATCGACGGCCTGACCTACGATATCATCGCCGAGGCTTTCGAGAAGTGCCGCAAGGGCCGCCTGTACATCCTCGATGAGATCATCAAGCCCGTCATCGCCGAGCCGCGCCACGAGCTGAGCCGCTGGGCTCCCAAGATGTTCAGCATGATGATCCCCACCGACAAGATTAAGGACGTCATCGGCAAGGGCGGCAAGGTCATTCAGGACATCTGCGCCACCTGCAACTGCAAGATCGACGTGCAGGAGGACGGCCACGTCTTTGTCTCCGCGGTGGATCAGGAGGACGCAAAGCGCGCCATCTTCACCATCAAGACCATCGTGGAGGACCCGGAGATCGGTGCCATCTACAAGGGCAAGGTCACCCGCCTGATGAACTTCGGCGCCTTCGTGGAGATCGCACCGGGCAAGGAAGGCCTCGTCCACATCTCCAAGCTGGACACCAAGCGGGTCGAGCGGGTGGAGGATGTGGTCGCTGTGGGCGACGCCATCGTGGTCAAGGTCACCGACATCGACCAGCAGGGCCGCATCAACCTGAGCCGCCGCGACGCCATTCTGGCCCTCGAAGCCAAGAAGGCTGCCCAGCAGCAGGAACAGAACTAAGCGCCCCGAAAACTGCATACGATAGCCCCCGGAGGGGAAGCGCGGCTTACGCTGTCTGCCCTTCCGGGGGCTTTTTGCGCTTTTTTGGAAATTTTGGCGGAAACCCCTTGACAAAAATCCAAAACGGTATATTATTGTATTAAGCGCTTAACACAATAACACAAGGAGAGACAGAGATGAGCGAACAGTTTGATGCCAGCCGCCCGATTTACGCGCAGCTGGTGGAGCGGCTGAAAGCCAAGATCTTAGCGGGAACCTACCCGCCCGGCGGCCACCTCGATTCGGTGCGCGACCTTGCCGCGGCAGCGGGGGTCAACCCCAACACGATGCAGCGGGCGCTAGCCCAACTGGAAGCCGAGGGCCTTGTCCGCACCGAGCGGACCAACGGCCGTTTTGTAACGGAGGACACGGAATTGATCGAACAACTGCGGGCCGAGGCCGCCCGGAACATGGCCGCTGAATTTTTAGAAAAGATGCGCAGCATCGGCTATACGCCCCAGCAGACTACGGAATTGCTGGAGCGCTGGAACGAAACGGAGGGAGAACAGCATGAGTAAAGTATTGACCTGTGAGCACCTGTCCAAGACCTACGGCAAAGAGAAGACGGCGCTGGACAATATCGACCTGAGCCTCGATTTTGGCCGCATCGTGGGGTTGCTGGGGCCCAACGGCAGCGGCAAAACGACCCTCATCAAGCTGGCGAACGGTCTGTTGCAGCCCAGTGCGGGCGTCCTCAAAATCGCGGGCATGACCCCCGGCCCGGAGACGAAGGAGATCGTCTCCTACCTGCCGGATGCCGACTGGCTGCCCGATTGGATGCGGGTGGAGGAGCTGGTGAACATGTTCCGCGATTTCTACGGCACCCCCAGCGAAGCCAAAGCTTACATCGGCTTCGATGCCGCCAAGGCCAATGAAATGCTGGCCCGGCTGCACATCGACCCCAAGGCCCGGCTCAAGACCCTTTCCAAAGGCAATAAGGAGAAGGTCCAACTGGTGCTGGCCATGAGCCGCACCGCCAAGCTCTACCTGCTGGATGAGCCCATCGGCGGCGTGGACCCCGCCGCGCGGGACTATATCCTGAACACCATCATTTCCAACTACAGTAAGGACGCAACGGTGGTCATTTCCACCCACCTCATCGAGGACATCGAGCCGGTGCTGGACGAGGCCGTTTTCCTGAAGGACGGCAAGATCTTTGCCCACCGCGCCGTGGATGACATCCGCGAGACCGAGGGCATGAGCGTCGATGCGTATTTCCGGGAGGTATTCAAATGCTGAAACAATTGCTGAAATATGAGTTCAAGGCCACGAAACGCCTGTATTTCGGGCTGTATCTGGCGCTGGCGCTGTTGAGCGTGGTGCTGGGCGTGACCTTCCGGCAGGAACACGCGCTGGCCCACAGCACAAGCTTCCAGAATCTCCAAGTGATTCTGATGATCGTGTATGTCTCGGTCATCCTTGCCATCGCGGTGCTCTGCTTCGTGAACACGGTGCAGCGGTTCTGCCGGAACCTGCTGGGCCGGGAGGGCTACCTGATGCACACCCTGCCCGTGACCGAGACCCAGCTCATCCTCTCCAAGCTCCTCACCAGCATGGTCTGGGTGCTGTGCAGCGGCCTTGTGGGTGTCGTCTGCATCACGGTGATGGTCAGCATCGGTGTGCTGGACGCGGAAGTCCTCGGCACATTGAGTTGGGACAGATGGAAGCAGCTATGGCAGATGCTGTACGGGGAGCTGGGCCCGGAGTTCTGGGTGGCAATGGTGTGGACCATCCTCATCAATCTGGCCCGGCTGGCCAGCCTCATCCTCTGCGTTTACGCCGCCTGTATGATCGCCCACCAGTTCAAGAAGCAGACGATGGCGGCGGGCATCCTCGCTTTCATCGGGATGAACATCGTGGAGAACCAAATCGATAAGCTGCTGGGCACGAACGATGCGACCCTGTTCGTGGATGTGACCTACAAGCTCGTGGATGTTTCGAACGGCAGCGAGGGGGCCCCGGTGATGCACTATATGACGGCGGCCTTCGGGCAGGGGGCCAGCTGCCTGTTCTGCTTCGTCTTCACTGCGGCCATTGCGGCGGTCTACTTCTTCCTGACCCGCTGGCTGATGAAACATAAACTGAATCTCGAATAACAAAAAAATGGCTTCCGGTCTTGTGCCGGAAGCCATTTTTTGTCAGATGTCAGAGATCAGCGGGCGTCGCGGTTGGCCTCGTACTCCTCCATGGAGATGTAGTGGTCGAGGACATGGATGCCCTTCAGGCGCTTGTTGGAGAAGCCGGTGGAAGCGTACTGGCCTTCCCAGTAGTTCAGGCGGGTGGCGAGGTAGGCGGGCACGCTCATGCCGCGGGGGATGACCAGCGCGTTATTGATGAGCAGGGCCTCGGCATCGGCGAAGGCCTTATAACGGGCGCCGATGTCGTCGGTGATCTGCTTGGCGGCCTCGATGGAGGTCATGTACTTCATGATGGCATCGGCGGTGTCGCCGGTGATGAAGCCGTCCTCCACGCCGGTGCGCAGGTAAGCGTAGCGCATTCCGCGGGAACCCTCAGCCTGATAGAACGGGTCGGTCTCGGTCTCCGGGTCGGAGTAGTCGGCGCCCCAGTTGCAGAGCAGGAACTCGAACTTGCCGTTGCGGCGGACTGCAGACAGGAAGCTGTCGGCCGGGCCCTCGGTGATGACGACATCGATGAAGTCGAAGCCGTCGTTCAGCACGCCCTCCAACTGCTGCTTGAAGACCTGACACTGCTTGTCCCAATCGGTCGAGGAGGGGTTGTAGGGCAGCTGGACCTTGATGGGGAAGGTGACGCCCTGTGCGGTCAGCTCCTCCACGGCAGCGTCGCGGAACTCCTTGGCCTTGGCCTCGTCGAAGAACTCAGTGATGTCGGCCAGATCGCCGCACTTGGTGTAGTCCACACCGTCGGTGGTGGCGCAGAAGCTGGGCGGGGTGATCGTGTTCAGCTTGTAGCCGTCGTAGCCTTCCGGCGCGGAGACAGCCAGCGTGACGGCGTTGTTGATGCCGTACAAAAAGCTCTTGCGGAAGTTGGTGTTGTTGATGGCCTTCGCCCAGTTTTCGGGCTCATACTCGGCGTCCACGCCCTCCACGCTCCAGTTGGAGAACTCGTGGGCGAAGGGCATGAAATTGAACATGTAGAAGTAGGTGTAGTTGGTGTTGGGGCGGTCCATGGAGACCATGCTCTTGGTGGTGTCGTCGGACAGCCAGCTGTCGAGGATGTCGGGGCCGATGGTGGCTTCGTCGATCTCGCCGCGCTTGATCATCTCCGGGCCGTTGACGGCGGCCTCGGCGTTGTAGATGCGGCTGATGGTCTCGATGAAGACGTTGTCGGCGTCGTAGTTCTCCGGGTTCTTCTTCATGATCCAACTCTCCAGAGACTCGTACTCGGCCAGATAGAACGCGCCGCAGCTGTACATGGTCTCGGCAGAGGTGGCGTACTGGTCGCCCATCTCTTCCAGCAGCGGGCCGTAGGCGGGCTCATAGGGCAGGTAGCACAGCAGACTCAGGAAGCCGGGGAAGTCGTAAGTCAGGGTGTAGGTCAGGGTGTGGTCGTCCACGGCCTTGACGCCGACGGTGTCGAAGTCCACGGGGGAGTAGGTCTCGGCGGTGCCGTCGGAAGAGGTCACGGTGACCACGCCGCTGGCGTCGGCAGTGTAGGTGGTGCCGTCGTCGTCCACCACGCCGGTGTTGGCGTTGTTCAGGTAGACGTAGTAGTTGTAGTAGTCCTCGGCACCGGCGACATAGGCGGTGACCAGACCGACGTTGGAGGAAGCGTAGTCCGGGGTCAGGACGTACTTCAGCGCGTCTACGAAGTCCTGTGCGGTGACAGGGGCCACGACCTCGCCGTTGTTGTCCACCCAGTTCTCCTCCCGCAGGTGGAAGGTCCAAGTCAGGGTGTCGGCATCCCAGTCCCAACTGGTCGCCAGACCTTCGCGCATGACGCCCTTGTTGTCGTACTCGACGAGGGTATCCACGCAGTTTGCGCCCACGACCATTTCCAGATCGGTGGCGGTGGTCAGATAGTTCAGGGTAGCGGGCTGGCTGGAGTACAGGATGGTGTACTTGGTGGTATCGACGGAGCCGGAGGCGGAACCGCCGGTGCTGCCCGCAGAAGAACCGCCGCCGCAGCTGCTCAGCAGACCGGCTGCACAGGCGCTTGCGGCTGCCAGACCGCTTGCCTTGAGAAACTGACGGCGAGAAATCGAAGTTGCCATAATAAAAATCCCTCTTTCTTCGTGTTTCGTGTTTTGAAAGCGGCACGGCCGGGCACCGCTGTTTCCCATCAACGGGGAGGAAGACAAAAAAGGCGTAACGGAAACACATCCGTTACGCCTTTGTAACCAGTACCTCCGACCACAGCCGTGTGGTTACAGAAAGTATAGCATCGTTTCGCCCCGGCGTCAATTCTTTTTCGAATCTGCCAAGGGTCACTCTTTTACAATATTTGCGATGGGCTCCGCGGTCTGGGCGGTTTCCGCGGCAGCAGGGGCCGCTGCGGTCTCGGCGGCGGCTGTTTCTTCTGCCTTGACCTCCTCGGCCAGCGCCTTGGCGGCTTCCTCGGCGGCGCGCTTGGCCTCCCGTTCGGCTTGGCGCTCCTTGGCCTTGGCTACAGCCTCCTCCTGCCGCTTCTTGGTGCGGATCTTGATGCGGCAGACCGAGCAGATGCCGTCCTTGCAGCCCGGCGCAATGGGCTTGCCGCACTCGCTGCAGAGGGTCTTGGTGCACTTGTAGACGCTGACCGGGCCGAGGGTGGTGAGCTGGCGGAGCTTCAGCCCGTCCAGCCCGCCGTTGGAGCAGGTGGCGACGCAGACGCCGCACTCGCTGCACTTCCACGGGGTGATGACGGCGCGGGTCTGGCCGTCGGGCAGGTCCTCAAACTTGATGGCCCCGGCGCGGCACGCCTTTTCGCACCGGCCGCAGGCGAAGCACTTCTCGGTAAAGTTGGGCAGGTGGTAGCCGTACTTCAGCGGGGTCTTGCTGACGGCTTTGAGCTGCTTGGTGCGCTGGTGGAGCATCAGGCGGAAATCCACCGCGCTCTCATCGTCGCTGCGCAGACCCGGCAGCATCCGCAGCAGCTGCTTGGTGCCCGCCTTGGAGCCGGCAGTCACCTGCTCCATCATCTCGCGGCGGGAGTATTCCTTGTTGTGGAAGGGGGCCTCGTCCTGCTCGTAGGCCAGCGTGAAGCGGGCCTCGAAGAGGGGCTGGCCGAAAAATTCCACCAGCCGGGTCAGCTCCTTGCGCAGGTGCTCGGCGCAAATGTCGTTCTCGCACTCGCCGCAGGGGGTCAGGTCCAGCACGACCTTCTTGTTCAGGGCAAGGTAGGCCAGCGCCTCCCACGACAGCGCCGACACACAGGCGCGGACGAGGGTGTTCTTGCGGGTGCTCTTCTCGCAGCCGATCCAGACGGTATCGTTGTCGTTGTCGGCGGGGGCAGTGTCCCGCTGGACCTGTTCGGGCGAGGGGGCGATGCAGCCGCTGCGGCACACCGAAACACAGAGGCCGCAGTCGGTGCAGGGATCCCAATCCTTGACGAGGTTCGGGCGGGTGAAGATCTCCTCACCGTAGGGGCAGATGTCCTTACAGGCGGTGCAGGGGGTGCGGTGAGGGTGGAGGTTCCAGCATTGCTTGCGGTTGATCTCCGGGTGGGTGGTCTTCATCAGCGCATCCATGGCGTAGCGCGTAAAGATACTCATCGAATCACTCCTTATCAGCGTCCATGACCGAGGCCACGACGGCGTTGTCCAGCAAAAAGCGCTGGACCTTCTGGGCGGCGAGGGCGGCGGCCACCGTCTCCGGGGTGAGCACGCGGCGGATATCGGCCTCCGGGGTGTCCTGCTGGACGGAGAGGCGGCGGTATTCGTTGTTGACCTCCTCGGTGCGGACGGTGATGCCCTCGGCCTCGGCGATGGCGCGGGCCGCATACATGGTGCGGATCTTTCGCTCCGCATCGGCGCGGTAACCGGCGCGGAGGGCGTCGGCGGTGGTGCGGCTGTTCTTGCAGTGCTGTTCCATGCTGATGCCGCTGCGGGAGAGCCGCTGGGTGAGCAGCTTCATCTCGTTGTCGGCGGCGCGGTCCAGTGCCGCTTCCGGAACGGCGACGGTCAGGTTGGCCCCGGCCATCTCCAGCAGCTTCTGCCCGGCGGCGCGGTCGGCGGCGTCCTCGTGGATCTTCATCTTCTTGGCGCGGACGGCCTCCCGCATGGCGGCGAGGGAGACATAGCCCAGCGATTTGGCGAAGTCCTCCGTCAGCTCCGGGGTGGTCTTTTCGGCCACCGAGTGTAGATTGATCTCGAACTGAGCCGTCTTGCCGGAAAGCTCCGGCACCCGGAACTCGGCGGGGTAGGTGAAGTCGAACCGGAAGGTCTCCCCGGCTTTGTGGCCGTAGATGGCATCCTCGGCGGCGGGCATCAGCTTGCCGTCGCCCAGCACGACCATGACCTTTTCCATCCGGCTGTCGGGGATCTCCTTGCCGTCCATGAAGCCCGCGAAATCCAGCAGGACGCGGCTGCCGCGCTTGGCACCCTCCTCGGAGTTGTGGTAGAAGGCATGGAGCCGGGTCTGGTGGACCATCTCGATGTCCAGCGTCTTTTCCGAAAGGCCGCGCACATGGCGGGTGACGGCCAGCCCCTTGTACTGGCCAAGCTTAACTTCAGGGATATTGTTCTGATTGCTCTCCATTTTGTAATACTCCTTTTGACGTTCATTTACAGTCCGTGTGCGGCCAGCCAGCCTTCCGTGACCTGCGAGAACATTTCGGGATACTGGGCGTTTTCGGCGTCGAAGACGTGCAGATAGGTTTCCACTTCCTCGCGGGTGGGGGCTTCGACCCGCTCCCAGATGGAGAAGGTGTAGCCGTTGCCCATATCGAAGGTGGCGGCGAGGGTGTGGGTCTCGTCCCGCAGCTGGATGAACTTGGCGTTGAACCTGTGGCCCAGCTCCGTATCCGGGGCCAGCGTTGAGGGGAAGGGGTCCGCCGTGATGACATACTTCGCCTCAAAGAAGCCCATGGGGAAGGTGTGGGTGCCCGGCACCGAGAAGCTGTCCGGCAGTTTGCCGTCCAGCGGGTGTTCCGGCAGCATACAGTTCCGCAGATGGCCGGGGTTGTACAGCATGTCGTCGGGGATCATGTACGCGGTGTCGCCCTCGCCGAGGTGGGCCGTGAGCCACTGGGTGACGGCTTGGATCTGGCTGAGGTCCTTCCGGTCATAGGTCAGCTCGTCGAAGTGCATGTACTCGGTCAGGCTGGCCGGATGGATGGTGTGGATGACCAGCTCCGGCAGGGCCATGACCGTCAGCGGCGAGCAGCGCACCGACACGGCGAACACCAACGTAAAGGCCCAGTAGCAGAGCTTGGGTACCTTGAACTTGTCGATGCTCTCGGCCAGCCCGGCGGCACCTACCAAGAAGAGGATGACGTAGGCGGGCAGGTAGAGCAGCATCTGATGGGAGCCGGAGTTCTGCACCCGCGTGAAGAGCACCATGCTCAGAGCCAGCTCGCTCAGGGCCAGCGCGGGCAGGGCGAAGAGCTTCCGCCGGAAGCAGAGCCAGAACCCGAACAGGATGAGCGCGAAGTTCAGCAGACCGGTGCGCATTGCATGGTAATACAGCTCGGTGACAAGGCCGCCCACATTGTAGTAAGAATAGCGGTCGGAATAATCGAAGGCCAGAATCTTGCTGACCATGGGCCAGAGCAGGGCCACCATGGCCACCATGGCACACAGGCCGAACAGCACAAGGTTGCGCACCCGGCGCAGGGCCAGCGCCTTGTCCCCGGCTTTGGCGAGCTTCCCGCTGCTGACGAAAAGGAGCAGCGCATAGGAGAAGTAATAGCCCACCACAAAGTACAGATACCACCGGCGGGTCAGGATGATGGCCGCAGTGGCGAGGAAGATGAGGGCGAACCGCCCCGGCTCCAGCTTCTCGAACCGGTAGTCCAGCGTCAGCAGCAGGATGGCAAAGGCGAAGATGAGGCCGAACCAGTCCGGCTGGGCCAGCATGGCGCTCATCCGCAGAAACGGGAAGGTCAGCACCCACGAAAAGCCGATGAGGAAATAGTAGAACCGATTCTTCACATGGAGCATCTGGCCGATCTTCACGGTCAGGCCCGCCAGCAGGACCATCAGGGTAGGCAGCACGCAGAACACCTGCGCGAAAGCGTAGCTGTCGCCGGTGCGGGCCGTCAGGCAGAAGGGGAACTCGGTGAAGAGGGTGATGAAGTTGGTGTAGTCATCGGCAAAGGAACCGAAGATGTACGCGAACCCCGCCGCCGGGCCTTGGGCAAAGGCGGTCTCGGCGCTGTACTGCTTGACGATGTAGTTGACGTAGTCCCACGCATAGATGAACTGCCGCCGCCCCAGCGCCCAGTAGAAGTAGAGCACCGCTGCGGCCCAGAGGCCGACGAGGACGGCCCGGTGGAAGAAGTTCAGTTCCACATGGGCCACTCGCAGCACCCACAGCGCCCCGTAAAAGAGCACGCAGCTGCACCACAGGCTCACCAGCGGGAAGAAGGCCCCCCCGGTGGGGAAGACAAGGCCGATGACCACCAGCGCCAGCGCACCGAGGCCAAGGCCGATGCCGCCCTTGCTCCACGGGGAGAGGGCGGGTTTTGCTTGTTGGGAAGAAAGTGTTTTTGGCATAAGACAAAACCTCTCGAAAAAACCTAATATTTCATGTTACAGTATAACGGTTCCGGCCCCGGCTGGCAAGGCCATGCGGGCGCTGAAACGCAAAATATCCCGCCGCATTTTCAGCAGACGGGATAGTTTCGCACAAAGATTACTTTTTGGAAACGCTTGCGGCGGCTTTCCGCTTGGCGGCAGCGGCTTTCCGGGCGGAAGCCCGTGCCGCGTCGGCGTGGGGAGCCTCCGGCGTCAGGCGGAGCATCCGGCTGCCCATGGCGGGCAGGTCGAGGGCAAGGGTGTAGTCCCGGCCATACACGCCGCCGTCCGTGGTGTGGAAGCTCTTGGTCCGGCTCTTGTCCGCGCCGTTCCAGCGGGGGGCTTCGCTGTTCAGCAGCTCGTCCGCCGCGCAGGGGAACTTGAGGTAGAGCGGGAACTTCTTATGGGCGGTGTTCTGGGTGTTCATCACGCAGAGGATGGTCTGCCCCGCGCCCTTGCGCAGCCATGCGTAAACGCCCTCGTCCCGGCTTTCGCTGGCCACCCACTCAAAGCAGCCGGGGTTGTACTCGCCGTCGTAGAGGGCCGGTTCGGTGGCGTAGAGGCGGCCCAGTTCGGCAAAATATTTCTGGAAGCTGTCGTGGAAGGGGTACTTCATCAGGCCCCAGTCCAGCTCCTTCTTTTCGTCCCACTCGCGGAAATGGCCCAGCTCGTTGCCCATGAAATTCAGCTTCTTGCCGGGGTGGGTGAACATATAAAAATACAGGGTGCGGAGCTGGGCACACTTTTCTTCGTAAGTACCCCAGAGCTTGTCGATGATGGTCTTTTTGCCGTGGACGACTTCATCGTGGCTGAGGGCCAGCAGATACAGCTCGTTGTAGAAATACTGCATACTGAAGGTCAGCTTGTAGTAGGCATCCGGCCGCTCGCCGAAGGGGGTGGCGAAGTAGTCGAGGGTGTCGTGCATCCAGCCCATGTCCCACTTGTAGTCGAAGCCGATGCCGTCGTAGCGGGTGGGGGCGGTGACTTTCAGGAAGTTGGTGGAGTCCTCGGCGGTGTAGATGCCGGTGGGGAAGCGTTCGTTCAGCCCATGGTTCAGGTTCCGCAGGAAGGTGACGGCACCCTCGTTCACGCCCCGGTTGGGGTCGCCCTGCCAGTAGAGCGCACGGGAGATGGCGTCCATCCGAATGCCGTCGCAGTGGTAGACATCCATCCACAGGGCGGCGGCGCTGTTCAAAAAGCTGCATACCTCCCGGCGGTAGTAGTTGAAGTTGCAGGTGCCCCACTCGCTGTGGCCCACATCGCTGTCGTATTCGTAGAGGTGGGTGCCGTCGAAGTTGACGAGGGCGTCGCCGTTGGCTGCAAAGTGGACGGGGACAAAGTCCATGATGACGCCAATGCCCATCCGGTGACAGGCGTTGACGAAGGCGGCAAAGTCCGCCGGGGAGCCGTAGCGGCTGGTCACCGAGAAGTAGCCAGTGGTCTGGTAGCCCCAGCTGCCGTCAAAGGGGTGCTCGGCCAGCGGCAGCAGTTCCACATGGGTGAAGCGGTGGTCCAGCAGCCACGGGATGAGCTCCCGCGCCAGCTCCCGGTAGTTGTACCAGCCGTCGGAGCCGTCCTCGCGGGTGGAGTTGGGGGTGTGCTTCCAACTGCCCGCGTGGAGCTCGTAGATGTTCAGGGGCAGGTTGCGGCACTTGTCCCGCCGCTGCATCCATGCGGCGTCGTCAAAGGAGAAATCGAGCTTTGTCAGGATGCTGGCCGTGCCGGGGCGCAGCTCGGTGGCAAAAGCGTAGGGGTCGGCCCGCATCACGGTGCTGCCGTCCCTGCCGTGGATGCGGAACTTGTACATCTCGCCCTCCTGCAGCCCGGCGACGAAACCGTTCCAGATGCCGGTCTCGGCCCGTTGCATGGGAACGCCGGGACCCCAGCCGTCAAACCCGCCGCAGACCTCCACGGCCACAGCACCGGGTGCCCAGACGGCGAACCGCCAGCCCTCTTCGCCGCGCTCGCCGCGGCAGGGGTGTGCGCCGAGGGTGCGGTAGGCGTCAAAGCACGCACCCAGAAAAAACGAACGGTCGATCGAAGGAAATTCCATGCCAAAAACTCCTTTTTCTACGATAAACGATTTTTGTCATAGTTACTAAGAAATCAAAAACAAAATCGTCAAACTTGCTGATTTTAAAGGAAACTTTGTACAAAAAATAGCAAACTTCCACACTTTGCGAAAAAAATATGCTATACTATCCCTACCCCCCGCATGGGGCGGGGGCGGGAACGCTTGCTAGAATGGGAGAGACAAAAACGATGGCTTGGTATGACAACGCTGTATTTTATCACATTTATCCGCTGGGGCTGTGCGGCTGTGCGCACGAGAACGACGGCCAGCCCACGCCCGGTGCCTTTGAAAAGCTGAACGCATGGGCCGAGCACGCTTATAAAGACCTCAGCTGCACGGCCATTTATATCGGCCCGCTGTTCGAGAGCGGCTCCCACGGCTACGATACCATCGACTACCGCCTTGTGGACCGCCGCCTTGGCACCAACGAGGAGTTCAAGCAGTTCGTGGCCAACTGCCACGCCCGCGGCCAGAAGGTCATCGTGGACGGCGTGTTCAACCATGTGGGCCGGGATTTCTTTGCGTTCCAAGACCTGAAGGCCAACCGCGAGAACGCCCGGTATAAGGATTGGTTCTGCGACATCAACTTCTGGGGCAACAACGAGTACAACGACGGCTTCTCCTACGGCAACTGGGGCGGCTTCAACCTGCTGGTCAAGCTGAACCAGCGGAACCCGGAGGTGCAGAACTACCACTTCGACACCATCCGCTTCTGGGTCCATGAATTCGACATCGACGGCATCCGGCTGGATGCGGCCGACGTGCTGGACTTCGACTTCATGAAAGGGCTGCGCCGCCTCGCCAACGAGATCAAGCCGGAGTTCTGGCTGATGGGCGAGGTCATCCACGGCGATTACAGCCGCTGGGCCAACCCCGAAATGCTCCACTCCGTGACCAACTATGAGCTGCACAAGGGCCTGTGGAGCGGCCACAACGACCACAACTATTTCGAGATCGCGCATACCATGCGCCGGCTGCAGGGTTTGTGCCACGACACCCGGCTCTACCTCTTCTCGGACAACCACGATGTCGAGCGGCTGCCCAACAAGCTGCGCAACCGGGATCACATCCGCCACATTGCCCTTCTAGTATATACGCTTTGGGGCATTCCGTCCATCTATTATGGCTCGGAATTTGGCATCGAGGGCAAAAAAGAGTGGGGAAGCGACTGGCCGCTCCGCCCCTGCCTCGACCTGAAGGATTTTGAGAACGCCAATGCGGAGAACCCCGTCACCAGCGTGTATGCCGCGCTGGGCAAGCTCAAGGCCGAGTGCCCGGAACTGACGTGGGGCGAGGTGAAGGAACTCCACCTGACCACCCAGTGCTATGCCTTTGCCCGTGTGCTGGACGGCAAGGCCGTCGTGGCTGTCTTCAACAACGGCGACAGCCCTGCCCAGTTGGAGTTCCAACTGCCGGTGGACGCATCCGGGGCCGAGGATCTGCTGGCGGACTGCGTGGGCAGCCAGCCCATCCTGACGGACATCGAGTGGGGCCGGATGAAGGTGCAGCTGCCCTCCAACTACGCCACCCTGCTCCGTCTGAAATAAGCTTGCACATTCCGGCGGGGTCTGCTATTATAAAAGTATCATAAGCGGAAGGGAAGACCGTGCCTTGAATGCTGCACAGCGCAGAGAAGTGATATTGAAACGCCTGAGCGAGGCCGACGCGCCGGTGAGTGCCAGCGTGCTGGCGGCCCAGTTGGGGGTCTCCCGGCAGATCGTGGTGGGCGACGTGGCCCTGCTCCGGGCCGGGGGCGCTGCCATCGAGGCCACGCCCCGCGGTTATCAGTTCCACCCGGCCCCCGGCGGGTACACCGGCATTCTGGCCTGTGTCCACCGCACCACCGACGAGATGCGCACCGAGCTGTACGCCGTGGTGGATCAGGGCGGCACCGTGGTGGATGTGGCCGTGGAAAATCCGCTCTACGGCGAACTGCGGGGTAACCTGAACCTTGCCAGCCGGTATGACGTGGACAATTTCATTGAACAGGCGGCCCACACCCCCGAAGGGCTGCTCAGCCGGATGACCGGCGGCGTGCATCTGCACACTCTCCGCTGCCCGGACGAAGCGTCCTTCCACCGCATGGAAGCGGCACTGGAAAAAGCAGGGATCCTGTACAAAAAAGAGTAACAAAACCGAGCAGTTCTGTCTATCAGCAAAACACGAAAACCGTTGGATATCCAACCAAATGAGGAAAGAGGTGGATTATTTTTGGACATCCGCATCGAAAAAACCGACCGTGCCATCGAAAAGGCCTTTCTGGAGCTGCGGGCAAAAACGCCGCTGGAAAAGATCAAGATCAAGGATCTCTGTGCGCTGGCGTGCGTGAACAAATCCACCTTTTACGCCCACTATGAGGATATCTACGCGCTGTCCGACCAGCTGGAGAAAAAGCTCATTGAGGACATCTTGGCCAGCGTTTTGGCTGTGAAGCTGACCGTGGCCCAGACCGAGACGCTGACCCGCGACCTGTTCCGGGCCTTTGTCCAGAACCGGCAGGCGGTGAACATCCTGTTCTCCGGTTCGCGGCAGGGCATCTTCGCCAACTGCATCGAAAAGGGGCTGCGGGAGCGGCTGACCGCGCAGGACCCGACCTTTGCCGCCGACCCCAAGCGGGGCATCCTGCTTTCCTTCTGCGTGCAGGGGTGTTTCTACGCCTTTGCCAACAACAGCAGCCAGATGGACGAAAAACACCTCGTCGATCTTCTGGCCGAGATCGCGAAAGCGGCCCAGAGAATCACCGTATAACACAAAAGGAGCTTCCGGCAGCCGCCGGAAGCTCCTTTTGCTTAGGGAGAAGATCACACACCCGAAGCGCCGTAGTTTGCCAGCACACGGGCGGAGGGGTCGTTGACGTTGCAGCCGGGCCATGCCTTGTTGGGCATCCAGAAATCGACGATGGTTCGGCTTTGATCGTAATAATATTTCTCGAAAATTTCGCGGTAGAATAGGCTCTCCTTCGTAAACGGCATACAGTGGGCCGAATAGTTTGCCCGGCGGAGCTGGAACTCCTCGTCGGTGTAGAGGCTGTCAGCGTATTCCTTGATGTCATCCACCATGCTGTGACCCACCGCATCCGAGAAGGCGGCCTTTTCGCGCCACAAGATCTCCGGCGGCAGCCAGTCGCCCTCAAAGGCCTTGCGGAGCAGATACTTGCCCTTGCCATAGCTGTTCAGCTTCTTTTCCGGGTCGATGGCCATGACGTAGCGGACGAAGTCGAGGTCACCGAAGGGGACACGGGCTTCGATGCTGTTGGAGGAGATGCAGCGGTCGGCGCGGAGGACGTCGTACATATACAGCTCCCGGATGCGCTTCTGGCTCTCCTGCTGGAAGGCGTCGGCGGTGGGGGCGTAGTCGGTGTACTTGTAGCCGAACAGCTCGTCGGAAATTTCACCGGTCAGCAGCACGCGGACGTCGGTCTGCTCGTGGATCGCCTTGCACAGCAGGTACATGCCCATGCTGGCGCGGATGGTGGTAATATCCCATGTGCCCAGCAGCCGGATGACCTCTTCGAGGCTGTTGATGACCATATCCCGGTTGATGATGATCTCGTGGTGCTCGCTGCCGAGGTACTCGGCGGTCTGGCGGGCGTACTTCAGGTCGATGGCGTCGGTGTCCATGCCGATGGCGAAGGTGCGGATGGGCTTGCCCAGCTTCTTGGCCGCAATGGAGCAGACCAGCGAGGAGTCGAGGCCGCCGGAGAGCAGAAAGCCCACGGGGGCGTCGGCGTCCAGCCGCTTTTCCACGCCCGCGATCAGCTTTTCGCGGATGTTCTTCAGGATGGTGGGCATGTCGTCCTGCATGGGGGCGGGCACATCGGCGATGTCCTCGTAGCGGACGAAGCGGCCGTCGCAGTAGTAGCTGCCGATGGGGAAAGGCCGGATGTCGTCGCACCAGCCGATGAGGTTCTGCATCTCGGAGGCAAAGGCGATCTGGTGGCTGGATTTGGAGTAGCCGTAGAACAGCGGCCGGATGCCGATGGGGTCGCGGGCGGCAATGAGCCGGTCCTTGCGGGAATCGTACAGGATCAGTGCGAATTCGGCGTCCATGTGGCGGAACATGTCGAGGCCGTACTCATAATAAAGCGGCAGCAGGATCTCGCAGTCGCAGTCGGACTGGAACTTGTAGCCCCGGCGTTTCAGGATCTCCTTCTCGAACCGGAAGCCGTACAGCTCGCCGTTGCAGACCACACAGTCCGCCCCGCGGTAGAACGGCTGCATTCCCTCCGGCGTCAGGCCCATGATGGCCAGCCGCCCGAAGCCCATCAGGCCGAAAGGCCCTTCCACGACCCGCTGGTCATCCGGCCCGCGCATCACGGTGCGCAGCAGATACTCTTTGAACTTGTCGGCACTCAGATCGTGCCCGGTATAGCCCATTACACAACACATATTTCTTACCCCTCTCAAATGCTTCGAGGAAAACAAAAATACGGCAGCCTTCCTCCCATTGCTAGGACGAATGCTGCCGTATCCGTGGTGCCACCTAAATTACCGGTACGCAGGGCATACCAGTCACTTTTGTGCGCTCTCCCCGTTGAAAGCACTGCCGCGATAACGAGCGGCGGACGTCTGCCCCTACTGTACGCCTTGGGCGGGTTCAGGGGGAAGCTCACGGGGGTTCGTTCGGGTTCGGCTCTCTGCGCGGCTTCCACCTGCCCACGCTCTCTGAAAAAGAGCGGTTGAACCTTACTTTTCCCGGTCAACGCTTTTCTTGCCTGAATTGTATCACGGCTTTTTGTCCGTGTCAACACAGCAATCGCATTTTTGTGCGGTCTGCTCCGGTTTGGCCTGATTTTGTGCGCAATAGCGGCACAATCCGTACAAAACGCTGCCCTCACACTGAAGGGTGAAGCCGTGTTCGGCCATCAGGTGCGCCCGCACCTCGTCCATGAAGTGACAGTCGAGGTGGTAGATGCGCCCGCACTGCACGCACTTGAGGTGCAGATGCTCGCGGCAGTGGCGGCCCTCGTCAACGTACTGGAACACCGCTTTTTCGCCTTTGTCTGCCACATATTTCATAATGCGCTGCTCGCCCGCCAGTTTGTCGAGGTAGCGGTACACCGTGGTGGGGTTTGGGCTGGCGCCCTCGGCCTCCAAGTGCTCCAGAATGTTCGACGCACTGACCGCGTGCTGCCGGTTGTTGATGAGATAATCCAAGATGAGCTGACGGGTCTTGGTGTTGTAGCCGCCGCGTCCTGCCATGATATCCGCCTTCCTTTCTGCACCAAGTGTACCACAATTTATTTATCGATGCAAAACAAGACGCGGAAGTTGGCGACAAGCACAAAAAACATTGTCAAAATTGCGGGAATATCGGGCATGATCTCTGTACAAAACGGAAAAGCTCCCAATCTTTTGGAAAAACTCTTGTAAAGATTGACCGGTTGTGTGATAATATCTGTAGGAGATGGCTTGGATTATTTTAGGGATACAAGCTGCCTTCGGGCGGTTTTGTGTTGTGCTGAGCAAAATTTGGAGCAGAGCTTGAGACGCTCTGTTCGATTAGGAGATTGGAAAGATGAAAGAGATGGAACCCCAGACCAAGCCCAGTTTGAAGCTGCAGGCTTACCAATATCTGAAAACAAAGATCCTGAACTGCGAGTACCGTCCCAATGAGTTTCTCAACGAGCAGAAGCTCTGTGCGGAGATGGGCAACATCAGCCGCACCCCCATGCGGGATGCGCTGGGGCGCTTGGAGCAGGAGGGTCTGATCACCATCCTGCCCAAAAAGGGCCTGATGGTTTCGGGCATCACCGAAGAGGACGTGCACAGCATGTTCGAGATGCGCTTGCTGGTGGAGCCCTATGCGCTGCGCAATTACGGGAACCTGATTCCCCGGCAGGAGCTGGAAGATTACGAGGAATTGATGCACCACCCGGACCGCATCGACGACTTCTGCAAGTCGGACGACGACTTCCACGCGCTGCTGATGAGCAGCCTTCCCAACAAGTACCTGCGCTCGGCCTATGACCGCATCACCGGCCTGAACACCCGCTTTCGCATCATGACCGGCAAGGTGAGCATGATCAATCAGGATCAGACCTGCGAGGAGCATCTGCTGATCCTCGACGCGGCCCTGAACGACAACTGGGACACCGCCGCCGATGCTCTCCAGCACCATCTGGAGCTGGCCCGCGATAAGGCCGAGGGTGTCATTAAAGTCATTCGTCTTTGGTAAAAACCTCTCAGTCGAGCCTACGGCTCGCCAGTCGTCCCCTTCTGGCGTTTGCACGCCACCTCCCCCGGCCGGGGGAGTCTTTCCTACTAGGGGAGCCCTTGGCAGGTCGGTTTTGAGAATACTGGCTGAGAAAGTTATTAAAAACTGTGAAATGGAGTGCTCCGCTGCCTAGGGTAGCGGGGCATTTTTGTTATTTTGGCATAAAAAAATTCATAGAAATCATAAGAAATTGACATTGAAAGTTATTTAACAATGTGGTACAGTAAGAGCAAAGAAATGCCCTGCCGCTCGGTGCGGGGCAAATGGATTTGGAGGATATAAACTATGGCTGACCGCATTGTTCTGAATACGATCTCCTACCATGGCCACGGTGCCATCGAGAACATCGTTCCCGAACTGACCGCCCGCGGCTACAAGAAGGCTTTCGTCTGCTCTGACCCGGACCTGATCAAGTTCGGCGTCACCAAGAAAGTCACCGACCTGTTGGATGCTGCAAACTTTGCCTATACTGTTTACAGCGAGATCAAGCCCAACCCCACCATCGCCAATGTGCAGGACGGCGTGGCTGCCTTCAAGGCCGCAGAAGCGGACTGCATGGTCGCCATCGGCGGCGGCTCCTCCATGGATACCGCAAAGGCCATCGGCATCATCATCAATAACCCCGAGTTTGCGGACGTCCGCTCTCTGGAAGGTGTTGCTCCCACCAAGAAGCACGCAGTGTTCACCATTGCAGTGCCCACTACCGCCGGTACTGCTGCGGAGGTCACCATCAACTACGTCATCACCGACGTGGAGAAGAAGCGCAAGTTCGTCTGCGTCGATACCAACGATATCCCGGAGATCGCAGTCGTCGATCCCGACATGATGGCTTCCATGCCCAAGGGCTTGACCGCCGCTACCGGTATGGACGCGCTGACCCATGCCATCGAGGGCTATATCACCAAGGGCCACTGCACCATCTCCGATATGTTCCATCTGGAAGCCATCAAGCTCATCAGCGAGAACCTGCGCGGTGCCGTGCAGAACACCCCGGAGGGCCGCGAGGGCATGGCTCTGGGCCAGTACATTGCCGGTATGGGCTTCTCCAACGTGGGTCTGGGCATTGTGCACTCCATGGCACACGGCCTGTCGGCCCTGTATGATACCCCGCACGGTGTGGCTTGCGCCATCCTGCTGCCGGTGGGTCTGGAATATAACAAGGACGTTGCCGGGGAGCGTTACCGCGCCGTTGGCAAGGCCATGGGCGTGAAGGGCATCGACGAGATGAACGATGCCGAGGCCGCCGATGCTACCATCGCCGCCGTCAAGCAGCTCTCTGCCGACGTGGGCATCCCCGCAAACCTGCATGGCATCCTGAAGGAAGAGGACATCCAGTTCCTCGCCGAGTCCGCTTATGCGGACGCCTGCCGCCCCGGCAACCCGCGTGATACCAGCGTGGAAGAGATCGTCGCGTTGTACAAGAGCCAGCTGTAACCGAGAAGCAGAAAGGGCCGGGAACCGGAGTTCCCGGCCCCCTTTTGCTTCTCTGAGAAAGGAGCCTTATGAATTTGAATTTCTATACCCTCAGCGTCATTTATCTGGTCTACTCGTTCCTCGGCTGGGTGGGGGAGACGGTCGTGGCCACCATTAAGGGCCGCCAGTTCACCAACCGCGGCATGGCGTCCGGCCCGTTCTGCTTCGTCTATGGCACGGCAGGGGTCTTGCTGGCAGTGGGTCTGGCCGACCTGCGCACCAATTGGCTGGCGCTGTTCGCGGGCAGCTTCCTCATCGCGACGGTGGTGGAGTGGGTCACGGCGAAATTTTTGGAGCGGGTGCACCACCGCCGCTGGTGGGACTACTCCGGCAAAAAGTTCAACCTTGACGGCTACGTCTGCCTCCAATATTCGGTGCTGTGGGGTGTGCTGGGCGCGGTGAGCGTCCGCTGGGGCAACGACCTGCTGCTGCGGCTCTGTGCCGTTTTCCCGCCGCTGCTTTTCCATATTGCGGTCTGGGTCAGCATGAGCATTGCGGCCCTCGACCAGATCAGCGCGGCGGTGGTCGTGGAGCGGTATGCGGCCAAGCACCCGCGCCTTGAGCAGCTGGGGCAGGAGCTGGGCAAGGGGAAGAGCCGCCTCCAGCAGAAGATCGCGGCCAGCGTGGAGCGCCGCATCCAGAAAGCCTACCCCGAAGCGGCCCGCCCGGAGCCGACCACCACCGCCGAAAAGGCCATGAGCTTTTCCGACCTTGTCTGGCTATTCGTGGTGGGAGCTTTCCTCGGTGACGTGGTGGAGACCATTTTCTGCCGGGTCACGGCGGGGGTCTGGATGAGCCGGTCCAGCCTTGTGTGGGGCCCCTTCAGCGTGGTGTGGGGGCTGGCGCTGGTGCTGGCCGCCGTCCTGCTGCGGGGCAGCGAGCGCAAGAGCGAGAGCCGCATCTTCTGGTTTGGCGTCATCCTCGGCGGCGCGTATGAGTATGTGTGCAGCGCCGTCACCGAGCTGCTGTTCGGCACCGTGTTCTGGGATTACAGCGGCTTCAAGTTCAACCTTGGCGGACGCATCAACCTGCTGTACTGCTTTTTCTGGGGCATCGCGGCCGTGGCATGGATCCGGTATGGCTACCCGCTGGTGGCCAAGGGGATGAACAAACTGAAGACTCACATCCGCCCGTGGATGACGGCGGCGCTGGCCGTCTTCATGGCGGTGAACATGGGGGTGTCGACGCTGGCGCTGGCCCGGTACGACGCCCGCACCAGCGGTGTGGAAGCAGCGACCCCGCTGGCGGTTTTTCTGGACGCTCATTTTGACAACGCGCGGATGGAGCGCATCTATCCCAACGCCAAAAAAGTGGAGAAAGCCGAGTAAAAACTGCTGTAGAACGCCACCATCGCGGGCATCAACTCCTCGCTGGTCATGGACCTGCCCGTGATGTTCGCGGTCATGCTCCTCCTGACCGTGCCCGCCCTGCTGAAGGGCAGACTCTCCCGCTGGCAGGGCGTCCGGATGCTCTGCATCTACGCCGCCTTCTGCGCCGCACAGTTTGCGATGTAACAACTGCATATAACACGAAAGAGGCTGTTGCAACAAACTCCCTCAGTCACGGCTTTGCCGTGCCAGCTCCCTCTCGGAGGGAGCCTTGGCGTAACGGTAAGCTGTGAAAGCCTCCCTCATTGAGGGAGGTGGCATCGCGTCAGCGATGACGGAAGGAGTTGTGCAACAGCCCCTTTTCTGCATCTTATAAAAGACTTCCTACTATACACTCCTGTGCGAAGAGCTTCACTTCGTCCTTGTCCATGAAAGCAGCACCGGCGAAACCGGCGGCTTCCAGCTGGCCCAGCTGCTTGCCGAGCTTCTTGCCCTGCGGCAGGATGGTGACGTTGTAGCGGTCGCGGAGGGAAGCGGCCTTGGCGAGGACGGCGGGGAAGTCGGCCTCCTTGCCGTAGAGCAGCGCGATCTTCTGCTTGGCACCGGGGATCTGGTAGCCCTGCTCCAGCAGGATGCCGCAGACGCGCTCGAAGCCGATGGAGAAACCGACGGCGGGCACCTGCGTGCCGAGGAACTTGCCTACCATGTTGTCGTAACGGCCGCCGCCCGCGACTGCGCCGCTGAACTGCGGGCAGGTGATCTCAAACACCATGCCGGTATAGTAGCCCTGACCGCGCACGAGGCTGGGGCAGTAGGCCACCGAGAAGCGGCCGCCCGCAATGGCGTTGGCCGTGGCGAGGACGTACTTCAGGTCGTCGGCGATGGCGGGGTCGGCGCAGCGGGAAGCAACGGCGTCCAGCGTGACCTCCCCGGCGGCGATAAAATCAGCCAGCGCGTGGATGGCGTTTTCAGGCAGCTGCTTTTCGGTCAGCTCGGCCTTGACGCCGTCGGCACCGATCTTGTCCATCTTGTCGAAGGTGATGCAGACGGAATCCA
>ERZ1026876.315-NODE-315-length-30519-cov-6.150177_pt1 | contig 30519 bp, 29 predicted proteins | sample MGYA00380168_ERZ1026876 | MGnify/ENA primary metagenome ERZ1026876 (study PRJEB33269, sample SAMEA4719804) | human gut metagenome | biome: human-associated habitat; feature: organic feature; material: feces | place: Cameroon | collected 2013-10 ... | reverse complement strand
GCAAGAAGATTCGTGCGACTGAAAACAGCATCCGCGACCGTCTGGAAAGCATGGTCCGGAATATGGACACCTCCAAGTACTTACAGGAGAGCGTCGTCTCCATCCGAAATGGCCGATATGTCGTTCCTGTCAAAAGCGAGTATCGCGGAGAGGTGAGCGGTATCATCCATGACGTCTCGTCTACGGGTGCGACCGTTTTCGTCGAGCCTCAGGCCGTTGTGGAGGCAAACGCACGCATTTTACAGTACCGCGCACAGGAAGCCCAGGAAATCGAGCGTATCCTGGTAGCATTTACCGGTCAGGTCGCAGCCATTGAGCCGCAGTTCCAGTACAGCTATAAGGCCATGCTGGAAATCGACGTCCTGCTTGCAAAAGCCCGCCTTGCACTGGATATGAAGGCGTTCAAACCCGCTGTCCGGACGGATACGTCGTTCTCTCTCATCCGGGCGCGTCATCCGCTCATCGACGCAAAGAAGTGCGTTCCTGTCGATATTTCGCTGGGCAGGGAATATGATTCGCTCATCATCACCGGTCCCAACACCGGCGGTAAGACCGTCACTCTGAAAACGGCCGGTCTGCTTTGTGCGATGGCACAGTGCGGCTTCCTCATCCCGGCGGATGAGCGCAGTGAGATCTGTGTCTTCGACGAGTTCCTCGTGGACATCGGCGATGAGCAGAGCATCGAGCAGAGCCTGTCCACCTTCTCCGGTCATATGAAGAAGATCACCGGCATCCTTGAACTCGCCATGCCCCACACGCTGGTGCTTCTGGACGAGCTTGGTGCCGGTACCGACCCGGCGGAGGGTGCAGCACTGGCTGTTGCCATCATCGAAGAGCTGCGCCGCCGCGGTGTGCTCCTGATGGCCACAACGCACTATGCAGAATTGAAGGTGTTCGCCCTCGAGACAAAGGGCGTCGTCAACGCCAGCTGCGAGTTCGATTTGGAGACGCTGCGCCCCACCTATAAGCTCAGCGTCGGCGTTCCGGGCAAGTCCAACGCTTTCCTTATCAGCGAAAAGCTCGGCATCCCGGAGCGGGTCATTGAGGCGGCACAGCAGCATCTGTCCGCAGAAGACAAGCGCCTGGACGCCGTTTTGGGCCAGCTGGATGATTTGAAGCTCCAGCTCAAAGCCAGCCAGGACGAGGTGGAAGGCCTGAAAAACGAGGCAGCCCACCAGCTGGATGCAGCCCGTCAGAAGCGCGATGAGCTTATCCAGCAGGGCGAGAACGAGTTGGAAGCTGCCCGCGCCAAGGCCCGCGCACTGGCGCAGGAGGTCGAGAGCAAGGCTTACGCTCTGACGGATGAGCTGCGCCAGATCCAGAAAGACGAGCGGATGAGCACCCAGCAGAAGGCCCAGCGCGCCCGTGAGATCGCCAAGAAAGAGTCCGAAAAGCTCTTTATGGGGACCGAAGTGGTACACAATCCGGTCAAGGAGTTCGTACCGCTGAAAGAAGTCAAGGTAGGGCAGGAGGTCTGCATCGCAGAGCTGAACCAGCTGGCTACCGTGCTCTCTCTGCCGGATAAAAACGGCGATGTTCTCGTACGGGCCGGCATCATCAAGACGAAAGTGCCGCTCAAGGGCCTCAAGCAGCCGGAAAAGCTGGTCAAGGAGACGAAGCCTCAGACCAAGGCACAGCAGCGTTACTCCCGCCTGACCGGCGACGCTAACCGGCCCAACGGCAGGGTAGAGCGCGTACAGCGCACGGCAAAGATGGAATGCAACCTGCTAGGTCTTACCGTAGACGAGGCGCTGCCGGAGGTGGATTCCTTCATCGACCGTGCGATTTTGAACGGCCAGACTGTGGTATATCTCATCCACGGCAATGGTACCGGCGCACTGCGCACTGCTATCCATAAGCACCTGCGGGGAAACCGAATGGTCAAGAGCTTCCGTCTGGGCCGTTACGGCGAGGGCGAGAGCGGCGTGACCGTCGTCGAGCTGAAGTAAGCCGATGGCAGGACGTTCAAATCCAAGACACGCACGCCGGAGAAGACAGGGCGGCCCGTCCGCTGCGACGATCATCGGCCTTTTGGTGTGCGTCGTCTGCTTCAGTGCAGCATTTTTCCTCTGGAAAGCAGCGCTGTTCGGCTCTGGGCGAAATGAGAGCGGGGAAGAGCCTTTCCGGCCTGTAGTCGGCGACCCGCCCTACAGGGTCTGCATTGATGCCGGCCACGGCGGAAGCGACCCGGGCGCAAGGGGAGTCGTCGAAGAAAAAGAGATGACGGCCCAGACCTCTGAGGCTCTGCTTGCGCTGCTGGAGGCCGACCCTAATTACATCCCGCTGCGTTCCCGCGAAAGCTATGATGTCACCGCAAAGCCCAGCGAGCGGGCGGATGCCATCAACGCCAAAAGCCCGCAGCTGCTGCTGTCCATCCACGGCAACTCCGCGCCGGAGGGTTCTACCGCTGCAGGCTTTGAGTGTTATCCGTCCGTCCCGGGCCGTACATGGCATCAGGAGAGCTATTACTTCGCGCAGCAGCTGGCGCAGGGAATGCAGGCCGCAGGCGCAAAGCTCCGCGGCCACGGCGGCATCCGGTACATTTATTATCAGGGCGAGGTAAAGCAGCTCGTAGAGAGCACCCATACCGAAGTAAGGGGCGAGCGAAGCTTTACCTTGTTGGAAGATGTAAACTGTCCGGCGGTTCTGGCAGAACAGTGCTTTGTGACCAGCGAAGAGGACGTTGCACAGTTTGGCAGCGAAGAAGGCTGTAAGACAGTAGCGCGCGCTTACTATGAAGCGATCTGCGCGTACTTCGGAACACAGCCGCTGGATACACCGCTGTAACAATGGACACTCGCATGAAAGCGGTCATGTCCAGCTGTATTTTACGATGCCTGCTTGGCAGGTGATCTACACGTCCAAAGCGAAATGATATAAAAGGACAGCAGAGGCTCCCAAAACCTGCACCGATGACGGAACGCAGGAGAAGGGGGCCTCTGTTTTTGATTTTTATAATATTTCGTATAATGCAGGTTATACGAAATATAGGGAAGTGAAAAAGCCCTCTTTTTCGGGTTTCGGGCCTTTCCGGCGGCTCCTGAGCCTTTTGGGCTGGCTGAGCCGGTTTTTGGGTTTTGTACAGTTGTGTTATCTGAATGCATTGCTTTGTATGTTTTCGTCAGCTTTTTTGTTTTACGATCGTCCGGTTGCTCGTAAAATCTTTTCTAACTCTAATGTCCAGTTCTTTGCCGCTCGATTCGGGTGCGGCATACTTACAACAAGCGTTTCTTTACCTGTGCAGACCAAACTGCTTTTGTAATACCACAATGCAGTCTCTTCATGGGGCCTGATCCATTCAGCATCATCTGCAAATATCGCATCATGTAAAATGTTCGATACCAGCCCCCAGCCGCCGGTCAGGATAATATCCGGCTCATAAATGTGTTTATTCCCATGTCATCATTTGTCGGCGTTCTCCATATCGGCAAGGCTCGAAACATCCACCCGGAAGCCTTCCTGTGCGGCACCCTCAAAGGCTTCCATCGGACCATCTGGGGCATCATTTTCATGCTCATCCGACGGAGAATCAGCAAATTCCCCCTTGCTCTCCCCTGTCTCCTTCGATGTTGTATCCAAGTTTGCCTTCTTGACTTCACCCAGCGGATTCTGCTCAATCGCTGCACGCACCTGAAATTCCTGTAGGTGTGTATAAATTTGTGTCGTGCCGACGCTGCTGTGGCCCAGAAGCTGTTTGAGGGTCAGAATATCCACGTTGCCGGTCTGATACATCAGCGTCGCAGCGGTATGGCGGAGCTTATGGGTGGAAAAACCGCGCAGACCCGCTGCTTTCATGGCACCGGTGACCAGCTGCTCTACCCTGCGGTTTGAGATACGCTCCTTGCGCCGCCGGGTGATAAAGACCGCTCTCTCTTTGGGGTTCAGGCCCTCCATCGTGTTGCGCTTGTTCAGGTAGATCTGCAATGCCTCCATGCAGGCATCATTCAGGTAGACCATCCGCTCTTTATGGCCTTTGCCGAACAAACGGATCTGCCGCTGTTCCATGTCGATGTCGCCGAGGTCCATGCCGACAAGCTCCGAAAGACGCATTCCACAGTTCAAAAACAGCACGACCATGCAGTAATCCCGCTCCGGGAAATCGCTCTGGGTCTGGGTGCTTTCCAGAAGGTCCATGGACTGCTCTGCGGTCAGGTACTTGGGAAGGACTTTGTCCTGCTTGGGCGGCTTGATGGACGCTGTCGGGTTCTCTTTGAGCAAGTCTACCTGATTGACCAGATAATCATAAAAGCCGTGGAGGCTTGCCAGCCGCCGGGCCGTCGAAGACTTTTTGTTGCCGCACTCGCTGTTCAGAAAGTACAGATACTCATAAACGTCTTCCTTGGTTACACTTCCCCAGAAAGCCGTATCGAGCCCCTTGGGGTCGATGTCCTTTATCTCAGTATCGACTGCTACAAGGCCGCGCCGGCGCTTCATAAAGCGGCTGAAATTGCGCAGGTCGCAGTAATAGCTGAAGGCAGTGTTGGGGCTTTTGCCTGCGATGACTTCCAGATAGCGCACATACGCGACGATGTCCGGCGAGGCATCATCAAAAGGCTTATGTTTTTCGGGATTTTTTTCGTCCAGATAAATCGACATAGTTTCCTCTTTTTATGGTCACAGACGGTCGGATTTCAGGGCATGGATGGCGTCCGAGATATAGGCGGCGCCGACAAGCTTCATGCCGGGATAATCAGCAGCGTTCAGATGAGCAAGGCTGTGCTTTGGTACGACAGCGCGCTCAAAGCCGATACGCTCGGCCTCCCTCAGGCGCTGCTCCAGATTCGGCACGCTGCGTACCTCGCCGCCGAGGCCGACCTCACCGATGGCAATGAGCTTATCGCTCACGGGGCAGTCCAGAAGCGACGACACCATGCTCAGGCAGACCGCGAGGTCGCAGGCAGTATCCCGCAGGGTGATGCCGCTGACGATGTTGATATACACGTCCAGATTGCCGAAGAAATAGCCTGCACGCTTTTCCAGCACGGCGATGAGCAGATTCATGCGGTTGTAGTCGTAGCCGCTGCAGGCCCGCCGGGGTGCCGGGAAATTCGTCTTGGTCGCAAGGGCCTGTATCTCGCTCAGAATGGGGCGGCTGCCCTCCATGGTACAAGCAACGCAGTTTCCGGAAACACCCAGCGGACGGCCTTCCAGGAGCATCTGGGACGGATTTTCGATTTCCTCAAGGCCCTGCCCTGTCATATCAAACATACCAAGTTCGTTGGTGGAACCATAGCGGTTCTTAGCCGCCCGCAGGATGCGGTATGGCAGCATTTTGTCCCCTTCAAAGTAAAGAACCGTATCCACGATGTGCTCCATGACCTTCGGGCCTGCGATAGCGCCATCTTTGTTGACATGGCCCACGATAAACATCGGGATCTCCTGCTTTTTGGCGACGGCCAGCAGGCGGGCCGCACTCTCTTTCACCTGACTGACGGTGCCGGACGAAGACGAGATGTCCATGCACCGCATGGTCTGGATGGAGTCGATGACGACCAGTTCCGGCTTTTCCTTCTCAATGAGGCCGCAGATCTCGTCTACGTCATTTTCTGCCGCCAGATAGATGTTGTCCTGCGGGACTTTCAGGCGGGCCGCACGCAGCTTGACCTGACGGACGGACTCTTCGCCCGTGATATACAGCACCGTGTGCTGGCTGGAGATGGCACCGCAGAGCTGCAAAAGCATCGTGGATTTGCCCACGCCCGGCTCACCGCTCAGCAGTACGACGCCGCCCAACACGATGCCGCCGCCCAATACGCGGTCAAGCTCGGAAATGCCCGTCAGGATGCGGCTCTTTTCCTCGGTCGTGCTGATGTCGGCCAGACGCCTTGCCGTCAGCGAGGTGACGCCTTCCTGCCGGACAGGTGCAGCGGCTTTGCCGCCAGAAAGCCCGGCCTTGGGCGCTTCGGCGACCACATCCTCATTCATGGTGTTCCAACTGCCGCAGCTGGGGCAGCGGCCCATCCAGCGGGGGCTTGTCTCTCCACAATTGGAGCAGACGTATACGGTTTTCAGCTTCGGTTCTTTCATTCTGGACTCCCTGTTTTCATTTTATGAAAATCATTTTCTTTATCATACCACATCCGGCCCGAGGCCGCAAGAAAGCCGGGCGCTTATCCGGCCTGCATCAGACGATTTGCAAGACACACAAGGCCGGTGGCCGCACCGCAGAGCGGGCAGAGACAGACCGCCAGTAAGGCGAATTGCCCCACCAGAAGCCTCGCCCCTGCCGGATGGCTTCCCTTATCCCCTCTGCCGAAAGAGAACGCATGGATGCGGCTGCTGACCTGCAGAGCCGAGGCTCCGAACAGACAGAGCGCACCTGCGGCCAGTGCCGTCGGCAGGCTGGCGGTGAGTAAAAAGAGAACGAGCTGTTTTGCCCCGAGGCCATCCAGAAGCTGTGCCGAGAGCAGACCGGAGCCTGTCCCGTATAACATCGCAAACAAAAAGATAGGCAGCGGCCCCACAGCCGAGAGTCCCAGCAGGAGAAACACTGCCGCCGCCCCGAGGACGACAGCCAGCTCTGCCCCAAACAGTCCCACCGCCTGCGCGGCACTGGACGCTGCGAACACTCCGCGCCAGCAGTCCAGATAATAGGCCAGCGTTTCCATCTCCTCAGCATCGCACAGCGCCTGCAAAACGCCCGCCATCAGCGTACCGAAGAGATAGGCCGCCGCCAGAAGGATGCAGTCCCGGCTGGCCTGGAACGATTTCCGCCGGGGAGCTTTCTGAGGCGGAAGCTCTGTCAACGGCTCGGAGACAGGCGCCATGGCTTCTTTTTCTGCCAGAGACTCGCCCGCTGTATCTTCCGGCAGCGTCGGCACAAGCGCTGCTGCATTTGTTTTCGTTTCCTGATAGACCCACATCGTGCTTTTTCCCTCCTGCTTTTGTTGTGTATGGCCGCTGTAGCGTGGACTGAGCATTCAGCGCCGCTTTCGCTCCGCGCGCAGCATTCCGAGGATCCCGCCCAGAACCCCCATCAGCAGGACAAGCCCTGCCCGAACGAACTGCATCGTTTCCCACTCGCTCTGGTACAGTGTACCCAGAATGAAAAGCAGGCCCGCAAAGAGTACTCCTTCCGCTGCGCCCCAGATGAGTCCTTTGCCCTTTTGCAGAATGGCCATCAGCAGGCCGCTGAGAAAGCTGCCGAGACAGACTGCCGCCGTGGCCAGCGGAGCAGCGGCCTCCTGCGTCAGGCTCTGTTTGATCATCAGCCAGCCGAACCCCGCCAGACTCACGGCTGCTGCCGCACTGCCCACTCCGAAAACGACCAGCAGCCCTATCGCCGGGAACTTCTTGGTATCAGACATAAAAACGCGCCTCCCTGCACCTACTGTATGCAGGGAGACGCGTTCAAAGCACGAATCCGGAAAATTATTACTTCTTGGGGGCGTTGTCCATGTTCAGCTTCTCGACAGAGCTGATGGCGTTCTTGGTGAAGCGGATTTTCACACGGTCAGCGCCAGTTTCCAGCACAAAAGTGTCGTCCTTGATGGCAACCACACGGCCGATGACGCCGCCGATGGTGGTGACCTGATCGCCGATCTCCAGAGAAGAGCGCATTGCAGCGTCCTTCTTCTCCTGCTTCTTCTGGGGACGGTAGATCATGAAGTAGAGCATCACCAGCATCAGAGCCAGAGTAAAGAAAAGGCTGATGTAGCTTTCGGTCGTAGTCAGAAATTGCATGGGGCAAAATCTCCTCTCAAATTCATATGACCTTATTATACGCGCTTATCCGGCACGTTTCAAGGCTAAATCTCAAATTCGTGTGTCGAGCAGCTTGACATAGCGGTCATGGAAGGCGGTAAAGGTGCCTGCATCCAGCTCATCGCGGATGCGCTCCATCAGGTGATTGTAGAACCAGAGGTTGTGCATGACGGCCAGACGCATACCCAAAAGTTCCTCTGCCTTGAACAGGTGGCGGATATAGGCGCGGGAGTAGTTCCGGCAGGCCGGGCAGCCGCAGGTGGGGTCGATGGGGCGCTCGTCGCGCTCGTACTTGGCGTTCTTGATGTTGATGATGCCGCCCCAGGTGTTCAGGTGGCCGTGGCGGGCATTGCGGCTGGGCATGACACAATCGAAGAGGTCCACGCCGCGGGAGACGGCCTCGATGATGTTGCCGGGAGTACCCACGCCCATCAGGTAACGAATCTTATCCTTGGGCATATAGGGTTCGACCGCGCTGATCATCTCGTACATCACCTCCGTGGGCTCACCCACAGCGAGACCGCCGATGGCGTAGCCGTCCAGATCCAGGTCAGCGATCTGCTTCATGTGCTCCACGCGCAGATCGGCGAAGGTGCAGCCCTGATTGATGCCGAAGAGCAGCTGGTCGGGGTTGACGGAGATGCCTTCATGCTTCAGGCGGGCCATCTCATCCTTGCAGCGCTTGAGCCAGCGGGTGGTGCGCTCGCAGCTGGCTTTGGAGTAATCGTGCTGGGCGGGGTTCTCGACGCACTCGTCAAAGGCCATGGCGATGGTGGAACCAAGGTTTGCCTGGATCTGCATACTTTCCTCAGGACCCATGAAGATGCGGTGGCCGTCGAGGTGAGAGGCAAAGGTCACGCCCTCCTCGGTGATCTTGCGCAGCTTTGCGAGGCTGAACACCTGGAATCCGCCGCTGTCGGTGAGGATGGGGCCGTTCCAGCGGGTAAACTTGTGCAGACCGCCCATTTCTGCCACCAGCTTGTCGCCGGGACGCAGATGCAGATGGTAGGTGTTGCAGAGCATGACCTGCGCACCGATGTCCTTCAGGTCATGGGCAGACAGGCCGCCCTTGATGGCACCGGCAGTGGCAACATTCTGGAATGCGGGGGTCTGCACCGTGCCGTGTACGGTCTTGAACTCGCCCCGCCGGGCGTTGTGCTCCTGCTTGAGCAGCTTGTAGGTCGTCAAAGAAGGCATAATATTTTTCCTTTCTGCGCACGGAAAACAGCCGTGCATCCTGCCGCAGGGGGGCGTATGCTCTCGCTGCGGATACAGAGTCGGGATATTACAGCAGCGAAGCGCTATAATAGTTACAAAATCAGCATCGCATCACCAAAGGCCATGGGATATAAGATTTTTGTGCCTTATGGATAATAATGCAGCCAGTACACGTTACTCTTGATATGCCTCAGCAAATCAGTGTACGTTTGTTGCAGGCTTAAATTCTACCTGAAGAACCATTCCCATTCCTGCGGCCAAACGCTGTAAGGTTTTGATAGAGGGATTTCCTCCCCCCGTCTCGAATTTGCTGATGTCAGATTGCGAGATCCCTGTTTTTTCGGCCAGCTGCTGCTGCGTCATGCCTGTACGCTTGCGAGCATCGATCATGGCCTGAACCAGTGCACGTTCCGGCTGCAAAGCATCCCATTCGGCCTTGAACTCCGGGTCTTCGAGCTGTTCATCAAGGAATTTTCTAAAGTCACTCATGAGATGTTCTCCTTTCGCTCTATGTATTCTGCGCGATATTTTTTCGCGGTCTCAATTTCAGATTGAGGCGTTTTCTGAGTTTTCTTAACAAACCCATTTGTGAGGACGATTTTCTTCCCAACAAAGAAGAAGTATAACACCCGTGTGATATTCGACCCCTGCTTAGCACGGATTTCAAAGATTCCGTCTCCAATATGTTTTGAATAGGGCTCCCTGAGCTGAGGACCGTTTTCTTCCAGCAGATCAATATCCACCAATATCTTTGCTCTCATCTTTTTGTCGATTGAAAGCAAAAACTCTTTTACGGGGCAGTCACCATTTTCCTTTATAAAGAAATCAACCTCATATTCTCGCATTTTTACATCCTCACACTGAACTATCCTATCATCATTCTATCGGATAAAACCGATAATGTCAAGATGTATTTTGGGATTCTAATGACAAGCTATGTCTAAAACCTATAGAAAGGGCGAAAAGTCTATCCATTGGATTCAAGAGCGAGTCTGCGAGCGCCTTTATTAGGAAGCAGGCATAAAATAGACACCCTACGCACAAAATGTTGTAGAGTGTCTACCTTCAAGGAATTTTATTCAGTTCTTTCGGAATATTTATTCGAAACTTTTTATACACATCGGGTTCAAAATTTATGCGAAGATGCATTTGGGGATGAGATGGACGCCCCTGCAAAACAACAGAAAAGCCCTGATTTGGAGCCGATTTACTTAATATTTCACTTTTTACAAAATCAGCATCGCATCGCCAAAGCTGAAGAACCGATATTTCTGCTCGACAGCCACCTTATAGGCGGCCATCGTCTTTTCGTAGCCATACAGCGCCGATACCAGCATGATGAGGGTGCTTTCGGGCAGATGGAAGTTGGTGATAAGGCCGTCGATGCAGTTGAACTTGACACCGGGATAGAGGAAGATGTCGGTGTTGCCGCTGCAGGCTTTGATCTCGCCGTACTTGGCGGCGACAGCTTCCAGCGTGCGGCAGCTGGTGGTGCCTACGGCGATGACACGATGGCCTGCGGCCTTGGTATCATGGATGAGTTTTGCAGTCTCCTCGCTGACGGAGTACCACTCGCTGTGCATCTTGTGGTCGGTGATCTCGTCTTCCTGCACGGGGCGGAAGGTGCCGAGGCCGACATGGAGCGTCACCTCGGTGATGTTGACGCCCTTGGCGCGGATGGTATCCATCAGCTCTGGCGTGAAGTGGAGGCCAGCCGTGGGAGCGGCAGCGCTGCCCAGCTCCTTGGCATAGACGGTCTGGTACTGGCTCTGGTCGTCCAGCTGCTTGGTGATGTAGGGCGGCAGAGGCATCTTGCCGAACTCGTCCAGCTTCTCGTAGAGGGTCTCAGTGTCATAGTAGAAGGTGACGAACTTATTGCCGTCTTCCAGCGTCTCGTCCACGATGGCCGTCAGGCTGCCGTCGCCAAAGCTGACCTTGGTACCGGGCTGCATCCGCTTGCCGGGCTTTGCAAGGCACTCCCACTGGTCGCCCTTCACCTGCCGCAGGAGCAGCAGCTCGCAGACAGCACCCGTGGGCTGCTTGATGCCCACGATGCGGGCGGGCAGGACTTTGGAGTTGTTGACCACCAGCAGGTCGCCCGGCTCGAGGTATTCGGGCAGGTCGTGGAAGATACGGTGCTGGATGCTGTCGTCTTTCTGGCTCAGGACCATCAGGCGGGCCGCATCACGGGGGGACGCAGGCTCCTGTGCAATGAGCTCTTTGGGTAAATCATACCAAAAATCTTTTTTTAACATAGTTAGCATTTGCCTTTCCGATGATTGACACGAATGCCGTATCAATGTTATCATAAAATCTGTATAGCGGTATCTATTATATTGCATAGACGTCTGCTTTGCAAGCGGAGTCTTATGCGAATTGGCTTTTTTGAAAGGAAAGGTGCTGGAAATGGATAAACAGTATAAAGTGGGCGTCGTCGGTGCCACCGGTATGGTAGGCCAGCGTTTTGTTACTCTGCTCGAAAATCATCCCTGGTTCAAGCTGACGATTCTGGCCGCTTCCGGCCGGAGCGCCGGCAAGACCTATGAGGAGGCTGTCGGTTCCCGCTGGGCCATGACCACCCCGATGCCGGAGAGCGTCAAGAAGCTGGTGGTGCTGGATGCATCCAAGGTGGAGGAGGTCGCCTCTCAGGTGGACTTCATCTTCTGCGCCGTCAATATGCCGAAGGACGAGATCAAGGCTCTGGAAGAGGCTTACGCCAAGGCAGAATGCCCCGTCGTCTCCAACAACAGCGCAAACCGCTTCACTCCGGACGTGCCGATGGTCGTGCCTGAGATCAACGCCGACCACATCGACATCATCCCCGCTCAGCGCAAGCGCCTGGGTACCAAGCGCGGCTTCATCGCCGTCAAGTCCAACTGCAGCCTGCAGAGCTATGTTCCTGCCCTGCACCCCCTGATGAAGGATTTCGGCGTCAGCAAGGCTCTGGTCTGCACTTATCAGGCCATTTCCGGTGCCGGCAAGACCTTCGACCGGATGCCTGAGATCATCGACAACGTCATCCCCTACATCGGCGGCGAGGAAGAAAAGAGCGAGCGTGAGCCTCTCAAGCTGTGGGGTCACATTGAGGGCGACCGCATCGTCAACGCCGAGAAGCCTGTCATCACTGCCCAGTGCTTCCGTGTGCCTGTCTCTGACGGCCACACCGCCGCTGTCTTCGTGAGCTTTGATAAGAAGCCCAGCAAGGAAGAGATCCTCAAGGCCTGGGCCGAGTTCCGCGGCCCTGCACAGGAGCTGGACCTGCCCAGCGCACCCAAGCAGTTCCTCCACTACTTCGAGGAGAACGACCGTCCCCAGCCCAAGTTGGACCGCAACACCGAGCACGGCATGGCCGTCTGCATCGGCCGTCTGCGTGAGGACACCCTGTTTGATTACAAGTTCGCCTGCATGAGCCACAACACCCTGCGCGGCGCTGCCGGCGGCGCAGTGCTGCTGGCTGAGCTGCTGGCAGCCAAGGGCTATTTTGACTGATCTGCGCGCTTTTTGAACTTCAACGCGCTGCAAAGGAGTTTTTTGCTATGAAGAATCCTGTTTTTACTGGTGCGGGTGTTGCCATCATCACCCCGATGTATGAGGACGGCAGCATCAATTTCGATGAGCTGGGCCGCATCGTTGAGGATCAGATCGCCCGCGGCACCGATGCCATCGTCATCTGTGGCACCACCGGCGAGTGCTCTACCATGACCGATGAGGAGCAGCTGGCCGCCATCAAGTATACCGTGGACCTCGTGAACCATCGTGTGCCTGTCATCGCCGGTGCCGGTTCCAACGACACCGACCACGGCTGTGCTCTGGCTGCAAAGTCTGCCGCCTGCGGCGCAGACGCCCTGCTGCTGGTGACCCCCTACTACAACAAGACCTCTCAGGCTGGCCTTGTCGCCCACTTTACCGCAATGGCAGAGGCCGGCGGCATCCCTGTTATCCTGTATAACGTGCCTTCCCGCACCGGCCTGAACATCGCCCCCGAGACGGCCAGGGAGCTGAGCAAGCATCCGCTCATCAACGGCATCAAGGAAGCCTCCGGCAATATCGGTCAGGTGGCAAAGATCGCGGCCCTCTGCGGCGACGAGCTGAACATCTACTCCGGCAACGATGACCAGGTGGTTCCCCTGCTGTCCCTGGGCGGCAAGGGCGTCATCAGCGTCGTCTCCAATGTCAAGCCTGAGCTTGTTCACAACTGCTGCAAGGCATGGTTCGACGGTGATACCGCCAAGGCCCGCGAGCTGCAGCTGGAGATGCTGCCCCTGTGTGATGCGCTCTTCTGCGAGGTCAACCCCATCCCGGTCAAGTACGCCATGAACGTGCTGGGCTGGGAGGCCGGTGAGTGCCGGCTGCCCCTCGTGGAGCCCAGCGACGCTCACAAGGAGCAGATCGAGCAGGCTCTGCAGGCTGCAGGTCTTATCAAGGAATAAACGAGTTTATGTGCAAATGCCCGGCGAGACAGGTCTCCGGGCATTTGCCGTATGATAAAAAGAGGATAATGACAATGACGGATATTATCATTCAGGGCATCAGCGGCCGGATGGGCCATGTGCTGTGCGAGATGATCGCCCAGCGTGAGGATTGCCGCGTCGTGGCCGGCATCGACATGAAGGACGGCGAGATGAACGGCATTCCCGTGTACGACAGTCTGGACAAGCTGGACGGCAAGGGCGATGTCGTCATCGACTTCAGCGCTCCGGCAGCCGTCGAGAAGGCTCTGCCCTACTGTGAGGCTCACAAGCTGCCCATCGTGGTCTGCACCACCGGCCTTTCCGAGGAACTGCAGCTGAAGATCGTCCAGCTCTCCCGCAGCATCCCGGTGTTCAAGAGCGCCAATATGTCCATGGGCATCAACGTCCTGTCCGAGCTGTGCAAGCGTGCATCGGCCATTCTGGGCGCAAACTACGACATCGAGATCGTTGAGCAGCACCATCACAACAAGCTGGATGCTCCCAGCGGCACGGCCCTGATGCTGGCCGACGCCATCAACGAGGAGAACGACGGCGCATACCACTATGTTTATGACCGCTCCGCTGTCCGCCAGAAGCGTGACCCCAAGGAGATCGGCATCAGCGCCGTGCGCGGCGGCAGCATCGTGGGTGACCACGAGGTGCTGTTCTGCGGCCCGGACGAGGTCATCACCCTCCGCCATACGGCATATTCCCGCAATATTTTTGCAAATGGCGCAATAAATGCCGCCGTTTATCTTGCAAAAAAAGAGCCCGGCCTGTACAATATGAGTAACATGATCGCAGAGATGTAAGCTTTTCTACGCATGGCATCATAAGGCACGGTATCGTGCGTCAGGAGACGAGCCTATGGCCAAGCACGCAACCCCTCCCCGCCGTCGGCGTTCCGCGCAAAAGCACACCTCGCATAAGGGCGTCACCCTGTACACACTGGGGGTCCTGCTGGTGGCCGTATCGGCGCTGCTCTTTCTGCGCTTCTGGCCCCGCCGCATCGTGGATGCAGTTCCTCCGGCAGCAGAGGTGGAGTCCCCTGCTGTTTCGGAGGAGCTTGCTGTGCCTGAGCCGCAGCCTGTCGTCACGACATTGCGCTTCTCGGCTACAGGGGACAACCTCATTCATGAGCCCATCTATTCACAGGCTGCCCGGCGGGCTGCAGAGGGCGAAGGATATAGCTTCGATTACTGCTATATAAATCTGCTCGATTTCTATGCACAGCAGGACATCAACTGGATCAATCAGGAGACGCTCTGCAGCAAAGAGCTTGCGCCCTCTACCTATCCCTGCTTCTCGACCCCCGGCGAGTGCGCCGAAGCGCTTTACCGGGCAGGCTTCCGGGTGTTCAGCCTCTCGAACAATCACACCTACGATAAGGGAGCTGCGGGCATTGCTGCCACCCTCCGATTCTGGGAGACGATGCCCGAGGATGTGATCACCACCGGCCTGTGGAAGGGCGAGGCGGACTATGGCCGCATCCCCATCCAGACAGTAGGCGGCGTAAAGATCGCGTACCTTTCCTACACCGAGCACACCAACGGCATCCCCCGGAACAGCAAGATGGCCGCAAACATCATCTATACCAGCCAGCAGGATGTCATGGAGCAGCAGGTGCGGGCGGCCCGGCAGGAGGCCGATTTTGTGGTAGTCGGCGTACACTGGGGCGTCGAGGACAGCCACAACATCACACAGGCGCAGCGCACCTTAGCTCAGTCTCTGGCCGACTGGGGCGCAGATGTGATCATCGGGACCCACCCGCACGTCCTGCAGGACGCCGAATGGCGCACTGCAGCCGATGGACGGAACGTATTTGTGGCCTATTCGCTGGGAAATTTCCTGAGCACCCAAAGCAAGCCTGACCAGCTCATCGGCGCGGTCCTGACGTTGGATCTGGAGCAGACCACCGAGCCGGACGGCAGCGTCTATTGCGCGGTGCGCAGCCCGAAGCTCCATGTGACCGTGACCCACTATGACGCCGGAAAGTCTAACGTCCGCACCTATCTGTTCCGGGATTACACGCCGGAGCTTGCACAGGCCCATGGCGTCCGCGCCGCGTATCCTTCTTTTGGGGACGATTACATCCGCCAGACGGCACAGACCTACATCAACAGCGAATTTTTGGAGCTTGCATAAAGCTTGTATCAGAATGCCCGGATGGGCAGAATGGAGTGTTTACTATGTACGGTGTATCCAAAATCAATATTGAGCCGAGCCTGATGATGATCAGTGTGCAGGATGCCGAGTTCAAGGGCAACACGATGGCACGCTATCTGCAGATCTTCGCCGACACTGGCGTCGTGGTGGATATGATCAGCCAGAGCGCTCCCCACGGCACCAGCATGGACTTCAGCTTCACAGCTTCCAGCAGCGACCTGCCGCTGGTCATGAAGGCCATCTCTGCGGCAAATCTGGACAAGGACGCCAAAGCTTCTCCCCTCATCAGTGTGGGCTACTCCAAGCTGAATCTCTTCGGTGAGGAGATGGTCACCAGCTGCGGCGTCGCCGCCCGCGCTCTGAATGCTCTGGCGATGGCAGGCATCGAAGTTCTGCTCATCACCACCAGCGATCTGGACATTTCCCTTCTGGTCCGTTCGGAGAACGAGGATGCAGCCTATGAGGCCCTGAAAAAGGCTTACGAGCTGTAACAATGATATAAACAGCACCCGTGTCTGATAAAACAGGCATGGGTGCTGTTGCAACAAAAGACCCGGCGGGTCTCCCCTCTGCGGAGAGGAACCAGCCGGGTCTTTTTACTTTATCAGAAGATTTACAGGCTCACCTTGTGGTAGACCTTCTTGCCCTTCTTAATGACGATGCCCTTGGACAGCTGCTCAGCAGTGAAGCTGACCGTGGGAGCAGCAACCTTCTCGCCGTCCACCAGAACACCGCCCTGCACGACGAGACGGCGGGCCTCACCGTTGGAAGCAGCCAGACCAGCCTTGACCATCAGGGTCAGGATGCCGATGGAGCCGTCGGTCAGGTCAGCCTCGGTCAGCTGAGTGTTGGGCATATGCTCAGCATCACCGGCAGCACCGCTGAACAGTGCGCGGGCTGCATTCTGGGCCTTGGCGGCCTCTTCTTCGCCGTGGACCATCTTGGTCAGCTCGAAGGCGAGGATCTCCTTGGCCTCGTTGAGGCGCTGGTCCTTCCAGGTGCTCATCTCGTCGATCTGCTCCAGCGGCAGGAAGGTCAGCATACGGATGCACTTCATGACATCCGAATCGCCGACGTTGCGCCAGTACTGGTAGAACTCGAAGGGGCTGGTCTTGTTGGGGTCGAGCCAGACGGCGTTGCCGGCAGTCTTGCCCATCTTCTTGCCCTGAGAGTCGGTCAGCAGGGTGATGGTCATAGCGTAGGCGTCCTTGCCCAGCTTGCGGCGGATGAGCTCGGTGCCGCCCAGCATATTGCTCCACTGGTCATCGCCGCCAAACTGCATGTTGCAGCCGTAATGCTGGAACATGTAGTAGAAGTCGTAGCTCTGCATGATCATGTAGTTGAACTCGAGGAAGGACAGGCCCTTCTCCATGCGCTGCTCATAGCACTTGGCGCGCAGCATATTGTTGACGGAGAAGCAGGCGCCCACGTCGCGCAGCAGCTCGACGTAGTTCAGATTCAGCAGCCAGTCGGCGTTGTTCAGCATCAGAGCCTTGCCGTCGGAGAAGTCGATGAACTTCTCCATCTGCTTCTTGAAGCAGGCAGCGTTGTGGGCGATGTCCTCCTTGGTCAGCATCTTGCGCATATCGGTGCGGCCGGAGGGGTCGCCGATCATAGTGGTGCCGCCGCCGATGAGGGCGATGGGCTTGTTGCCCGCCATCTGCAGACGCTTCATCAGGGTCAGGGCCATGAAATGGCCGGCAGTCAGGCTGTCGGCGGTGCAGTCAAAGCCGATGTAAAAGGTAGCCTTGCCGTTGTTGATGACGTCGATGATCTCGTCATCGGTGATTTGGGCCACCAGGCCGCGGGCCTTGAGTTCTTCGTACAGAGTCTTAAAAATTTCCTCCTGTTTGTCGGGCAGAGGGAAAATAAAACGCCCCCTGCCAAAATAAATTTGGCAGAGGGCGATAAAATTCGCGGTACCACCTCTGTTTGCCGCCTCTTCACAGAAACGGCCTCACGAGTGCGCACCCCAGAGTAGAGTGACACTCCTGCGTTTGTAACGCTCGCACGCGGCACAGCCTACTATTCGTTCAGCCTGCAGCTCAGGGACGTATTTCGCCTGCGTCTCCGCAGCCCCTTTCACCAGCCGGGGCCTCTCTGGGCAGAGCGCATCAGGGTACTCGGTTCCCATCTTCGCCTTTCAACGAGATTCAGTTTAGCACATCCCTGCCGGAATGTCAAGCGCTGGCTTTTTTCTTATTTTTCTGCGTTCCGGCCCAGCATTTCCCGGGCATTGGCCAGCGAAAGCTCTGTGACATGGTCGCCGGAGATGAGGCGGGCCAGCGCCTCTACACGGCCATTCTCGTCCAGCGGGTGTATCTCAGTATAGGTGCGCTCGTTCGTGATATTTTTCTGGATGAGCAGATGGCAGTCGGCCAGTGCGGCGATCTGCGCCGTATGAGTGATGCAGAGGATCTGATGGCCCTCGGCACTCTGGCGCAGTACCTCGCCGATACGGCTGGCTGCTTTGCCCGATACGCCGCTGTCGATCTCGTCGTAAATAACCGTCGGCACGGCGTCTTTATCAGCCATTGCGTTTTTAATGGCAAGGGTAATACGGCTCAGCTCACCGCCCGAGGCGATCTTTGCCAGAGGCTTCGGAGCTTCGCCGGGGTTTGTGGAGATATAGAATTCGATGCTGTCCTGTCCATGGCTGGCCAGCGGCCCGCGCGAATGGCGAAGCGTCATCCGCACGCCCGGCATGTTCAGAAAGTCCAGCGTGCCGGAAATGCGCTTGTTCAGCTCATCAAAAGCTTTCAGACGGGTCTGGGTCAGGGCTTCGGCCTTTTCTCGCGCAAGGGTGTAAAGGCGGCGCTGCTCTTTCTGCAAATGCTCTACCCTCTCCTGCGAGGATTGTATCATCTCAAGTTCTTTCCGCGCCCGTTCGCCAAAGGCAAGGATGTCCTCTACGGTGTCGCCGTACTTCCGCCGGAGCTTATAGATAAGGTCGATGCGCTGCTCGATCTCGTCCAGCTCTGCGTCGTTGGTGTCATAAGCGTCCAGACGGCCAATGAGGTCTGCGGCGACGTCCTTTGCGGTGTAATAAAGGTCGAGCAGCTGGCCCGCACCGGCAGACAGCTCTCCGTCGAGCTGTGCCGCTGCGTCCACAGCGTTGGAGGCTTCGCCCAGAAGGTCAACAGCTCCTGGGGCATCGTCGCTGCCCGAGAGCAGCGCGTAACACTGTGCGATACGGTCCCGGATGGTGGAAGCGTTCGCCAGCACTTTGCGGCGGCTTTCCAGCGTCTGCTCCTCCCCTGCCGTCAGGCCGGCATCGTCGATCTCCTGCACCTGATAGCTCAGCAGATCGATACGGCGCTGCTTTTCGCTCTCGTCGGTTATCATGGCGTCCAGCGTCTTTTTGACGCCGACCAGTTCCCGGTAGATAGCATAATACGCCTGATACTCAGCACCGTTCTGGGCGTAAGCATCCAGAATGCCCTCATGACGGGCCGGGTTCAGCAGGCCCACGGAGTCATGCTGACCGTTGATGTTGATAAGCCCGCCGCACAGCTCCCGCAGGACGGCGGCCGTGGCCGGCATCCCGTTGATACGGCAGGTGCTCTTGCCCTCGGCGGTGATCTCACGGCTGAGCAGCAGGGCCTCCGAGCGCTCGTAGCCTGCCTTTTCGAGGCTGTCGAGAACAGCAGGCGGCACATCCTCGAACGCGGCCCGGATGACGGCCTTGGCCGCGCCGGTGCGCACAAGATCCTTGGAAGTGCGGTTGCCCAGAATGGCGTTGATGGAGTCGATGAGGATGGATTTGCCTGCGCCCGTCTCACCGGTCAGGACGTTGAGGCCCTTTTCGAAATGGACGTTTGCTTTCTGGATAACTGCAACATTTTCGATTTGCAGGCTGCTCAGCATAGTTTCACTCCCGCGTTTATTTCTGCCCGATATGACGGGTTAGTTCCGAACAGATGGTCTTTGCGTCCCGCTCCGAACGGGCCACGATAAGGAATGTATCGTCGCCGGAAAGCGTACCGACGACATTCTTCCATTTCAAGGCGTCGAACACCTCACAGGCAGCGTTCGCCATGCCGGAGTAGCACTTCACCAGCACGACATGTCCGGCAAAATCCACCCCCAGCACCGACTCGTGGAATATCGTCTCAAATCGGCCCTGCATCTTGGGGTTGAGGCTTTCGTTGTGGCTGGAAACGTAGCGATAGCCGTCGGCGGTGGCAGCTTTAACGAGGCACAGCTCCCGGATGTCCCGGGAAATGGTAGCCTGTGTCACCTCGAAGCCCTCCTGGCGCAGATGCTCAAGAAGTACCTCCTGTCGGCTGATGGGATGCTCCTGAATGAGGCGGAGGATCGTCTGCTGACGTTCCGTCTTGCCTTTTGCCTCAGCTGGATTGTTTCGGCCCATATTCCTTGCCTCCTCTTGTTATTATCTCCGGCTGCGCAGCTTCTGGTCGATGGCCTGAAACTGGTCCGCCCTGCTGAAGGTGACGAGCTGTACGATCTGGTCAGAGAGGCGTATCTCCGCCGTCGAGCCGGCACTGAGCGGATATTCCGCTGCGCCGTCGCAGCTCAGGAACACTTCGTTGTCGATGACCTGCCCCACACAGATGTTTATTTTGCGCTCCTGAGCAAAGACCATTGCGGGGCTGGTCAGACTGTGGGGGCAGATGGGAGTGACGACGATACCCTTGGTCTGCGAGTCCAGGATCGGCCCGCCGGCCGCCAGCGAATAGGCTGTGGAGCCTGTAGGGGTCGCCACGATGACGCCGTCACCACGGTAATGCTCTACGAGGATGTCGTCGCAGTAGATGCTGAAATCGATGGCCTGCTGCAGGCGGCCTTTCGTCACGACCACATCGTTGAGGGCATGGCCTTCCCAGCCATCCTCGCCCAGCACCCGCACATAGAGCAGCATCCGGCTGTCCAGAAGATAGTCTCCCTGCACCAGAGCGGCGAGTTTTTCTTCCATTTCATCCACCTCACAGGTGGCGAGGAAGCCGCAGCGTCCGATGTTGATGCCGAGAATGGGTTTTTGATATTGCAGCGTCAAATTTGCCTCATGCAGGATGGTTCCATCACCACCGATGGTCAGGATGACATCGGTGCGCGGAAGGCATTCTTCCAAAGAAAGGTACTGCACACCTTCCACGTAGCAGGACTCTTTCAGGTCATCCCGCATCAGGACGACAGCTCCCTGCATCAGCAGGAGCTGCGCTGCCCGGCGGGCGGTGTCGACAGCCTGTTCCTTTCCGGGGTTTGGCGAAATGTAAACAGTCATAGGGCGGTTTATTCCTCCGTCTCCCAGCAGATTTACTTGTCCAGAGAGCTGTGGCTTGCCGCTACGACCTGTTCGGCAACAGAATCATCCAGCACACCGGGCTGTTCGCTCTTCTGGACGAACATCAGGTACTCAATGTTGCCCTCAGGGCCTTTGACGGGGCTGAAATCCAGTCCGCGCACGACGAAACCGTTTGCAGCGGCATAGCCCATCGCATTGTGGAGCACTTCGCGGTGGGTGGCAGGGTCACGGACGACACCGTTTTTGCCCACCTTCTCGCGGCCAGCCTCGAACTGAGGCTTGACGAGGCAGACGCCCATTGCGTCGGGCGTCGTGATGGCCTGCGCCACCGGGAAGATATGATGCAGCGAGATAAACGATACGTCCACGCTGAAAAACTCAACAGGCTCTGCCAGCATGTCCAGCGTGACATTGCGGATGTTGGTGCGCTCCATGTTGACGACGCGCTCGTCGGTGCGCAGGCTCCATGCCAGCTGACCGTAGCCGACATCCACAGCATAGACCTTGACCGCGCCGTTCTGCAGCATACAATCGGTAAAGCCGCCGGTGGACGCACCAATGTCCATACAGACCTTGCCGTTCGGCGTCAGAGGGAAACACTGCATTGCCTTTTCCAACTTGAGGCCGCCGCGGCTGACATAGCCAATGTCGTGGCCTCGCACCTCGACCTTGGCGTCTTCCTTTATCATCTCGCCGGCCTTGTCCACCTTCTGCTCGTTGACAAAAACGACACCGGCCATGATGAGAGCTTTGGCGCGTTCACGGCTCTGGATCATGCCGTGCTGCACCAGATATTGGTCCAAACGAATTTTCAAAGTGTTTTCTCTCCTTTCGGGTCTGCTTCCCGCACAGCCTCGGCCAGATGTGCGGCATCCAGCCCGGTTGCCTGTTTGATTTGAGGCACCGTCGCGTGAGGCAGGCACAGCTCCTTCACAGCACGGTGGATGTACCGGCCCTGCCAGCCAGCATCCTGCAGGGCGCGGGCAAGATGTTCGCCGATGCCGCCGCAGGCCACGCACTCTTCGGCCATCAAAACGACGGGATAGGCAGAAAGGTCACGAATCAGTTCTTCCTCAAGCGGGAAGATGCGCACCAACTTATAAACATCGCAGGAGATGCCCTCTTTGGCCAGCAGCTCTGCGGCAGCGAGAACATCTTCCACCTCATCAGCATAACTCACCAGTGCGGCCTTTGCACCCGGTGTGAAAATGAGTTTATCGTACTCCTTGCCCGAGCAGCCGTATTTTGCCAGGGCTTTGCTCTCTCCGCCGCGGGGGTAACGGATGGCCCGGGGACCCTGCATCTCATGGCTCAGCAGGATGGGAAGCCAGTGCCGCAGCTCTTCGTAGTTCGAAGGCGAATAGATGGGCATTCCGGTCTGGCTGAGAAAAGCCGGGTCGTAGATTCCCTGATGTGTCTCACCGTCTCCGGGGACGAAACCTGCACGGTCCACCGCGAAGACGACATTTTCATGCAGAAGGTTGACGTCATGGATGATCTGGTCGTAGCTGCGCTGTAGGAAGGTCGAATAGATGCAGACCACCGGCAGCATCTCTTTGCTGGCCAGACCAGCTGCAAAGGTCACGGCGTGCTGTTCTGCCATGCCGACATCGAAGAATCGCTCCGGATGGGCATGACTGAAAAACTGCAGACCTGTGCCGTATTTCATGGCGGCAGTAATGGCACAGAGGGTCTTATCGGTGTCTCCGGCGGCGCTGAGCGTCCGGCCAAAGGCATTCGAGAACGACTCAGCCGGAGCGACCTCGGGGTCAGGGATGCCGGTCAGGTCGAACTTGGAAACGCCATGGTAATTGCCGGGGTTCGACTCAGCGGGCGCATAGCCCTTGCCTTTTTTCGTCACGACATGGAGCAACGTCGGCCCGGGCTGAGCACAGACAGTCTGAAAAATGCGTTCCAGTTCCGGCTCGTCGTGGCCGTCGATGAGGCCAAAATAGTGAAACCCCATATCCTCGAATATCGTGGAATGGTACATGGCCCGGCGGACCGCTTTTTTGCTGTTCTGAAGAGCTCTTTTGATGGGTGCTCCGATGACAGGCACACCGTTCAGGAAGCTGTTGACATTTTCCTTGGCCGTAAAATAGCCGTTTGTAGTGCGCAGATGGCCCAGATAGCCTGCCAGCGCACCGACATTATGGGAAATAGACATTTTATTATCGTTGAGGATGACCAGGAGATTGTCCAGCTTTCCGATATTGTTCATTCCCTCGTAGACCATGCCGCCGGTGAACGCACCGTCGCCGATGATGGCCACCACATGGCCCGGCTCCCCTTTCAGCTTTTTGGCCCATGCGATGCCGATGGCAACAGAAAGAGCCGTATTGCCGTGTCCGGCGATAAAAGCGTCATGGGCGCTCTCATTGGGATTCGGAAAGCCCGAAAGTCCGTCCAGCTGCCGCAAAGTGCCAAAGCGCTTATACCGCCCGGTCAGGAGCTTATGGGTGTAGCACTGATGTCCTACGTCAAACACGAAAGCGTCCTGAGGGGTCTCAAAGACACGATGAAGTGCTACCGTCAACTCGACCGCACCAAGATTGGAAGCAAGATGTCCGCCTGTTTTGGATACGCTGTCCAGCAGAAACTGACGGATCTCGCCGCAGAGCTGCTGGATCTGCGCGCTGCTCAAGCGCTTCAGGTCACGGGGCTGTGAAATATTCTGAAGCAATGAAGGATGCATAAAATGACCGTCCTCCTCACATTTCAAATTCCTGATGTCTTTTACTTAGACAAGGTGCATGGGATACAGGCAGCCGACTACGATGCCGACGACCATGCCGGCCATGACCTGCAGGGGCGTATGACCGACCATCTCCTTCAGATGCATATTCTGCAAAAACGGAGAGTTCTTTTCGCTGATGTCGATCCACTCTTCGATCATCTGGTTGAGCACTTTGGCCTGCTCGCCCGTCTCGTGGCGCACGCCCATTGCATCGTGCATGGTGATGATAGCGACCACACTGGCCACAGCAAAAATAGCCGAGCTGACTCCCTCGCTGCGGGCTGCGGCAATGACCATCGCGCAGACCGTCGCGCTGTGCGCACTGGGCATACCGCCGTCGCCCCACATCCGCTCGAGCTGGAACTTGCCCAGCAGGATAAAGTTGATGATGGTCTTGAGCACCTGTGCAACGAACCAGCCCACGATGGAAACAGTCAATATCTCGTTGACTGAGAACAATTCTTTGATAAATTGCATAGTTTGTTCACCTTCTTGAATTTTATCGCAATCCCACAGCCGGCGTCTCAAAAAGCAGCGCATTTGCGATATGTAGTCCTGTGTGATTTCTGAGACGATTTCGGCGCAGAATGCGGCCGGCTCAGCTGCGGCGGTTCAGCAGTGTGCGGGCCAGCTGCTCCAAAAACGCACTCTTTTCGCCGAATGCGTCGCGCAGCGCTGTGCAGGTCTCGTCATTCAGCTTTTCCGCCAGCTGCATGGCACCGTCAACGCCGAACAGGGTGACAAAAGTCGTTTTGCCGTTTTCGCTGTCACTGCCAATGGGTTTGCCCAGCTGCTCGGCGGTTCCGGTCACGTCCAGCACATCGTCCACGACCTGGAACACGAGACCGATGCCATAAGCATATGCTTCCAGCGCCTTACGCTGAACCTCATCGGCCTGTGCTGCAGCACCGCCCATCTGGATGGCTGCATTGATGAGTGCGCCAGTCTTGTGACGGTGGATGAGACGGAGCTGTTCCTCGGTAGCGGCAAGCGCCTCATATTTCAAATCGAGTTCCTGACCGTACACCATGCCTCGGCTGCCTGCGCCTGCGCCCAGCGCCTGTGCCGCGTGGACACAGACAGAAGCGGGAGCAGGCGCACCGGCGACTGCCTCGAAAGCCTCGGTCAGCAGGACGTCACCGGCCAGCATCGCGGTGGATTCGCCGAATGCCTTGTGGCAGGAGGGCTTGCCGCGGCGCATATCGTCGTTATCCATGCAGGGCAGATCATCATGGATGAGCGAATAGCAGTGCAGCATCTCGACTGCGGCTGCAAACTGCTCAGCTGCCTCGGCATTGCCGTGGAGCATATCACACACGGCCAGCACCAGCACAGCGCGGATACGCTTACCGCCGCCCAGCAGACTGTAGCGCGCTGCGCGGCAGACGTCAGATTCCTCAGGCAGATAGCGCTCGCACGCCTGGCTCAATGCCTTTTCTGCACGGGCCAGATATTCGTCATACTGCTTTTTATACTCTGCGCTCTCCATAATGGTTCCTCCCTGCAAGCTGTTTGTTTTTATTCTTCTGTTTCGGGTCCTGCCTTTTCGCTGCGGGAAGCATCGATCTCCTCCATTTGGAGCGATGCTTTTTCCAGCGCAGCATGGCAGTATTCCATCAGCGAAGCCGCTTCTGCATAGAGCTTGACCGACTCAGAAAGGGTCGTCTCTTCGCTCTGCATCTGGCTCAGGATGGTTTCCAGACGGGCCATGCCGTCTTCAAAGCTTTTGGGTGCTCTCATTCAGTTCCTCCACGGACGTGACCGTACATTCTGCTGTGTGCGCTGCACCGCGCAGGGTAAGCTTGTCACCTGCGGCAAGTGCATCAGCACTGCAAAGTCTGCCTTTGCTGTCGTACACCATTGCATAGCCGCGCCCCAGTACCCGGTAGGGGCTGAGAGAATCGGCCAGTGCTGCGGCGTGGCGCAGCTGCGCCTGTCGCTTCTGAATACAGCTCTGCGCAGCCGCCTCGAGTTCTTTCTGCACGGCGGCAAGCTCTGCCTGCCCACCGGTCAGTTTCCGACGGGTCATGTCGTAGGAAAGCTGCTGCTCAGCCATCATCAGACGACCAGACGCTGCATCCAGACGGTGCTGCATCGCGCTCTGGCAGCCCTGTTCCAGCTGGGACAGCACCCGCAGAAGCTCTGCACGGTCCGGCACGGCCAGTTCTGCCGCCGCCGACGGGGTCGGCGCACGGCGGTCCGCCACAAAGTCTAAAATGGTAAAGTATATCTCATGCCCGATGGCGCTGATAAGCGGCACCTTGCAGCGGTAAGCTGCCCGGGCGATGACCTCAGCGTTGAAGACCCAGAGGTCTTCCCTGCTGCCGCCGCCCCGGGCTACGATAATTTCGTCTACCCGGCCGCTTTTGTCCAGCTTTCCGATAGCATCTGCGACCTGCTGCGCCGCCTCAAAGCCCTGCACATTGACCGGGCAGAGCAGGAGTTTTGCCGCAGGCCAGCGCCGGCCAATGACATTGCGAATGTCCTGCAACGCCGCGCCGGTCTTGCTGGTAACAACGCCGATGCATTTGGGATACGCGGGCAGCGGCTTTTTGTGCTCTGCCGCAAAAAGTCCCTCCTGCTCGAGCTTGGCTTTCAGCTGCTCAAAAGCAAGCTGTGCCGCACCGATGCCGTCCGGGAACATCTCGTTGACATAGATCTGGAACGCGCCGTCCCGCTCATAGAGAGTAGCACGGCATCGCACGACTACCTTCATGCCCTCTTCCGGGCGGAAGCCCAGCCGCCGCGCATCCGAGCGGAACATCACCGCTTTGACACTGGCACCGGCGTCCCGGAGAGAGAAATAACAGTGGCCGCTGCGGGCGTTCTGTACGAAGTTTGCGATCTCGCCCCGCAGTGCCAAATCGAACAGGATGTCATTTGCATCCAGCAGCGTCTTGACATACTGGTTCAGGGCCGAGACCGAGATCACTTCAGCCATAGCCCGGCCTCCCGTGCGGCGAGGATAGACACGCCGATGGCGTTGTCACTGGAATACTGGCCGGGTACGAAATACACCTGCGGGAGGCGCTGCTGCACCCAGCTGCGAATGATGTCACTGCTCATCACGCCGCCTGCACAGACCACAGCAAGCCCGGGATATTCCTTCTGAGCCGCTTTGGTCATCTTGACCACGGTATCTGCCACGCAGAGCAGGCAGTACTTGCAGACATAGGCAGGGCTTTTGCCAGCTGTCAACAAAGCATTGCACTGGTTTTCCAGCCCGGAAAGGCTGCATTCCATGCCGCGAACGCTGGATTTCGGTTTTATCGTCTCATCACATTCCGCGGCCAGACGGGAGACTTCGACGCCAGCCGGGAAGCCAAAGCCCAGCTTGACACCCACACGGTCCACAGCCTGTCCGGCGTAGAGGTCGGAGCTGGTCCCCAGCGTCTCGATATGCTTCACTTCATCGCAAAGGAGCAGGTCAGTCGTGCCGCCGGAAATATGGAAGAGCAGTGTTTTCTCGCGGAAGAGCTCTTCACCTTTGGCCGCAAACAGTGCCGCCGCCGCATGGCCCTGCTGATGGGTCGTGCGGACGAGCGGGATGCCCCGGGCCAGCGTGAACGCCTCGGCAGCGCTGACGCCCGCCAGAAAACAGGGCATATAACTGCCCTCTACCGGACGTGGCTTTTCCGACACGCCTACGGCGCTGATCTGGGTCAAATCAAACTCGCGGCCCAGCTCTGCCAGCATCTCGGGCAGAGCGGCTGTGTGGTGAAAAAGGGCGTCGCTCTGGCGCAGGCCAAGCTGGCCCTCCTTCACCGGAAGGAAACGCTTTTTTGCGCAAACAACCTCTCCGGCTGTATCAAAGACAGCCAGAGAGGTTGCATAATTGCTGGTGTCGATGCCCAGCGTATAGCTGCTCACAGCTGCTCAGGCTCTGCGTCCAGACCCTGCTCGCGTGCCACCGTACCCAGCAGACCGTTGACGAACTGATAATCCTCGTCTGCGCCATACTTTTTGGTCAGCTCGACTGCCTCATTGATGACGACGCCAGGCTTTTTCTCGTCGCCGTACAGCATCTCGGCCAGACCCAGACGGAGAACCGTCAGGCTCACGCGGGGCAGACGCTCCATCGTCCAGTTGCGCAGATGGGCGCTGATGAGGTCGTCCACCTCTGCGGAATGCTCATAATAAGCCCGCAGCAGGCGCTGGCCAAAGACATCCACCGGATGCTCTTCATCGCACTCGTGGTGGTTGTCCAGAGCTTCCTGCAGGGGGATGTCACCAAAGGTCTGAGAAAATGCCAGCAGAAATGCATTTTCGCGTGCTTCACGACGGGGCAGAATATTTTCCATAATGTTCCTCTCACAGCGGCAAGGCCCTCCCTTTTGCGGGAAGGCCGGCCGCAATTTTATTTTACGTTTTGTTTCTCGGCTCAGGCCTGCGGCTCAGCCGCCGGGGCCAGACCGGCAATGACGAGGTCAACGCGGCTGACCGTGACATTGGTCATGTTCTGGACGGCAGACTTGACGTTTTCCTGCACCTTTTCGGCCACAGCCGGGATGCGCGCGCCAAAGGCTGCTACAATTTCCAGAGTGATCTCTGCCGTGCCGTCCCGCATCTCTACGGTAACGGGCGACTGGACGTTGGCGCGCTCGAGAAGGTCTTTCACCTTCCGGTTCTGCTTGCCGCAGGACACCTCTGCCACACCCTCGATCTCCAGCGCTGCACAGCGGGCGATCTTGCCGATGACCTCTGTGGAGATCTGCAGACTGCCGCCTTTAAGATCCATGTTCTGTAAATCCATTCTATGGCCCTCCATCCAAAATGAGCGAATGCCCATTTTATTTTATGCGTTCCATGCAAAGAGAGCATCCCTTTGCAAAACCTTTGATGTCATTATACCATTTTCTCCGGTTTTATACAACACCTTACTTTACTTCCACCACAGTAATATTCTGCGCAGTCACCTCACTCTTGCTGAGCACGATGTCCCGTATCTGGGCCACCTGTGCCGCCGTCAGCGCGTCGCCGGAGGTCATCACGGTTAGGTCGGCCCGGCCGGACTGCAAAAAGCAGAGACAGTCGGCAAAGCCTTTCGCCTTGACCAGCGTTTCTATCTCATTTTCTGCGTTGAGGTCTTCGAGGTTGGAAGTCAGCTGCTGGGTATAATCTTTTTTCTCCTCGGCGGAAAGGCCCGAGGTCTTGAGGGTCTTCTGGATCGTGTCCATCGCTTCATCGTGAGCTTTCTGGCGCTTGAGACGGGCTTCCTCAAAGAATTTCGCTCCTGCGTCGTTGGCAACGCTGACGAGCTGGGCCTCCCCATAATTCTTGTTGGCACTGGATACTGCTTCGGCCTCCGTCATCAGCCCGTCGGTAACGGGTGCTGCCACAGGCTCACCCTCCACAGCCACCGCCGAGACGTTGACGGCCTCTTCATCCACACCGATGCCGGTGCGGGCATACTGCCAGTTAAGGTATACCGCCACGACCAGCGCGGCCGCAAGAGTCAGCGCTGTGACCCTGCGTGTGTTTTTGGTGATAGCTCTCATTTGTGTCTCCTCCTTGCATAACTTATATTTCATCGCTGCAAAAAATCATTCCCGGCGCTGCTCTACGCAGATGCGGTTGGACGGAACATCCAGCAGCGCCCCCACCAGCTCGGTGATGCGGGCGGCGACCCGGACATCTCCCCCGCCCTCGCACACCACGGCCACCCCGCACACTCTGGGGGCGCAGACTGTCTGTGCCAGCGCGGTCCCGTCGTCCAGCAGCACATGGGTCTGCTGTTCCTGGGTCTGTCCCGAGAGCGTGTCCAGAGCATAGATGGTCTCCTCTCCGCTTTCCAGTGTTATCATCACGGTGGTCTTTCCCGCGCCCTCTACCTGCGCGATGAGGTCGGAAAGCTGCTGCTCGAGCTGCTGGCGGTAGACGTTGTCATCCGCCGGGGCGGCACTTGTTGCGGCGGTCTTCTCTGAAGGGGTGAACAGCTCCGACAGCAGGATGAGCAGCATGGCCGCCGCACCCAGCAAGACCGCCAGCCGGGCGCGGTTTTCCTTCTGCGCGAGGTCCTTCAGCCGCGAAAAAAGCTTGTTGTTCATGGCACATCCTCCCCGCCGGGGCTGTTCCATTTGATGCATTCCGGTCCCAGCTGAAGCTGTCCTTCCAGCAGCGCTTCTGCCGTCTGCTTCTGAGCGGCAGTGACGGCGTCCCGAGGGACGATCTGTACCTCAGCCGCTTCCACGCCCTCAGCAGTCTGGCGCAGACTGATATTCAGCCTGAGCGAAACGCCCGCCTCGCTGAGACAGCGTTCTTCGAGCGTACGGGAGAGTTCTTCTGCCGTCTGTGCCAGAACAGCATCCTCCAGACCGCCTACCGAGACCGCCGACACCTGCGGCAGTTCCAATGCGGTAAACTGCGCCTTTGCACCGGGCAGAGCATCCGCAAAGACTACTAGAATATATAGCCCCGCCACCGCTTTTATGCACTTCTGCCCCCAGCCCTGCCCGACAAAGCGGGAGAGCAGCTCGGCGCAGATACAGGCCGTACAGAAAACCGCCGCCGCCCGTTCCAGTGCCTGCATCATGAACCACCTCCTACTATGAACAGCAGTGTTACCCCTGCCGCCGCCAGCCCGAAGAAAAGCGCTACCACCGCTGCCATGCAGCGCACCGCCTCGGCAAAACAGTCGAATAATGCGCGGCAGCGGGAGATGCCAGTGAGACTGCAGAGCAGGCTGCATCCCATCAGAAGAGTCAGCTGTATCATCAGTCCCAGATAGAGTGGCACGAACTCCGCCCCCAGCACCGACAGAGCTGCCAGCCCCAGCCCGCTCTTGAGGAGCTGTATCCCCGCGAGGATTGATTCTGACGCGCTGCTGAGCGTCTGCCCGATGATGGGAACGCTCCCGGCCAAAAGCTGGCCGGTACGGAGCGAAAAGCGGTCCAGCTGGAATGCCGCAGCTCTCTGCAGGCCCAGCAGAGCCACCAGAATTTTTCCGGCCCAGCCCAGCGCCTGACGGAGCGCACTGC
>ERZ1026876.311-NODE-311-length-30760-cov-10.478945_pt1 | contig 30760 bp, 40 predicted proteins | sample MGYA00380168_ERZ1026876 | MGnify/ENA primary metagenome ERZ1026876 (study PRJEB33269, sample SAMEA4719804) | human gut metagenome | biome: human-associated habitat; feature: organic feature; material: feces | place: Cameroon | collected 2013-10 ... | reverse complement strand
GGCTGGGGATAAAGCTGGATGGTGATGAGCTTTATGAAGAGTTTCAGAAGATTTATGATGAGAGTGTTGATGGAGATGCTGGCAAAGATAAAGCAGAAGATAAGATGTGGAATAGGGGCAGAGGAAGATGATTCCTCTGCATATCCCCGATTCACTTTACGTACCTGAATTATATATTGCAAATCGGGAAACAATCGCAAGAAGTTGCGATTGCTATTGATGATGTAGTGATTCTGTGATATCATATAAAATATGGTACATGAAAACGGAGGTCAAAATGAAAGTATTGGTAATGAATTGTAGTCCTGTAAGAAATGGTGCAACAGCAGAAATTGTTAATATGTTGCCTAGAAGAATAGTTATTGAAGATTTAAAAGTTTCTAAGATGCTGAAAGATAGAAGGCTTTCAGAAGAAATCCATGAACAGTGCTTCTATAAATTTAGAGAATATTTAACTTATAAGTGTGAAGAGAAAGGTATAGAATTAGTAATTGCTGACAGATACTATCCTAGTTCTAAAACTTGCTCTTGCTGTGGAAATATCAAGAAGAATCTAAAACTTAGTGATAGAACTTATATTTGTGATAAATGCGGATTTACTATTGACAGAGACCTAAATGCTGCTATAAATCTTATGAACTATATACCTCAGTGAATAGCGAGGTATAAGTTTGAGGTATCGTTATACCTTTAATGTTGTGGAGCGTTGAGACCACCTAGTAGTATCTATGCTTGCATAGTATGAACGGAAACACTATGAAACAACGAGTTTGTTATTAACAAACATAACGGAGACAGATTACAGCACAAAGCATTGGTAGCGGAAAGCAGTCCAATTACACAATTACTTCTAAAAATTATCATGAAGAATTTCAAGTTGGCGACGTAATCCTCTGTAAACATCTTGAAAAACAGAAAGATTATTGGCATATTACTAATTACGAAGTTCTAGTAAATATTTAAAATTGTTTTAGGGCAGGGTATTGACAAACCCTGCCCTTTTTGCTATAATACTTATAGAAAGTGAGGGATTATAAATGAACGTAAAATATTATATTCTCAATGGCGTTTCTACTGCTGGTAAAGATACTTTCGTAAGTATGTGTAATGGATATGATGACCATAAGATTTTTTGTTATCAGTTTTCAAGTGTAGGCTGGGTTAAAGAAATGGCATATAAGCTTGGCTGGGATGGCAACAAAGATGAAAAAGGCCGTAATCTTCTTAGTGGTCTAAAACATCTTCTTACAGAATATGATGATATTCCGTTTAAGAAAACCGTAGAACAGGTTCGTTTTTGGACAGAGCCAGAAGAACATATCACACAGAATTATATTTTCAATTACGAATACACCCTTGTGTTTATTGATGTCCGTGAGCCAGAAGAGATTGATAAGTACAAGAAGGAATTTAATGCAAAGACTATTCTAATTCGCAATCCAGAAGCAGAAGCGAAGATTACTAATGAAAGTGATACGGGCGTTCTGAATTATGAGTATGATTATGTGATTTGGAATGATTCTACTCTTGATAATTTGAAAAAATTTGCCGGAACTTTTATTCAGGAAGAAATTGGTGATATTTATGAAATTTAAGATTAAATCTGTTGGTCATTGTCTTGGGCCACTTGAGAAAGAATACCCTGCCCTTAAATTTTATAAGTTCGAGCAGAAGAATCGTAGTGGTTCTTATTGGACTGAGTATTGGGGTGAAATTGAACTTGATACGCTTGAGGACTTAGTTGTGCTAGAGCATAATCTTGGCAAACAGCTTATTCTTAGTAAGAATGAGAAGATGCCGGTTATTACGATTTATGATGATTATTTGGAGTAAGATATGATTGATAATAGATATAAGATTATCTCTGCAACATATTACGATGAACCTTTGATTGATATATACCCGGAATTAAAGAACTTTCGGTTTGAGCCAGAGGACGATATCGAGAGTGGCGTTGATATTATTCCGTCTGAAAATCATGGTGGTAGCATTGAGCTTAATACGATGGCCGATATGTGTCGTTTAATGAGCGCTGTTGATAGTAGACTTGTTCTTGACAAAATTGATAGAAGCCCATACGATATACCTAAATACGTTATTGTAATTTATGACGGATATATTGAGTAATAAAAATGAATTTTGATGAAGGAGAACTTATGAAACCAACTCAAAAACAACTTGACTTTATCGCTGATATTCAAGAGTTTGTGGGTAAGCCGTTTACAGGCACAACAAAAGGAGACGCAACAAAGTATATCTCTGAAAATATCGAAATGTTTAGGTTGTTATCAATGGATAACTGGGCATTAGAAAATGGCTATTTTTAATGAGGTTGTAATATGATTTATATTGTTCAGAGATGGTATATTTCAGAGTTTGAAGAGTATGTTGATACAGTTCTTGTAACCACAAATCGAGATAAAGCGTTTGTGGTATGTAAAGAAATGCAGAAACTATATCCGAATGACGATATTGACATTGCAGAGTGGCAAGACGGAGAAATTCCGTGTCGTTATAAGTTTGAGTTAGGAGAAGTCAATGATTAACTTTATTTGGCAACTTATCAAAATTGGAATTGGTATTCTTCTGATTCTTGGTTTGAGCTATATTCTTCGTATTTTGATTCTGATTTACAAATCATCAAAGAAAGTTCAAGAAGAACAGCCATCAGATTTGCCACTTTGTGACACTTGTAAACATTTAAAATACAAAGACAGTAATGCGACGTGGACTTATAATTGTAACTGTAGACCCAGTAAATTTAACAACCCACCAGAAATTTGCAATGATTATAAAAGGAAGTGGTGTCATGAACGCTACTGATGAACCGTCTTATAAACTTATGAAAATTGCAGTTCATGCGGCTAATCAATATTACGACCATAGAACTGCTAAACACGCAAATAGAGTAGCTGATTACATTCTTGAAAATAATGTAATTCCAGAGGATATCAGAAGTGAATGTATGGCTGTTGCTCTTATGCACGATTTAATTGAGGATACAAATTGGGAGCCATACGAGCTGTATCCTGATTATGAAGACGCTTACAAAGCATTAAGACTTCTTACAAATAAAGGTATGAAGTATGACGAGTATTGCAGGAAGATTCATGACAGCGCTAGAACACGTTATGGACAAATTGCATGGTTTGTTAAATTAGCAGATATTAAAGACCATTTAATTCTAAAAGATACACTGACTGATAGACTGAAAGAAAAATATTTAAGCGGATTGAGGCATTTACTATGATTAAACAAGAAATTTATTGGTATTCAATAGAAGAGTATGGGCTTCCTACTGGAACAAATAACAGAGAAATATGGATGGTCTTCAAGAATATTTCATCTAATAAATTTGAAGTACACGAAATTGAGCGTGATTATTTTAGTAATGATTGGTATTTCTCTGATTGTGATGAAATGGTAGAATTTATTTCAGATTCTCTCATTCCTATTATGTGGACGGACTCATTTAATAATACAATTTTAAAAACCATTATTAAGGAATAAAAGATTTCTTTTAACATTATGATTTAAATATTGACATATATAGAATCGAGGTATATAATACTAATGGACAAAAGTAATATATTTATTAAATCAGTTCAATATGTTGATAGAGACGGTAATCCACTGTGCGAGAAACAATATATAAACAAAACGCTGGACGAGTGGCAAAAAGAAATAGACGAAGAGATGGATAGACTTTTTACGCACGAGACAACGGATTTAGACAGATATAGATGCTGTATAGAGTCAGACCCTTGGTATTATGGCAAAGAAGAGAATAAACTTATTGCTCAAGGTAAAAATTATAAAATTACACAAAAATATTCAGAGTATACAGATGACGATGGCGTAACAATGGTTTATCCAAGTATTGCCAAGAGTATTCTAAATAAAGGCAAAGGAGAATAACTATGTTCAAGAGTACCGATAAGAAGCTGGAAGAAATCGGATTTAAGAAAGTAAAGGAAGATAAGTGGGCAGTTGTGTATGAGCGCTATAATGACGTTTATAAATACACTCAAGTCTTAACCATTGTTCACAAGACAAATGGAAACAATATTATTCAGTCTTATGACAAGGACACGTTTGATAAGCATTTCAAGGGTAATATTTGTGTTGGGTTAACTGGATACGAAACTAAGCTAATCCTAAAGAAAATGAAACAGCTTGGTTGGTATAGCAAGTAAGGAGAGTAACTATGTATAATATCCCACAAGAAATGATTGATGAATTTAATAAAGAAATGAAAGCTCGTAGTCAGTACGATGATATTGAGTTTGCACATGAGTCTATGGATACTCTTATGTGTGACACTCTTGAAAAACTCGGTTTTGGCGATGGCGTTTGGATTTTTATGCAGACGTATAAATGGTACTCATAAAATTTTGTTTTTAGGAGTGTTTAATGGCTTATTCACCAGTTTGTAAATCCAAAAATAAGAAATCAGACAATGAATCTCTCTTAGAGGATATAAGAAACAGTATTGACAAAGAGTATCGTGAAGCTGTTCAGTCTGATGATTGGAGCAATTATGAGTTTGTTTATGAAATGTATCGTAATTATAAATTAAATGGTGGAAACAGCGAATATGTTAAGAGTATTGTAAAGCGTTATCAAAGTCAATATACAATAAAGGGTATAGAAAGAATACAACGCGATTGCATATCCAGAATGATTAATATTGCATTAAACGATACAAGGAAAACCGAAACTGTTTATACTGAAAGTGTTGGTAAAAAACCTGTAGAATTTAACAAAAAGATGTATGGCGCAGGTATCTCACCAATGGCGAAAGTAATGGAGGGTACAGGATTAGATTCTACAAATATTGTTGAAGAGACATATATTAGAGGTGTAAAGCCTAGATTTAATCCTGCTAAATCTTTTGAGCAGTTGTCAAAAGAAGAAAAAGTTAAGCTTGTAAATAAAGAAATTGATGAACTGATTGAGTTTTGTGAAAAACCAATTAGAGAAAGGTACGAACAATGGATGAAGAACAGGTGCTTTAAGTAAATAATAAACCAATTAATAAAGGAGTATTTGTAATGTATTTTGATAATATTTTTGATACCTTTTGTGGAGCAGATGATATTAAATTTGCTCGTAAAGACCAGTGGGTTAAATTTCCTACCAAGCGTGACGAAGATGGATGCTACGATATTTATGCCAATATTGATAATAACTTTGTAATTCCACCCCATACAAATAAGCTAGTTCCTACTGGTATATATAGTGTTTTCGACAGAAAATATCGCATTGCTATTCGTGAGCGTGGTTCTAACACAAAAGCAAATATGATTGTGATGGCAGGTCAGATTGACTCTGGGTATCGTGGAGAATGGTTTGTATCCATTTATAATGGCAACGATAAAAATATTGTTTTGTCAAATTATGGTGATGAAGTTGTTTACAGCGAAGATGAAATTCATGTTCCAACCTCAAAAGCTATCGCACAATTTGCTGTTGAATACGTTCCAGTTGTGAATCTTTCCGAAATTACTATGGAAGAACTACAGAATATTGATTCTGAACGTGGCATTGGCGCTCTTGGCAGTAGCAATAAATAAGTCTTGACTTTTGATTGAGACTTTGATATAATATTTATAAAGGAGGTCGAACAGATATGTTTGATAGCAAAGAAACTAAATACCCACTAAAGACAACAGGCGTTTTAACCCTAATGGATGGTTTTCTGGTGTGTACACTTTCTCAAATGAGCCTGTCTGGTCTTGAACAACTAATCCTCATCCTAAATTCGATGAAGCGTGAGGCTGATGCTCTCTCTAATGATGGTAAGGGCGGTTCTCGTGTAGTTATCTCTGGATTTTATCTTACGGATTGGATTGGTGACGCCATGGATATTTACAATAGTATGCTAAGTCTAATTGATGTTGTGTCTGACGATAAGGAGATTAAATAATGATGAAAAAATTTAACAAGGTCGTTATGGATAAGCGCCCTAGCACTCGTCGTGAAACCATCGAAGAGCTTTCGCTTGGTACTATTTTTAGTTATTGTGAAAATTGGTATATTCGTTGCGATATGGCAAAGACCAAAGAAGAGGTTGATAGGTGGGGAAATGATTTTAAATGGCTTGCGGTTAGTCTAAATGTCGGTGTTGGATGTTTGTCGGAAGAAGACTATAGCGAAGAATATCCTGATTGTGTTGCAGAGCACATTGAATTTGATTGGCTTATGTAATATCAATTAAAAAGTAAAAACGCAAAAATAGAGGACATACCATTTGGTATGTCCTCTATTACTATTTAGATTAAACTGTTAAAAGTTTTTTCCAAGTTGTTTTTTGTGCCGTTAGTTCGCCGTCAGCTACACATCCATGGTCTTTTTGGAATTGCTTTACAGCGTTATCAAATTTAGACCCAGCAATACCATCAGCATTGCCGCAATCATATCCAAGATAATTCAGATACTCTTGTAATGGTTTTACGACAGCGTGTCTGTTATTCTTGGTCTTGCTGATTGTGATAGTCGCCGCAATCGTTTTTGGCCCAACAATACCATCTGTGGTTACACAAAGTGCAGACTGAATCTGTTTAATATAATCCTTCTTAGTTTTAATATTTGGCTGACCACCAAAGAATGATTCGTCAATAATCTTGTCGCAATCTAGCTTATTAAACCCAGGAATTTTCATTGGATTGGAGCTTGAATACTGCCATAGTACAACATTCTTTTTATAAGAATAATCGCTTGCATAATGAGCTACCCAAACAGGATAGGGTAGCTGAGCCATATCAAGGTTAGTTTTAAACCAACTAGAAGAAGCGTACACACCAGCTTTCTTGCCTGTTGCAATAATGGTGTCGCAGAAGCCATTTGCTGCTTCTGTTCTGGATTTAACAGAAATTGCATCTGCTCTACCATCGTGTTTTTCATTGCTAAATTCGGAATCAAACCAGATGCCTAGTGTAGCGCCTTGATAATATTCGCTGTTAATCATAGCCTTAGCTTCTTCAATTCCTTCTTGCTTATTGATAGCTTGAGAGAAAAAGTATAGACCATATGGGATATTGTATTGCTGACATTTAAATACGTTATAAGCAATACAGTTATCAAGTTTTAATGCACCATTGCCGTATCCACGATAACCGAAGCGGATAATAATTCCTGTTAAATTTTCTTTGAAATATTGCCATTGGGAATCAGTGATTTTGCCTTGCGCATATGAAATATCTATAATATTTTTCATTTAGTCATCTCCGAAATCGTTACCCGCCATGTTGTGGCGAGGTAACGATTTCTTTGTACTGCTCTTTTGCAATTATTCCGCAAGCGTAAGCACGCTTTAGAGCATTTTTATCCCAAAGACCATTAATCCAATTCTGTTTTGCTTGTTCATAATTCATGATAACACCTCTTTGATTTTAGTCTAGGCATGGGTCGTCGTTGTTGACAACTGGGCTGTTTAATAGATTGCTATATTCCAATGCAGCGGCAATGCGTTCTTCTGCGCTTACCTTTCGAGGCTCAGACTTTTGAAGCTCTAGTTTATGAACTTCTCTGTTTCTATTATTTACAATTAAACAATTAAGTTATATTCATGTTGTCATCCAGCAGTGTGTTCTTGGGTAGGATAATGCAGGGTCGCACGCCGCGATACGCGCTGTACTGTGAGGTTAGTACAGTTCCCGTACTGCTCACGCTCACAACGCTACCTGTATTCGCCCTGCTCGGAGACCGTGTCCACCAGCTATTGGCCGAGCCGCTGCTGAGCAGTGCAATGCGGCTGGCAGCGTTGCCAAAGTACGTCAGCTTTGCGCCCACTTCTGGGAGATTGGAATTGACCGAACTTGACCATCCCACTTCGCCATCGGATAGTAGAAAGATTTTTGTTGTCAATCCAAGTGAAAGCGCGGTGTTACCACCGGAGCTTCCTTTGCCGTTCCAGTATGGGATTTTGACCTGTTTAATTTTTTGTCTAACGTTATCATCAATTAGATTGAAAAATGTTGGAAGGTAAGTTTTCGCCATGGAGGAATTTTCGTAATCATTTGAAGAAGAACTCCACGGCTGTGTGGCGTAAATGTTCTTCATCAGCAGCCAGGTGCCGTCACAGCTGCTGTCGTAGATGGACGCATCCGGGTTGCCCTGCTGCACCACCAGCCACTGGGTGCGCGCGTTGTTCACTTTGAAATATACGCTGCTGCCTATCGCCAGACCGCCCAGCTGGGGGCCACGGGTGTACCACAGCTGGGCTTTGCCGCTGGCATCGCCGATGTAAGCTTTTTGAACCGACCTTGCGATGCCATTCACTCCAACGTACATATTTGTAATTTTACGAGCAATGCTTTTTATTCCAATATATCCACTCATATTTATACCTCGCCGTCTGGCGTCGGGCCAGATTAATATTTGATGTAAATAGTACCAGTGTCTAAAAGACTTCCTCCTTCCGTCAAGTCATCTGTTCCGTATGTAATTTTAGTTGGCTTATATCCGAGCGCATTTTGAATATCATAAGAATACATATTTATAGCGCCATCAGAATCTATCGTTAAATTAGAACCTTGCTTTACGCCACCTAAGGTACTGGATGTTGCAACTGGAAGTTCATATTTATTATATACGCTATCCGCTTTGGATTTTATATAATTCCATAAAGAACTCATGGGCTTCCGATATGCTGCTCTTCCGTTAACATACCCTACATAATAATCGTCATCATAAGGAGTAGTAGAAGACGAAGGCGAACTATTTACAAAAGTTGTAAGACCTCCTATAGTTGTATCCTCATTGTCTCCGGTGGTATATCTGATATTTCCACTAATTATAGAGATATCTTTAATATAAGTTGACGCGATATTATTGTAGTTTTCGTCTGAGACTGCTGTACTACAAGTAGTGGCGTAACCTGCGTTTCCGGAGATATTTATATCCCAAGTTCCGCTTGCACCGTCACCGGTTTTACTTGGTTTGTCGTTGATTGAGTCGCTTAAATTTTTATAGGCGTCGTCAATCTTAGTCATATTGCTATCTGTATATCCAAAAGTCTCGTCAAACCAAACATTTGAATACTTATCTTTATCCTGTGTGGAATCGTACAAAACGAGACTTAGATTATCTGTGGATTTTGACATTTAATCACTCCTTTATTATTTTATCGCTCTTGTCGAGCTTCTTTGTTCCATTAAATCAAAAATAGTCATATTATCTATTATGTCATTACCTATCGTATCCCCGGTGATATCCCGTATTTTCTTATGGGAGATTTTTGTGATTACGACATCGGATATCTTATTTATACCGATGCCAATTTTTTCAAGAGGCAAATAACTATTCGATACTTCGACCATCGCGCTCAACTTATTCAAAAAGCCCGTCGTTTCTTGTTTGCATAACACATTGTACATACTTATGGAGTTTTTAAAAAATGTTTTAATGGAAAACGCAAACCTTGTTTTCCCATAATTCGTAATGAATAGACTAGACACAGTCTTGTTCTTAATTGAATTTGATAACTTCCCATAATTTATGATAAATTGACTACCGTCAATCAATTTACAATAAAACGCCACTCTTGCGACGGCTCCAGATAGTGCCGCAAAAATAATATTTAAATCAATTATCTTAATTTTGATTGGGTTTATTTCGGTTTTTGAGAGTCTTGGCTCAAATATTTTTATTTTAATAGGAGAAATCAATGAAGACACCCCCGACGTATCAGACGTTTTCTAGTGAGAAGATTGCGCCACCAGATTTGACAATAAGTTGAGAATCAGGGGTTAGAATTCTTGTGTTTGCAAATGTGCCCCAAATTTCACAAGTGTTTCCAGAAGATTCACTAGATAGAAAGAAATATGGAACTGTAATTTGATTGCCACCTGTAATTTCACTCATAGTGATAGCATTTCTGTTTGATACATAACTTAATGTATAAGTGCTATTATAAGAAGGCGTGGTGAAGTTTGTCTGATTATTCGAAATCTGAGTGCGCGAATATCCCGGATTGACAGGTTCGGCTCCGCTCGGAATAGTCCCATCTGTAATAGGTTGGGTTGACAGACCAAAATACCAGTTTGATGGTGGCGTATAATTTTGTCCACCAAAAATTTCAGCGTTAATCTTGTTTGCAAAAGCTCTAGAAATCATTTGTATTCCTCCTTAGAAATAATCTTGAATTTTTTCTCTAAATATAATAACTCCTTGCGCCCTTAAAAAGTCCTTTGTGGCGCCCCCATCTCCAAAATCGTAGTGAAGAATTATTTGTTGCATATATTCGCCGTAAATCAGTCCATTTGTTCTGCTTGCGTCCAGATTTACATACACTATATTACTTTCCGGAGCAATATAAATTTCATCCGTATTTAAATTACTAGAAGTCGATTTTAACTCTAGTACGGGACTTTGTGGTTGTCCATACGGGCAGAGACGCCATTCTATATAAGTCTTATCAGTATTGGATTTTTTGAGAGGAATTGGAGTATTTCCATAATCTATAAACTGAAACGGAATCGTAACGGTGTCGCCCTGAAATAATTGGATATCTCCTATTTGTTGTACAAAGACACCGAATTGACTCGTATTAATTTTTTCCAATGTCACTCACCTCTTGTTTGATTCTCTTTGGTTTTTGTTTTTCAGGTGATACAGGAACAATACTTTGCTCATTATTTAGTTGCATCATATTGGTACTTTCCATTATTTTCTTTATTTGTTCATCAAGCATATTTTGAATATCATTTTCGTAAGTTTGAATATTTTTGGAGAGTTCTGTCATTGCGTCCATACAGTTACCAAACGTTTTAATATTCCCGTATCCTGAAACAGAAATCACATTTAATGCTTGTCTAATTTTTTCCACCTGTTCAATAAGAGATTGCTTATCCATAATTTTACTCCTTTTAATTCTTATTTTGTTAATACCGTGTATTGTTGCTCATTGATTGTTATTGTTTTCCATGACAAAGTTGTACCATCCGTGATACCAAGTGCTGATTTTCTAACAAAATTATTCTCTACAAAATCCTTCGAATAAGCATAATCCCTCATACCGGAATTTGTTGCAAACCATGGAGATAAATCGACAACCAATCTTCCATTTGTTGAAATATCTCTTGCAGAATAATACCCACAAATTTTGCGCCATCCGTCATCATCTGTAACACCAAACCAGTTGGCTACGGTCTTATAGGGGTTTATAAACATCTTAAAAAAGTTAAAAAGCTTATCAAGAAGGGTTGTACCTGTGACAAGTTTGCCAGTATCATTAATCTTCCCACTTGAACCAGTTGCAACAATTATAGAATCGGGTTCAATTACGATGTTACCATTGATAGAAATACCAGCTGCGTGTAACTGACCATCTGCACTTAAACTAAAGTACGGGTCGCCGTTTTGGTCTACATTTTTAGAGTACATTCTTCCAGAAGTCCCATCAATAATATACCCTGAATTATCGGTTCCGATATTGATTTTCCCGCCATTCATCGTTAGGTTCCCCTTTGCATCGACTTGGAAAATAACATTTTTTTCAGAATTTAAAATATTGAACCCGTTATCTGGACTTATCTCTATTGATATATCATTGTTGTTAATGGATAATCCATTTTCGTCGAACACAAGATTATTTGCTTCGTTTGATAACGCAAGATTATTTCCCATTATAAGTTTTCCGACAAGACTATCGGCAATTAAGCCGTAAGAATCTTTCCCGTCAATCGTAATTTTACCGAATACGGCTTTAGTCGTGTCCCAACCGTCAGTTGTAAAACAAATTTTATTATTTGTAATCCATAGCTGCTCTGGGTCGAAACCGTTAATATTTCCTTCTTCGATTGATTTTTTACGCCCTTTTATACCGTAGCTTCCGAATGTGAAATCATTGTCGGTTGTTGCCTTTATTGATTGGTTCGCGGCTATTAAAGCAGTCTTAGTATATTTGGTTACAGCATCAATTGTTCCATTTGTAACTGGCTGGGAAATAGCCGTAAGAAGTGACCCAACACTGGACACTGCGCTCGTTGTCTCGTTATGGAGTTCGCTAAACGTATAGACGTCGTTAGACAATCTAAATCTATTGCCGAATTTCATGGTAAAATTGTCTGGGTCATCGTAATTAATTTCAATCTCCTGTAAATATGGATATACCCAGTTGTCGTCCTGAAGTTGTATATTTAAAATCGAACCAAATAAACTTCCTCTATTTTTTTCTATTGATAAGAGTTGTTCGATAAATGGTTTAAAGGTCTCCATAAACAAGAAATTGGAACTTTCTGCTTCAAATGAGAATGTTGGCTGACTAACGACTTTTAGTTTTTCATATCCAGCATCCACAAGTTGCCCGGCGACATAAATATCATCCATAATTATATCGTCTTGCTTTAATTCTCCAACTGTTTTTATAACCATAGAACCGTCTGCTTGGACAACTTCAATCTTCGTGGAATTGTTAGAATAGTCTTTAGTTTGCATACTATCTGTTACAATAAACGTGTCATCAGAAAAACTTCCCTCAATTAAGAACGGGTCTAGTTCTAATTTCTCTTGCTCTGTGAAATATGTTTCAAAAGAAAATCTTTTTACAATAGAATCTCTTTCGTTTTGGATATTTTTGATTTCGTTTTCAAGAGCATTTATTGAATATTTTGTATATCCATAACTTGGGGTTATACTGTGATTGATTACATTCGAGGAAATATTACTCCCATTTGCAACGAGCACAGACCCGGAAGGTACATTGTAATCTTGATTTAAATGGTCTTCAATTTCAAAATCTTCTTGTCTAACGGAATATAATTTTCCACCATTTTTCAGAATATTTAAATTTGATTCACAAGCTTGAGAATAATTTTTCCAATATGCGTATCTTGTAACAGTCATACTGCTATTAGTTGTGAATGATTTAACCTGATAGTAATCCGTAATTGTGTGTCCGTGTTTTTTAGCATCTGCGTATGTTTCGTACACAGTCTTCCCAAGTGATGTTCTTGCAACAACTTGTAAATTATTTAGGTCGGAATAGTCAGTATACAAAGACATATTTTGTTGGGCTGTGTCATAATACATTTGCATTTGATTTAACGCGGCTTGTTGTGTCAGAAGCAATAAGTTGAACTTTTTTTGCAAAGAAGTCCAACTTCCATAAGAACCCGAACTTTTATCGTAAATGGCTTCCTTACTCGCTTTTTCCCACTCAAGAACTTTTTTCTTTAGAGCATTATTTGTAATCCATTCGTTATAGTTTTCGTAATAATTGGTAGCAGATTTATCAAGTACGCCAGTATAATAATCAAGACAGAACAGTTTTTTAGTACCATTCGGATTGATTTTGGCTATACTTAAATTTTCAGCCCCGGAGACATTAATAACAGTATAAATATCGTCCGATAACTCTGTAATTGTCGCATTCTTTAAAAGATTATCAAAAGATAGCACAATATTTGTATTCTTAATAACTTCTGTTGTATCATATGCATTTATAACATAATCTTCATTATCAAACACAAACAACGCTTCGTAAGATTGAGACACCTCATTTGTTAGAAAGCCATAGAGTCCTTTATCTGTCTCACTAAACGAACGAGATTTGTTTTTGAGTGATGGGCTAACATAACCAATTTTCCATTGCGGCGCAGACTTAATTAGTTGGTGCAACAGGGATTTTTGTGGTTGACTTTCGCTATAGAAAAAATAGTTACTTGTTACGATTGTTGTACTTGTCGAACTATTTATGTCTCCTGCGGTTGTAATGAATGTTAAGTTAATCCCTTTATTATTTAACAAATATTCCGCAGAATAAGCAGAAATAGACTTTGATGGAACTTTGTTATCGAAAGATTCCTCATCACTATAAATTGTAAAATACCCAAAACCGTCTATATGGATTAGTCTTGTTTTTCGAAGTTTGTCATAGCATTGGTTTTTTACTCCGTTGTATTCTTGGTAAACCGTAAAACTTAATTCCGAACAAGACCCCCATTTAGGAGACACTACTAAGTCAGAAATACCGGACACTGCCCCGATTACTTTTTTATTCGGATTACATAATTCAATAGTTGGATACTCATATCTCTTATTTAAATCAAAATTAAAATTAATAGTAGCTCCCTCCTAACCTCTTCGCGTTTTGATATATAATATATATAACGTCAGCCACTCCATATACTGATATTATATTTAGCCCTCTTGGTAATTTGAAGAACTTTTTGTTAAATTTTGTAAACAGGTCTTCTGTCGCATCGCCATTTAACATCATGACGCCATTTTTGTTATCAAGATATACTGTATCCCCAGCATATAGATGAGAAAAATTTGTTGTAACATTATAATCAAGGGCTTTTGTTATATGACCGACAGAAAGACCATTTATTCTGCAATATGTTATGCATTGATTATATGTCGTATTATTCAAAAGAATCACATCGTCTCTTACGACCATGTATTTTCCTTCGCTATAATGTTTTACATTTATACTAAAATTACCATCGTCTGCCATATGAAACTTAATAACAGGTTTCATTAACTCAAAATCATCAGAATAATTTACAAACTCAAACGTATTTACGGCGGATACATTAGAATTAAGTATATATTTTTGTACTCTTTCAAACTCATAGGCGTAAGGTGAGTCACATTCTACCGTTGCTGATACTCCGCGATATCCATCAGCGTAAATTAAATCTTCTTTTAAATGAATAATACAATTATAATAAAACTGCTCAAAGTGCTCCGCTCGAATTTGAAGTTGTTCATATTTAACAGGAGATGACAGCCAGTTCTTTACAGTTGTAAATTCGTAAATATCAACTGCTTCGTCAAAAACTATTTCAATGTTAAATTGAAGGACGTCGTCATATTGTGTGTCCAAATATTGTTTTTGCGGGTTTCTTCGAATAGATGCGGTAATAAGACTTTTGTCGCCACCAGATGTTCTATTAGTATAAGAATTATCTATAAATACCAATGAAACATTGTACGTTTCGCTTTGAATACCATTAAAAATAAAAGGATATCCAATTGACATTCTAATCACCTCTTTTACATAAAGCCGACTTATTAAGCACGCCTAATAGTATCGGCATAATTTAATAAATTAAACTGTTGCTGCTTTTATATTTCTGTAGCCACCGATTCTGGTTTGGTTATTGATTGTTTTCATAACCTTGTTCACGATATTATCCGCTTCTTTCTTCAATGCCGCTATAGTAGCAGAGTCAGCATCTCCTTGAATATTAATCGGCATAGAAATATTCGTTACAGGCGCATTGTTTGTGGTATAAGATGCCCCAGAAATGGCTCTTGCAGATTTAACAGCAGAATCTACAGCACTTCCAAACGGGCTACCTGTGAATCTATTATTGCTACCAGAACTAGTTGCTCCATTCGCCCATGTAGGAACAACCGCTTCACCAACTTTTAGGATGGATACGGTTTCATCGTTACCGAGACCAAGCATCTTATCGAGCATCGGATTCTGCTTCTTCACATAGTCAGCACCAGTGTGGTGTTTCTTGAATAGACCAGCGACACCTTGGAACAGGCTTGTAATTGCTCCAATTGGGCTTGAATACCAAAGTATATTGCCAATTGTCCCAAGAATTTTCTTGCCAGCTGATTTGTCCTTGTCCTTCCATAGTTCTATATTTTTCTTTATAGCGGTAATTCCGCCAAAAACGCCAAGCCCAGCAGCACCAGCGATGGCTCCGCCAGTAGCAATAGCAGGAAGCGCCCCACTTAATACCGTCCCAGCGCCAGCCAAACCGATACTACTAGAAGCACCGCCGATTCCGAATATACTGCTTATACCACTTGCTACGCCCCCAAAGACGTTACCAATACCGGAAAACATACCACTAATACCTTTGAATGCAATTTGAACAACATTTCCTGCAACGCCAGATATATTCTGCAGTAAACTGACAGCTGTATTAGCAAGACCCGATAGAATGCCCTTTCCGGAAGTTCCAATCAAATTCATAGAACTGATACCATTTGTTGCCAGTCTTTGCATAACGCCATTACTAGTGTTAAATATAGATTGGATACCACTAACGGCTCCTTGCGCAATCTTGCCGATTCCTTTAGATGTACCAGCCACAACACCAGTGCTAGACTTCGATATTCCATTGAATAGGTCTGCAACACGTTGTCCAGTCTGTACGATACTCTTTTTAATGCCATCACTTACAGAGCTAACGTTTGCAAGAGCTGTCTTTTTATAGTCGGTAAAAGAATCAGAAAGGTTTTTAACAACATTTATATAATCCTCAGTCTTAAAGCCACCAAGGTTAAAAGATTTTGACATATCAAATTTACCGGCTTCAAGATTTTTTATGATTGTTCCTATTTTGGTAAGCCCATCAGATGTCTCGTCAATTTGTTGTTGTAGATTCCAAATTCCTCGAGATGCAAGGTCTTCGTAATCACCGATATATTGTCCAAGACTCCATCCAAGGCTTGTCATTGACTTTTGTGCGTAGCTCCAAGTTTTATCAACTGTTGCATCTAAGCCATCGCCCCAGATTTTATTATAAATATACAGCGCTTGTTTTAGGTTGTCGCCACCAACACTAATGATTGCTTTTGTCGCTAGACGCTTTACGACATCGTTATTTAGCACGCTGATAATACTATTGAATCCGGATTGAATCTTACTTAAAGTATTTTCGAATGTTTCTTGAACTTTTTGTAGTGCTTCTTTTTGCGCTTCTATGGCTTTCTTTTCTGTTTCAATTGTCTTTTCATAATCAGCCTTTTCTTTATCCAAAGCACTTACTTTAGTATCGTATTCTTGGTCTTTTTGCCAATCAGAAAGGTCTTTTTCTTTTTGTGCTCTTTCATCAAGAAGTTTTAGGCGTTTAGCTTGAGCTTCCGCAGAATTATCATATTGTAGCTCCATGAGTTGAGCATCAATATCTGCAATAGACTTATTCTTTTCGGCAAGCTCATCAGCGTTGTCCATCTCTTCCTTTTGAAGTTTGAGCATCTCTTTTTGCTTGTCAATCTTTTCTTCAAAATCGTCCTTTTGTTTGTCTAACTCATCAGAGATTTTGTCAAGATTATCAATTTGCTTATCATAGACATTTGAGATTTTGCCGATTTGCTCAAATAGGAAAGAGCCAGCCTTTTCAAGAAGGTCAATCGCTTTCTCAAGCATACCTTCAACCATGTTTTCAAGAGCTTGGATATTTGACACAGCGTCTTCATATGCTTGTTGTTCTGCCTCAGCGGCTTCTTTAATGGCCTGTAGCTCTTTTTGATGTGCTTGCGCATCTTCTTTTGCTAGTTTTTGGTGAGTTTCTTCAATAGTTCCAGCCTGTGCTTTTAGTGCCTTTGTAACAGCATCGACCTTTTCTGATTGAGTCTCATATAAGTCTAGGTCAACACCAAGAGCGTCTGCCGCAATTTTTAAAGCCTTTGGGTTGTTTACAATTTTGTCAAGAATCGTATTATAATTTGTGATTGCTTTATCAATAATGGCTTGGTCGTCCCATAGGTCTTCCTGCGAATATTTTGTGACAATACCTTTTAGGTTTTTGATGTTTTGTTTGACTTCGCTCTCGAATTTCTTTGCAGCATCTTCGGCAGCTTTTTGTGCAGCCGATTTACCGGAAGATTTAGACCCGGACGCGCTATCTTTTACGCCAGAACCAAGACCGGTTCTGGCGGTGTTTTGGACAAGACCGAGAAGCGCGTTTAAATTGTCTAAGTGCGATTCAGCCTCAGACAAATTGGCGTTTGCTGTGGTTCCAGAAGCCTCTAGTAGTCTATACTGCTTCTCATAAAACGCCTCGTCACGACCACTTTCAACACCGGCGTCTAATGTTTTCAGAAGAGCCTGACGTTCTTTTTCCAGAGCGGATATTCTTGCTCTTACACCCTCAATAGTAGCTTTCGTTTTTTCAATTTCGGCTTTGACTGTTGCTTCTGCGGATTCGTATTCTGCATTGTAAAGCTTTTTGAGAACTTCTACGTTTAGAGTGATTTTCCCGCTTGTAAAATCAAGTTGTTTAGAAAGCTCTGGATATGCTTCTGTTAATTTTTGTACGACATCGGTGGACAGACTCCCTTGTTTTGTGAGCTGCTTGTATGCTTTTGTTAATATTTCGGTTTTATCATTAACTTTATCAAGAATTGTTGCGTAGGCATTGACAACGTCTGTTTTGCTAAAAACATTCTGTACAACTTCGTTATAACCATCAGAAATATTACCGTACATTTGTTGGAACTTGGCGTATATTTCTTTGGTTAGGACATCTACGTTGTCCAAAACGCTTGGGTCAACCGCCATAGCCTGTGCCCAAGCGTTTTTCATGCTGCCGTCATCTTGTATTTTTTTTGCAAAACTTTTTGCGTATGCCGTAGCCATTTTATCTCCGGCTTCGTCACCAGCTTGAACAGATTCTTTGATTTTATCTTCGAGACCAGAAGTGTCAATTAAATTTTGGACTTTAAGCGTTTCAAAATTAGATGGGTCAAGCGTGACATTTATCATATCAACAGCTTGCTGTAATGCCTTATATGTTTCTGAACTTGTATCTCCCAAATCTGAAAGAGCTTTCATTTCATCTAAATAAGACTGTTTTTGCTCTAACAACTTTGTAGTAAAAGAAGACGTTAGTTGCTCATTGGTTTTTAATTGTTCTGCATAATCTTCGTCTGCTGAGTTTAAATTTTTCTTTTCTTTCTCAAGTTGTTGATACGCTGCAATCAATTCGTTTATATTTCCAGTAGATATTGCAGTCGCATAATTCTGTGTTGATTGAAGTCCCGTTTGATACTGAGACACATCTTCTGAACTGTATGTTGTCATTTTTTTAGCTTTTGCTTGTTCGTCAGATAATGCCTGTGCAGATTTTTCTTTATTTATAGCTTCTTGAGTTTTTTTAATCTCTTCGAGCAAATCAAGCTGTTCTTGAAGTCTTTGTTTTTCTGTTTCATCTGCAAGAGTTAAAGTACCCTTAGAATTTATGTCATCAATTTGTTTTTTAACTTCTCGTATCTTTGAGTTTGTTTCATCCAGTTCTGCATTGCTTTCTTCTAATGCTTTCTTGGAACGCTCTGCCTTTTGTTCTGGGGTATTATCTTTTAGTGTTTTAACTACTAATTTTACAGCCCCTGCAATAGCTGTAATAGCTGCTACAATACCCCAAACCGGAACAGCAAAAGAACCGATTGTAACAGCAGTTGTCGTTAGTATCGCAGTAGCAGAAGATGCCGCTGCTCCAATGCTGCTTACTGCACTTGTAACAGCCTTAATGCTAGTTATCATTTTTGCTCCAAAAGCTGCCGCTAGTGCAACCCCAAGAGCTTTAATTAGTGGACTTAAAACTGGAATTTTATTTAGTAGAATATTTAGAATTTCTACGACTTTGGACAGACCGTCGTAGGCTAATGCAAGGGTTCTATCAAGGTTAGAATCCTGTGCAAATTGTTGAACACTTGCGGTTAATCTATTTTGTGCAGCTTCAAGAGATTCGTTGTAAACCGTCATTTTTTCAGCAGCAACACCGTTTGCATTTTCTGCAACACTAGTTGCTTCTAGGACGCGGTTGTAGTCTTCCATAGCTGCAATAACTTTATGTTGATATAGATTCGTTACTTCTATATACTATTGTAATAATAGTCTTATATTCGCATATAAGAACAGACTATATCTTTGTCTGAATTTAACAGACATCCCCTATTTCCACGCACTTGCGTGTACGCTATAATAGCTAGTCGTTGAACCTTCTCTTTCGAGCTTGGCTGCTGATTATCTCTTATGAGGCTTCCCAGCAATTAAAGGGAATTATTTTTGCATATATCGCTATATACCTATCCGTATATTATCAAAATCTTAACAGATATTTCTCTGACGTGTTCCGGCTCAGACTGTTACTTTATGACTTATTATATAAATAATAAGCGGAAACAGTTCTCCTTAAAAGTGTCTTTACACTTGACTGTTCCTCTATAAGTTTCCTTATAGCTCGGACTATATTTTCACCTGTTTACAACAGGGTATTCCTCCTTAGTCTCTACGATGTTTTTTGTTTAATTTAACAAGAAATTATCTCGGTATTCTCATTTTACAGAGTTCACCGATATAGGAATATTATAATATTTATATTTCAAATATCCATGAATTACTTCATATTGTAGCTAATTAAAACCACATAAGCCAACTGGTTCTGTTCTGTGTTTGTCATAGTGTTCCATTTAGCACCAATTTCATCAAGAACAGTACCAAAATCACGCATTTTACCACTAGAATCGACTAGATTAATGCCATATTTTGACAATACCTTGTCAGCATCGTTCACAGTTGCAACAATTTGCCCGGTCTGCTCGTCAACAAGGTCGTCAACTTCTATTTTTGCACTTATTTTTCCTAGGCGGCTGATTATACTTTGCCAAGCAGAACCAATAACCTCTGGTGCTTGTCGAGTTTTTTCCTCAGAAATAGTAATTAGGCCAATTAACTTGTCAAGGCTTACTCCTGCTTGTCCGGCAGAACTAGCCACTTTTTGTAATGCAGTAGAGATTTCACCTGTACTCTTAAATTTTAATAACGATTCATTACTTCGTTACCATAATTGCTTATATTTACATATAAGAAAAGACTATATCTTTAACTAATACCCTGTTACCAAATATTAGTTACCTCCCATTTCCACATATTTATGTGTACTCTACTCGCTTCTTCCTTGAAATATTTCTTTTCAAGTATACTTTCGATAGTCGTTGAGCGTTTATATTCGCTGCTGATTGTCCTATTTAATAGGAGTTTCCAGCAATTAAAGAGGTTTATTTTTGTACATATTACTATATACCCAGCCTGTAATTCGTTTGGCTGCATATGAAATATCTACCGCAACAAGTTTATCTACAATTTTACTCGTATCTTCAACGGCAATATTATAAGATTTAGTTATACTGGTGAGGTTGTCTGTTGCTTCGCTTGCATCCAACTGACCAACAACAGCCAACGTGGTTGACTGTTTTAGCATCTCCATTGCTTCTTGAGCATTATAACCCTGTCTTCAATTTGTTACTTTTAACAATCGCTACTCATTAAAAGATTCCATATAGGATTTTCTATATATTACTATATAGTTCTGACTATATCTTTATCCGTTAAATTTAACAAGATATCTCCCATTTCGGAACGCTTGTTCCTACATAATAGTCGATGAACCTTGCTTATAAAAGCCTTGGCTGCTGGTTATCCTATTACGGGGCTTCCCAGCAATTAAAGAGATTTTACTTGACCTAGACAATTAAGCCAAGCATCTGCACCCTCTGCAACTGTGGTCGTAGTAGTGCCAAGTTGCTTTGCCAATTTAGTATAACTATCGGCCAATGCCACAGTATCTTCATAGCTACCCATCGTAACCATACGAACCTGTGTCATGGCTTCGTTCATATCATAAATTGCAGATGTAAATTCGCTAGTGATTTTGTTGATGGCTTCCATAGCCACCCGATACTTAATAAAATTTTCTACACTAGATTGAACGGAGTCAGAAAGAGACTTTTGCCCTTCTTTATGTGTTTCTAAGGTTACATTTGCTTGTCTGAGCGCATCTGTAACTTGCTCCGTCTGGTTTTCTTGATTTTTTTGAACGACAACAAACTGAGCCGTTCCGTTTGTGCTAGTCTGTACCTCAACTCCGTATTGTTTTAGTGTAGAGACAAGACCGCTCATTGCAGTTTGAGTATCTTTGTATGCTTGAGTATCTTGTTTTCCTTGTGATTCAAGAGTTTGCAAAGTCTGATATTGCTTTACATACTCCTTAATGGTACTCAGAAGTTTCTGGTCTTTGGCTTTTGCATTTGTAGCATCGAGAGATGTGCCAACATTTTTTACAGCCTTTTCAACCTTATCAATATTTTCTTTTGCCTGAACGGCGCTTGTTGCTGTTTTGTCAAAAGTTAATTTACCAGTTGTTTGGTCAATAACAAGACCATATTGTTTCATTTCAGAAACAATATTTTGAAGCTGTTTTTCTAGCTCTTGATAATACGCAGAACCTTTTTGACCGCTTGTTTCTGCCTGAGTTATTTTAGCCTGAACAGACTGATATTGATTCAACAAACTAATACTATTTGTTAGATTAGTATTATCCTTTTCCGCAACGGCTTGATTTTGTAGATTTTGTTTATAGACATTTCTTTTGGCGATAAGCTCTTGTTCTGCATTGGCAATATTTTGTTTAGCCACCGTGTTTTGTGTGCTTAACTGTTTCTCTAATTCTTGCCGCTCTGTGGCGAGTTGTGTCTTCAACGAGGTGTAATATTGGACATTAACAGAATTACCTTGCTGTTTAGCGTCCATTATCTTCGTCTCATACTGGTATCTCTTCTCAAGATTTTGTATAATTTCTTTTTCAATTTGACTTTGTTCTTTTGTTTGTTCTGCACCAGAATAAGTGGACGAAGATGCTCTTAGTTGCTCATATTGCTTTCTTATATTTATTACTTCTTGAAGACTGCCAGCGGCCTTTATACTTTCTGCTTCTGCAACGTCTATCGCATCTTTTATGCTTTGTTTTAATGTTATTACTGTTCCATTTGCATCTTTGAAAGACGAAGTAATATTAGACCCAGCCCGTTTGACACTTCCTCCGAGGCTTTCAACTAATTTTGCTACTTCATTTATATCGTCTTTTTTGAAGTTCTTCGGGAAAGAAAAGCTTTTACCCATTACTTCGCTTACTTGCGACGATATTTTTTCTGCAACCTCTTTTAGCTCTTCTTCTAAATATTTTGCACTATCTGTTACATTTTTAGTATCAAACTCAGGCGTAATTAGAAAGCTAAAAATATCGCTTTGAGATTTATTTGCCATTTACCCCCCTCCTTATTTCTTATGCCTCTTTGTATCTCTACTAATAGAAAGACCGCCAGCAACACGGTGTTTGATAGTGGTATCTTTGAAGTATTTCTTCATATAGGCCGCAATCTCTTGTCTTGCTCTACCAGTAAGAAGATTAGAAAGTTCATCGTTGACACCCGCACCAATGCCACTGGTTAAAGCATGACCATAAGGAGAATGCCACTCACCATTCATTATGTAGTCATACAATCCTTCTGTAAATTTCTTATTATCAAAGCCATTGTGAGCGTCAAATTGTGGGGTTTGACCGGGGCTATACGGACGAATGACACGTTTAAGCTTGTCCCAATCGCAATAAATTCTAATTTGATTCGGCATACCGTGTTTATCAATGATAGTATAACTAATAGTTGCTAAAAAACCGCCTTGTTCTGCTAATCTTTCATAATAAGGAGATTCAGAAGTTTCATCGTAAAAATACTTTTTTATATATTCCTTAATTTTTTTGACTCCTTCTTGAGCAATCGTCATTAGGATATTTTTAGCAGCTCTTTCATAGTCGTCTGCAAAGTTGTCATTAATTTTATCAATCTTATTCCAAATTGCTACTTGGAGTTTTCTGTTGTCAACTGACGGTTTCGCCATTTGCATCACCTTCCGGTTTAGAATATTTCTCCTTCATTTTCTTATTGGCTTCCTCCATAGCAGACTTACGCATACCGTCCATTAGTTCCTTAACGGCAGGGTGGGAGTATGCCATTACATCTTCTAGGAAATCCTTGTTCTTCTTAGTGCTTAGTTTCTTAAATACCTTATCAAGAGCATCAATCTTGTCCTGAGTAATATTATTATCAATAGCCCCCTTAATGATATTCATTGTGTTAATTTCGTTAATACCAGAAGCCTTTTCAAAAGCATCCATAAATTTAACACAATCGTTACCAATTGCTAGTTTTAGGTAACGGTCAAATTCAGTTCCAACCATAATGTCATAATATTCAGGAGATTTATCTTCTTTTGCAACTTCAATATCGGTATATTTAAGAAGAATATCAAACAAGACGTGCATATCATAACGCATAAACACAAGCTCAATATCTAGCTTGTTATTTAAAATCTCAGCAATTTCTTCTGAGAAAATCTCATTAACCTTATGAATATAAGCGTACTTATTACCAATAGAAATATAATTAGTAATATTGATATTCTCAAACAACCAATCATTAAGAGCATCTTTAGTAACGAGTTTGTTTTTGAACTGGTTTAGTTTATCAATAACAGTCTTTAGTGTCATAGTTTCAACTCCTTTTAATCCTTAAATATCATCAAGTGTTCCAGCCTTTACATCTTTAATACCATTCTCATCAAAATAATCTCCCAACATATCGGCGGTGTCCTTGTCATTGTAGACCCTAATCATTGACGAATCACTCCATCCAACAAGGGCAACAATAACATCATCAGGCAATTTTGCCTCTTTCATCATTGTAACATAACGATGCCTGCACGAGTGACTATAAAAATCTGTACCGAGATAAGCCGAAATAGTACGAGAAATACTATCGGCAGAAGAAATCGCAGCTTGACGATAAGTCCCATCATCATTCTTTACGATAAATAGCCATTCGCTCTCAATATTATTTTCTTTACGATATTTCATCCAAAGGTCATAATATGGTTTAAATGATTTAATAAACGTGAACTTATAAAGTAGTTTTCCCTGTTTACCGTGACCTTTGGTTCTAATCTGTTCGGGTGTTTTCCACATACAGCCATAAACGATATTCTCATCAGTAAACCAGTCTGTCTTAAATTGAATTAGTTCTGCTTTTCTTGCACCACAACTGACAGCAAGAGCAAGATAACAAGCCGCCTGATACCGTTTAGCAGCGACTAGCTTATCAAGACAATCTTGAATCTGTTCCTCTGTCATAACAGTCTTTTCACGAACAGTTTGCTTTACAGGAGTTTCCAATTTAACAACAATATTTCTAAAATCAGGAAACTCATCATCAAGAACATTCTCAATATAATCGGACATAGAAGACAGAGATGATTTAATAGTAGAAATTCTATTACTAGACCAGCCCATCTCAGTAATTGCATAATTAAAGAAATTAACTAATTGTCTCTTCTTTAAATCCACAAAGAACGTATCTTTGTTGTGAAGATAATTCCAGCAGAAGAACAGACGAATCATTTGTTCATACTGATAAATTGTCTGCGGAGAACGACCACCAGTAGTTTTGTATGCAAGATAATCCTTTAATAGACTCTTATTATCCTCATTAACCTTCGCCCAAATCTCTTCTGTATAAATTCTATTATATACAGTTCTTCTTCCCAATTTTACTCACTTCCAATCTCTTTTAATAATTTTTCTACATCGTAGCTATAATATTTTTTCTTTAATTTTCTATCTATTTGAATAGCACCATAATCAATGCAGTCTTGAATATTTATTGAAACCTTTGTTGATTCCTCTTTAAATCTATTGAAGTCTTTGATGCTTAAGAAATAAGTTCCGTCATTTCTAAAATCTAATACAAAGCCACACACACAATTGCAATAGTTATTATACTCAGTCAACGCTTGAATTTGATGCCAATGAATTTCTCGTTTAGTAGGGTTTCCTTTTGTCGGTTTCTCACGCTCAAAAGAAAAACTTTTCTTGTCTGTTGATTTTAATTCCAGACAATACATACAAGGAGTTTTGAACAAGATAAAGTCAAACGGAGATTTCATAGAAAATCTTGTTGACTGACTATCTTGCCCAAAACCACTTGCGCTATCATGCAGTCTAATTACTGCAACATCTTTAGGAATACTTTCTTTGAACTTCTGTTCAAAAATTTTTCCAACATTCATCAATGTTAATCACCGGCTTCTCGCCATTCTCAGTAAAGAAGTATTCATTACGATTACTCTTAACAACGTCAGTCAGCATCAAATCCCAATATGGTACTTCGTCAGGAACAATAGTCCTCGACAAATAGTAGTTAATTGTGCTATACTTTTCAAGACGATACATCGGGTCGGGTAGATTAAAGCAATATTGTTCATAAACAATAATAAAGCGTAGCATAATATTCTTGTTAAATTGCAGATATTCTACCAGAGTATCATCAGCAAATGTTAGTGTGAAACTATTTTCTTGATTGTCAACACAATGATACAACGATTTTACATTCGCCATTGTAGAATCAAACACGCCAATTAGCTGTTCATGTGTGACATCTTTAATATAAAGTTTGAAACATTTCTCCATATCTTAATCCCTTTCAATCCAAAAGGCTGTAAACAACCACAACCCACCCTTAAAAATCCCCGTGTTTACAGCACTTTATTTAGCAATAAAATTTCACTTTTATAGAATCACATCTAAAAATGAAAATGAGCTAAAAATCCATAAATATACGGACAAATAGCTCATTTTCGAGTATTCTACAATTTAAGGCTTAATTTCATGCTTTGGCTTCTCTGTCTCGGCCTTCTTCTGGGTAGAAGTGCGACCAGAAGCCTTAGTCTTTTTCTCGTTTAGTCCAGACACATACTTGTTGATGTTTTTCATCTCATCGCAAGGAACAACAAAGTATCTGAAATCATCGGGAGTACGAGTAACCCCATCATGACAGTCAAACTTGCCAAGCTCTAGGTCATAACCTACAATATCAACAAAGACATCAGAGTTTGCGAGTTTACCTCTTAGTAAAGTCTCCATTTCTTCTCCTTCAATAATTATTGGTTGGAAACTCCCATTGTCCATTACGCTTCTGTGAAAACAATCCTCAGAACAATAGGAGTTTTTATATGAACCAACAGAAACGCAAGACAGACAAACATAATAAGAGCGTCCGCAATAAGCGCAAATTCTATTACGTTTCATTTTTATCCTTTTAATTTAGCAGAAAATCACTTATTAAAAGCGTCCCCAACTTTACCCTTCTGATTATCTAGCTCTTCAACAGCGCCTTCAATCAGAGCGTCAATAATAGCACTATCCTCAATACCAACCTTTGCAAGCATATCCTTTACCCACTGCTTCTTTGTTTCCTTTGGAATCTGGTTGGTAGCAGCCATCTTTTCAGCCGCATTTACAAAGTAACGAACAACCTGATATAGGCCAACCTGCTTTAGCCAAGGAGTTACAGCAGGAATAATAGCCTTGCAAAGTAGTGCAAAACTACCCGCAATAACAATACGAACCAAATTAACGATAATAGGAGTCATAGCTTCCATCATAATAAATTCCCCTTCCTATATTTCATTTACTGTACGACCACTGTATCATGGTGGCCGTCTCCATAAGTAACTTTAAGTGTATTTTCTCCGGACAATTCAATCTTTGTGATATAAGTAGCAACTATTTGTTGACCATTAGAATCACGGTTTGCTCTTTCTGCAATTGTATCGCTTCCGGTAATAATGGCAGTGTATTGAGCATTATGAATCTCACTTCCGGCATCAGATATTGATTTGTAGCACTCTACAGAACTTCCTCTTGTGTCCTCCGTAGTGCCGTCAACTTCTTCCGACTCAACAAGAACCCATGTTCTCTTGATAAAACCACGAGATTCAGACGCAAACGCTCTAATTGTGGTAGAAGCGTAGGAAGATTCAATCTTTACAAACACATCAGCATAAGTTGCATTAATTGTGTCATCAACTGCAATTTGAACAAAGTCTGTTGATAGATTATTTCTAGCAAGCCACTTTACTTCAACGCCAGACCTAGCACCTGTGCCGTTAGTTCTCATTGCAATTCTACAAATACCAAAGCCGCCGCCAAGATATCCCTGAGAAATATAAAGAGTTGTTGACCAGTCTTTGTAGTTTTCTGATGTTAAATCTATTCGTGCAATACGATGATATGGGTAATTGTTCTGGTTCCCAACTTTTGCATTACAAGCATAAAAACCCACTTCGGCCTCTGAATCACTACTTCCATCATATTTGTAATTTAACATAATGTCAGTACCACCGGACACAGTTCTTTCTTGCGCCAATTTTGAAGTTGCTGTTGCTGTGTTGGCGTTTCCACTAAACCCATCCTTGCTAATCACAAAATGCTTGTCTTCCAAGTCGATACTTAGTTCATGTGAACCTGTTTTGCTATACATGACCACACCATTATCGTGACCACCATCAAAATGGATTTTATTTTCTTGATATAGCATAATAGCTGTATCAGAAACCCCCATATTATTATTCAACATAATACAGTCAGAAGCGGACAGAGTTAATGTGTTTTCTTCTGGACTAAATATAGACACAAATCCATTATTACCACTTTCAAATTTAAGCATAGAGAATTTGCCAGAAGTTGAGTCTGGATTTGACAACGTTAAGCCGTTCTTGTCAATCTTTGCAACGCCATTTATATCATCACCATCAACAACATTCCAAGAGAAAAGCCCACCATCTTCAACAGTAAAATCTTGATATGGTGTTCCATTCATATAGCCAGAACTAATTGCACTTGTCATCTCAGGAGTTCCATTAGCTATGCTATAAATCGTAAGACCGCCGTATGGAGAACCAGAACCGTCTTCATTTACAAGCTCAACAGATATATTGTTGTGTTTATTCTCTAAAGATAAGTAACTTGGGTTCGCCACAAAGTATGTAGAGCCATCCGTACTAAATTGTACATTTTTACCGCTATAGATGTCTAAATTACCATTATGATTTTTTCCTATCTTGGCAGAGTTTGAATCTTTATCAAACAGAACAGAGCTGTCTTTAAATGTGACATCCCCTGTAATATCTCCACCAGTTAGCGGGAGATAGGTCTTTTCTGCATCTATTTTTCGGAGGAATAGGGTGTCGATTAATGTAGCCATAATTTTACCATGGCCAACATTTATTTTCTTACTCACATCATAAGCCATAAAATCCTCCTTTCATATAATTTAAATAATAAAAAATATAGGCAACGCAAATGCATTACCTATATTTAACATGATAGAATTATTCCTCGTCAGTATCAACAATGATAGAATAGAGGTCTTCGGATTGACATCCTGCAACAAATTCCATAGAAATGTTGTGCACAGCAGGGTCTCCATCGGCAGTTAAGTCCCAAGTCCAGTTGCCATCAATCTGAACCATTCCATGAACGACACAAGGATACAGAGTACCGTCGCAGATATCTGCGACCAAACCATAAGCAGTAACCAGTGCAGTGTCAGGCATAGTATTGGTCTTGATGTTAATACGCTGTGCGACAGCGCTAGACTTAACGGTGTACGCCATAGATAGCTTGGTGCAGCCTAGAGTTTCAATCATATCCTTAACATCTTTTTCTGCAAGCTCAATTTTTGCAGGAGCAGGAGAGGTTTCGGTAACTTCTTTAGTATAAGTAAACTTACCTTCGCTCTTGGACTCGTCTTCGGTAAGAACCTTAACGTAGTCTCCATCTGCTTGAGTGCCGTAGATAGTGCCAATGTACAGGGTCTGACCAACTTCCTTAACAGCAGGAATTGGTAGGTTATAACTATAGGTAGAATCCTTTAGGTCGATTTGAACATACTTTGTATAAGTAGTCTCTCCTGTGATGACATCGGTGCCATTTTGTGCGGCAAGAACATCAACGTTCCAAATAGCATTTTCAATATTAAATGTAGCGTGCTTTGAGTGTCCAACTAAATATTTATTATGTTTCGCAACAACATAATCATAGAGCTTATGCTTTCACATAAGAATAGACTATATCTTCATCTGATTAAATAATCAGAGTTCTCCATTTCGAGTATCATTCGCTTATACTCTACTCCCATAAAGGGATAGTCGTTGGTCTTTATTCTTAAAATCAAAAATCATAATTCTGCGTTACTTTTATCCAAGTTCTTTTTAATCTAAAATCTTTTACATAAGATGGTTTAATCCCAAATTTTATTGCAATTTCTTCATTTGAAAATCCAGATAAAATGTCTTCGCATATCTCAACAGCATTTTGCTCTGTTAGTCTTGTGTTTCCTTTTTTATCAGGAAACTTATAGTTAGATGTGATATCAACCCATTCCGTTTTTGAACGAATGGCTTGAATTAAAGATTTTGATACGTTAAAATCTTTTGCTATTCTAGTGGTTGGCTCACCATTTTCTAATTTTTTACAGATATTTACCACATCATCTTCTGTTAAAATGTTTTTTGGATTATCCTTTCCTTTTTTACCCTTCTTTAATCCTGTTTTAAAGGCATGAAGGACGTTCTCGCTTGGAGTAACCCATTCAAGATTTGAAAAGTCATTATTGTTTCTATCCCCGTCTATATGATTTACTTCTAATTTTTCCATATTTTCAACAGGATAAAACACCATCATTTTCAACCTGTGATACCCAATAGCTCTCGATTTTCCATTTATAAAAAATTTCACGGTACAATATCTATGATTTTTATCAATTGGGTATACGCTCAATTCGCGCCCATTTTTAGTATTTATAACTTTTCCAGAATAATAATAAATCATATAGTTTGTAATAACGCCGTCTATAATAATTTGTTTTGAAAAATCATCCATGTATATCACCTCCAATTATAAACAGTATTATATTTAACAAATATTATCGAGATATATTTTGATTTTAAGAATGTTAGATGCGGATTATCCAATCATATTATTTTTTACTATTTCATATATAATTACTATATGCCCTATACTATATTACTATGTATAGTTAGTATAATATGCTCTAAGGAACTTTCCGTCAATTAAAAGAATTTTTACGATTTATTACTAAATCCCGTGACCTTAGACACTTGTTAAGCCACGTCCAATATAAGAGTTTCCTTTGCCGCCGCTAGGATATGTCATCTCTTGTGTATTTTCAATACTAGAAGTCTTGCAATGCTTTAGATACCCAATAATGCTTTTATCAGATGGCTTCTGCATTAGAACTTCATATACTTGCTGTATAGCAAAGTTTTTAGGGGTTCCTTTATCCATAACCCTTTTCCTCCCTAAATTAA
>ERZ1026876.308-NODE-308-length-30925-cov-10.787237_pt1 | contig 30925 bp, 43 predicted proteins | sample MGYA00380168_ERZ1026876 | MGnify/ENA primary metagenome ERZ1026876 (study PRJEB33269, sample SAMEA4719804) | human gut metagenome | biome: human-associated habitat; feature: organic feature; material: feces | place: Cameroon | collected 2013-10 ... | reverse complement strand
ATTTTATTATAATTATATTATATCAGGATTTTGAAGAAAATCAAGTTTTGACTTTTAGAGAAAAATAGACTATTTTGTGCGGGCGCGCATTTATATTATAATGTATAAATGATGAATGGCTGTACAAATTTGATTTTTCTTGAAAATTTTGGTATAGTATTTATAGAAAGTGAGGGAGATAAAGAATGGCTAAGTTATCTGATGAAAAAATTGCCGAAATCAAAAAGCGATATGCTGAATGTGGTGTTTATGCTCAAGTTGCTAGAGAACTTGGTGTTTCTCCTGCCACTGTCAAGAAATATGCTATTCCCTCTGATTCTGCGCGCAGTCCAAAAGTTAGTGTTCCTATTATCAAATTTGAAAGTGAACCTCTTCCTATTGAACAGATTGTGTCTCCTTTGACTCATCAAGGTTGGTTAGACTGGTGTTCTTTTACTGAAGAGGATTTGAAAAGTGTTAAAAGTCTGAAAGGAGAATTATAATGAAGTGGTTTACACTTGAAGAAACTCCATATCATAACAATGAATGGACTATTCGACCCTCTAATAAATTCTATGAGACTTTTCCTGGTGTCCGTGGTTCTTATCTTGTTTATCCTGCACGCTTGTGCGGATTTACATATGGAGACTGGTGTAGATATTGCCGAGATAACTATCGAGCAAAACTCTATGGTGGCTCCAAATATATTGTTGTAACTTTTCCTAACAAGGAAGATGCAAATACTTTAGCAAAATTTTTAGATGATAGAATGAATAAAATTGTAAAGGAGTAATTGAAATGAAGGAAAAGAAGATTTATAAGGTTGAGAATGAGGCCGCAAAGAAGAACCCTAAGCGCAACTACATTGAGTATTATGTGAATGAAGAGAAGAAGACTGTGACCGCAGTTCTAACTGGTGTGCGTCAGGAAATGTCGAATATGTTCGAGAAGAAGTTTGCCAATGCCGGTTTCTCCGCGCGCCGTGATACCTGGTTCCTCGGTGGTACTGAAGCACTTTCTGATGTTATGAAGTTCGTTCCTGATAAACTTGTAGCAACCGCCACTTGCGCGCCGGAAGACGAGTTTGACGTAGAGTTTGGTTGTAGTCTTGCTCGTATGCGTCTGATTGAAAAGCTTTATAAGTATCGTGAGAAAGTTTCTTATGACTTGGCGGTAAAAGTCGGCATGGTTCAGTGCGCTCTTATGGATTACAATGAGTTTTGTGGTATCAAGATTGAAACTGTTATGGAGAACATTGATACTACTCTTGCTGAACATTGTTGATAATCAGTAATTTGACTTTTCGCTAAAATTCAAATATAATAAATCTATAATCAATAAAGGAGATATGTAAAATGGAAATGGAAAAGATGGCTATCAAGGCTCAGGCAGAAACTCGTGCAAATCTCTATCGTATTGTTACTGATGCTCTTGGTAGTGAGAATTTTGCTACTCAGCCAATCAAGGGTGGCCGTCTGATTGACCTCAATAATGGTTATTATGCTAAGGTTTCTATTAGTATCATCGACCCAAATAATGTTGAGCCTGCGATTCAGGCATATGCTGACCAGATGCGCGTGAATGCCGCCCGCGCCGCAGAGCGTGCAGAGAAGGAAGCAGAGAAGGCTCGCAAGGCCGCTGAACGTGCGGCTAAGCGTGGAGAGAAGACCGAGTAAAAAAATTGATAGACAACGCCACAGGAAGCAATTCCTGTGGCGCATAGTCATATTTGGAGGTAAATTATGGAGAATATTATTGAGTTAGAAGTTGTGAATAAAAGTATTAGCACTAAATTTAGACAGAATAACTATGTTAGTGCTGGTGATGTATATAAATTCAATTTTTCGAGTGTTTGGGATAAGTTTTTAGGAGAGAATGCACGTCTCCAAGCAACTTATTTGATTGATAATGGAAGAAAAGATATTTGTTATTATGATACTGTAAGTGATTATAAAAGTGTTGCACCCACAGAGTTGTTTAGAGCAGAGAATGAAGGGAAAACTGTCTATCTCGGTGTTTGTGGTGTGCATGAAGATGGCACTATTTATCCCAGTGTTTATTATCGCTTAGGCGCTATCCGTCTATAAAATTCTTGATAGGTATTCTTTTTTGCTATACGAGATAATCTAAAAAATCACTTTATATTACAAGACGTATTGTGAGGTGATGAAATGGAAAGCACGATTGAACTTTCAGTTCTAAAAAAAGAAATCCATTTTGTAAAGAAAGACAGTCTCACAACTGGACAACAAAGAAACTCCATGAAGATAACTTTCAATGGGAAAGAATGGAATGGATTGACTAAGTATGGTGTGTTCAAAGTTGAAGATACTGTCAAAGATGTCTTGATTGCTGGCTTTGATATAGAAATACCTGCTGAAGTTTGTACCCTTGACAATCTTGGTAAGGTAGTTTATTTTGGTATCAAAGGAACCTCTATGGATACTGTTGGTGGGACAGAAACCGAAACTGTTTATACCACTCCTTATTTTAGACTTGGAGTACTTGAACGTGGTACGGAGACTTCTGGAAGTATTCCAGAATATCCAACTCAAAATGCTATTGATGCGGCGATTGAAAACGCGCGCAGATGGGCGGTTGGTCCAAGTTCTACTGATAAGGTTCCTACTGATACTAATAATGCTAAATATTGGAGCGACAAAGCAAAAGTAAATGCCGAAAATGTAAATGCGTATGCTGAAAAAGCAAAAACAGAAGCAGACCGCGCGGAAACTGCGGCAAATACTGCTGTAGAAAGTGTAAAAGGTTCTGTTGAGGCCGCCGCGAAGAGTGCAGAAGAAGCGGGGCAATATGCCGAGAATGCTAAGACGGCTGTAAGTGAATATCCTCGTATTGATAGTCACGGCCACTGGGAAAGATATGACCCTGAGAGTGGTAAATGGGTTGATACTGGCGCATTGGCAGAGTTCAAAATTAGAAAGACATATAACACTGTTGCTGAAATGAATGAACATTGGAGTGATAGTGATGTCTTTGTAAATGATTTTGTAATGATTGCTGGCGAAGTTGAACCTGATAATGGTCAATTATATGTCAAACTGGCTGATAGTAATGCTAAATATCAGTATATTGGTGACCTTAGTGGCGCCCAAGGCATCAAGGGTGAGAGTGCCTATGATATTGCAGTTGCGAAAAAACAATATGAGGGGACAGAAGACGATTTTGCGAAGTTCTTGGGTGAAGCAGTAAATAATGAACCTAAGAGACAAGAAGCAGAGACCGCTCGTAGTAATGCCGAAAATGCTCGTGATGCTGCTGAGTCTCTTCGCGTGCAGAATGAAACTCAACGAAAGTCTGATGAATCTACTCGTCTATCAAATGAGACTGCGCGCATAGCAAATGAAAAAACTCGCGGTGAGAATGAAGATAGCAGAAAAGCAAATGAAGCAGACCGAGTAGAGAAAGAAACTGCTCGTGCTAATGCGGAAACTGTTCGTAAAGCTAATGAAGAAGTTCGAATCGAGAATGAACAAAATCGAGAGAATAATGAGACCACTCGTTCTACAAATGAAACTGCCCGCAGTAATGCTGAAAAAGCTCGTAATGATGCAGAGACCGCCCGTAGTGAAGCAGAGACTCTTCGCGCGACTGCTGAGACGAATCGTGGTAAAACAGAGACCACTCGCGCGCAGAATGAAGAAAAACGAGTTAGTGCTGAATCCTCTCGCGTGACTGCTGAGGGAACCCGCGCGACTAATGAACAAACTCGAATTGAAGCAGAAAAAGCTCGTAGTGATGCGGAGACTAAACGCGCGACTACTGAAACTTCTCGCGTTGAACATGAGAATACGCGTGAATCAAATGAGACTGCACGCGCAAAAGCAGAAATTTCACGCGCAAATGCCGAGACTGACCGTAACGATGCTGAGACTGCGCGCAGTAAGGCAGAAGAAGGACGAGTTTCTGCCGAGTCTCTCCGCGCGCAGAACGAAACTCAACGTCAGTTAAATGAGACTGCACGCGAAGTGTGGGAAGACTATAACCAAGACAAAACTTATTACAAGGGAAATAAGGTAAGTCTCAATGGTAATAGTTATGTTTGTGTAGTTGAATCTACTACTAATCATCCTGGCCAATCTAATGATTGGTTGCTTATTGCTCAGAAGGGTGACGGATTAGTAATCAAAGATAAATATACTACAATTGAAGAACTTCGTACTGCTAATCCTAATCATACTTATACTTACCAAGTTGAACAACCAAATGGTGAACTTTATATTTATTCTGATATTGCTAGTGACTGGGTATCTATTGGTGCTATCCAAGGACCCAAAGGTGAAACTGGCGATAAGGGTGATAAAGGTGACCAAGGTATTCAAGGTAAAAAGGGTGATAAGGGTGACGCTGGTGCATCCAATGTATTATCTATTGGTTCGGTAACTAGTGGTGCTGCACCTGCTGTAACAATTACTGGTGATTCTCCTAATCAAGTTTTGAATTTTGTCCTTGAAAAAGGCGACCAAGGTATTCAAGGTAATAAAGGTGATAAGGGTGATGCTTTTACCTACTCTGATTTTACTGAAGCGCAACTTGCTTCTCTGAAAGGCGAAAAGGGGGATAAAGGTGATAAGGGTGATGCCTTCACTTATGCTGACTTCACCTCTGACCAACTCGCGGCACTCAAGGGAGAAAAGGGTGACAAGGGTGACAAGGGTGATGCTTTCACCTACAATGACTTTACTCCTGAACAACTTGCTTTGCTAAAAGGTGAAAAAGGTGATAAAGGTGATAAGGGTGATAAAGGCGACACCGGTTCTTATACTGCTGGTGACGGTATTAGTATAGTCAATGGACTAATTAGTGTCTTACTTGGAACTGGTCTCAAATTTGACACAGATAAGAAAATCGTACTTGATGAATCTACTTTTACAGAATATACAGACGATGAAATTACCTCGATTTATAATTCTGTTGAAATTTCTTGATTATGAAGTTCTGAAAATTTTATATCTTACATTTCATTTTTTTTACTTTAGAAATGGAATGAATTTGATAAGGAGGTAAGCGTATGGCTCATATCCTAAGAAAAATTGGAAATGCTTCTAATGTATCTGTATATAGATACGAAGCAGATACCGAAGCAGATATGCGCGCCATTGATGTCTCCATGGCTCCGATGGGCAGTCGTTGTTATATTATTGACACTGGTGATACTTATGCCTTGAATAGTAATAAGGAATGGAAACCTGTTCCAAAAGGCTCCGGTGGCGATATTATTTATGATGGTGGCTCAGATAGTGGTTCTTCCGGTGACATTATTTACGATGGCGGTACTACGTGAGGTGAAATAAATGGCGCAAGTTATCAAGACTACGTTCAAGTTCCGTCGCAATACGGCAGAATATTGGAAGAATACAAATCCAATTCTTGCTGATGGCGAACCTTGTTTTGAACTTGATACTGGTAAACTAAAAATTGGTAATGGCACTACTGCGTATAATGATTTGAAGTATATCAATGGTGATTCAGTTCAAATTGAAGTTGCTACAAAAGACATTATCGGCGCAGTTTTGAGTTCTGATGAAAAGAATCAAGTTTCTGTTGATGAAAGTGGTCACATGGAAGTCAATGAAATTGGAGTTGAGAAACTAAGTGATACTGTTGGTGTTACTTTGGTTATTGACGGCGGTTCTTTTTGAAATAACTAAATAGGAGGGAGACTAATGGATAAGAAAGTTTTGACCACTACAATTCAGTTGCGTCGCGCGACTGAGGCGCAGTGGGAAGCTATCAAAGATAGTTTCATTCCTGCCGCGGGTGAACCATGTGTCACTCTTGATGGCGCTAATGCTGGTCAGCAAAAGATTGGTGATGGTGCTACTCCTTGGGGCGAACTAAAATATTCTGGTGTTCGTCTTGATGTAATCAAGATATATGGTGATTCCGCAGAAGATACTTCTATGTCTGTTGATGGTGTAAAGTATGATACCGCCGCAGAAGCAATCAATGCTGTTCCTGATGGCGGCACTGTCAAGATGGCTAGTGGTCTTGGCACGGATGAAGTTATCAATGTAGAGAAGAAACTCACTCTTGATATGAATAGTGCAGTTATTGTAGATAATGATAAGTGCCCTATGGAAGTTAGTACTAGTGGTGAACTAACTTTGTCTGGTAATGGTAGTGTTGAGTGTAATAAGAATACTGAACCTGCTATCAACAATTGCGGCAAGATGATTATTGAAAATGGTAATTACACTAGAAAAGTCGATGAAAAGGATAATACTTTCTATACTATTCTAAACCATGGTGATACTGTTATCAATGGTGGTATTTTCCAAGCACCTGGTAATGTATCAAGTATGATTGAGAATGGTTATTGGGACTATAATTCTACTGACCCCAAGTATGGTCATGTTGTTGGAAAGAATGCTGAGACTTGCACATTGACTATCAATGATGGTACTTTTATCAATGCTTTCTATGTTATCAAGAATGATGATAATGGTATTGTAATTATCAATAATGGTAAGTTCTATGGTACTATTTTCCATAATGGTATTGAAATGACTATCAATGATGGTTATTTTGAAGTTAGTGATGGTAGTTATAATATTGGCTTGAGAAAACTAAATGATAATATGAATGCTGGTAAGACCATTATCAATGGTGGTATTTATATTTCCAATGGTACATCTAACTTCAAAATCAATGAGGGTGAGCCTGAAGTAATTATCAAGGGTGGTAAGTTCAATAAAGAAATTCCCGCCGGATTCATTGCTGAAGGCTATGAACAGAATCTTGTTGATGGTTACTATGTTGTGACTAAATCTGAGTAAGGAGGAATGAGTTATGTTCAATGTTGCATATGCTGATAAAAATAAAATTCAGAATAGTATTGCTCAAGGCGCCATTCCTGCTGAAAGTCTGATTGTTACTAATAACGAGGAAGGCAAGGCCGAACTTAGTTATTATGATGAAAATGGTAATCTAAAGAGTATTGTCAAGAAGACTCAGTTTGAAAGTGAAGCAGAAGCCCGCCTTTGGACTACTAAGTATGACTATGCTGGTGAAAATATTAGTGTTTATGATGCTAAGAATAACCAGTGGAATAGTTATATTGTTAGTGTCGGTGGTAGTATCAATAAAATTGCTAAAGCCGAAGATGTCGAGTCTTTTATGGAAGACTTGATTATTGATGGTGGCGGCGCTCCTCTAGAGTAAGGAGGAGTGAATCATTGTGGCTAAACTAATAAATACTACTATCAAACTGAGAAGGGATAATGATTATAACTACAATAAAGTAGCAGATAGTTTTATCCCTCTAAAAGGTGAGCCAGTACTCGTAGATACCGAACAATATGGACTTAGATTCAAAATTGGCGATGGTATTACTTCTTACGGCGCGCTTGCTTATGCTGATGAGAATAATAACATAGTTTTACTTGGTTATTATTTGAATGGTAAATTCTATATTGATAGCACTTATACAGTTGAATTAGAGAAGAGCGAGAGTAAACTGTATATTGATAAAAATGCTCGTGCTGTATATATTTGGAATGGAGAGAATTATATTCCTCTTAGTCCTGAAGCTACTGAAACTGTTGCGGGTATGATGAAACTTTATCAGACTGCCGGTGATAATACTGATGGCACCATGAGTCAGAAAGTTATTACTGAGGGTGTAAATGCTATCAAATTTGAATTAGATGAACAAGATAAAGAATGTCTTGTTCTTGACCTCCCTTGGGACTAAGGGAGTAAAATGATACAAATGTGGGAGACCACATTGTAAATAAAATTGAAAAGGAGATTTTATTATGGCTGATATTTCTAAAATCAAGCTTGCTGATGGTACTGTTGTAACTATTAAAGATACTCAGGGCCGCGCAGATGTGACTACTCTACTTGGTGGCCATACTCTTGGTGCTCTTGGCGCCGCCGCTTGGAAGGCTGTTGCTGCTAGTATTTCTGGTGAAGGTCTTGTTGATGCCTCTGTCGTCAAGGCCTATGTTGATTCTCAAGTTGGTCAGATTCATAGTTTTGACGTTGTAATCGACCCCGATGGTACCGCTAAAGGTCCCTCTGTTACCGCTTCTGCTGATACCATGTATAAGATTTACATGGTTGCTGATGCGAATGCTTCTGCTGGCACTTACGTTGAGTGGATTACCATTCGTTCTGGCGCTGAGAGTGCTTATACCTATGCATGGGAGAAGATTGGTTCTACTAAGACTGACCTGACTGGTTATGTCTCCAAGGAGACCACCATCGCTGGTATTGCTCTTGATAAGAATATTTCCGTTGCCGACCTTCAGAAAGCTCTTGAACTCGGTGCTATGGCCTATGCTGATAAGGCTTCTGGTTCTACCACTGTTCAGACTATTGATAGCATCACTATGAAGGAAGTTACTGTTGCTGGTAATGCTACTGTTACTTCTAAGGCCGCCGATGCTACTCTTACCAAGGCTAATTATACTCCTGCTGGTAAGGTTACTGGTTCTGCTATTTCTGGCGGTTCTATTAACGTTACTCTAAAGGATTCTGCTACTAAGACCGAGGCCACTCTTAGCACTTCTGAGTTTACTCCTGCTGGTACTATCGCCGCTAAGGAGGGTGGTTCCTTCTCCGCTCTGAAGAGTGCCGCTTTCAGTGCTTCTGAGGATGGTGTCCAGATTGAAGGTACTGTCAGTGCTCCCGCAATTTCTCTTACTGCCGCTGATAAGACTTTCGCTACTGGTCTAACCGGTGGTAAAGTTGCTTCCTTCAGTGAGGGTGCTTTCACTCCTGCCGCAATTCAGGATGGTTTCTATACTGCTGGTAAGGCCGCTACTTGGACTGGTGCTGACTATACTGCTCCTTCCATGGGTGAGGCTACCAAGGCAAAGTTTGCCTCTGAGGGCATTGTTGCTAGTCTCGACGCCGAAGATGCTGAGTGTCTAGTCTTTACTGCCGCTGGTACTGCTGATGCTGTTACTGCTCAGGGCGCTTTCGATGCTGGTAATGTCAAGTTTGGTACTTTTGATGGTGGTTCCGCCACTGTTATTGATACTACCAAGTTCTCTGGTGGTTCTAAGGCCGCTGATACCTTCGCTGCTAATGAACTTCAGTCCGTTACTACTGGTAAGGTGAGCGAAGTTTCTGCCGCTGAACTTGCTAATGCTCCTGTGTTCACTGGTGGTAAGTATGCTGTTGCTACTACTGCTGATACTGCTCTCAAGGATGTCGCCTTTACTGCTACTAATAGTGCTACTATTGTTGACAAGGTCGAGTATATCAAGCCTGAGATTGATGCTGCTACCTTCACTGGTACTGACGCCACTCTTGGTTTTGCTGGTACTGAAGTTGAGAATGCTCTTGTCACTGGTGTTAGCTACGATAAGGCCGATAGTGCCGCTGCGTTCAGTGTTGCTGTTACTCCTGAGACCGACGTTATCACCAAGACTGCCAAGACTGTCGAAATTGAGGTTACTCCTGTCGCTAAGGCGTAATAAATGGCTGACATTTCCAAAATCAAATTGCCTGATGATACAGAGTACAATCTAAAAGATGAAGAACTTCGTAATATGTTGGAAATTTTGTTAGGCAATAAAAATTGATAGAGATACGGAACGGAGAGACTCCGGTTTCTCCGTTCCTACTTTAGAATGAGAAATAAAGTGCTTCAAGGAGGGGTAGAATGGCAAAGATAAAAAGAATGAAACTTCCCAATGATACCTCCGCGCGCGAAGTATATGATGTTGGCGCAGTCAGATTTGATGAAAATGGCAGTCTGACAGAAGCACAAAAAGCTATCGCGCGTGCTAATGTTGGCGTAGAAGAGTATACTGCCGACGAGATTGAGAATATTTGGAATAGTACTACGTAAGTGAATAGGGTGGGAGTGAATGCTCCCACCTTAGTAAAATTTGACGTGGGAAGTAGTTTGTGGTATAATTATTATAGTGGATGAGAAATCTGCCTGGCTTGGAATGATAGTCAGTATAACCCTTGGAAGTGATAGGGAGAGAAAGTTGACGGATGCTGAGCCAGTAGGTGAAGTGTCTGTTTTTTTATGGATATTTTGATTCTCTTTCTGCGCGCTTGTGGATTTTCTATAAAAGAGGATAGTGATTTTTATAGATTTTATACAAGGCCGCGAATGAGAGGGAGATATATAGTAAAACTACAAATTAGTCTGTGCGAAGTGTAAGAAATAATAAAGGAGGTACAAATGAGTAAGAATGTGAATGCTTGTAAAAGTGATAACACTGAAAACTGGAATAAGGCAGTAAATTTTGTGCCTTCGAAGGGAGAAGTAATTATTTACTCTGATGTTGAACAGATGAAAGTCGGCGATGGAGTAAATAGTGTAGTGAATCTACCGTTCAAAGATAGAGAATATGAGGACGGAGAGATTGAAGAAATTTATAATTCCGTGAGGTGAAAATATGGGAATTATTATGTTGAATAATAAAGTTTTAGTGAATCAGAATAAGATTGCACTATATAGACCGCCTTTTGAACCACCTGCTAAGGGTTCGATTGTAAAGATGAATCTGGATGGGACTGAGAGACAGTATAGGGTGTTAAGTGTAAATGGGAATGTTTGTAAGGTCATGGGAATGTTTGATGACTTAACTAGTGTTTATAATAGTACAAGCACAACTACAGATTTTAACGGGACTACTGCTCAGAAGTATGAGGGGAGCACATTAGATACATATCTAAATACTACTTGGTATAATACATTAAGTACAGAAGTAAAGAGTGCAATTGTACCAGAAAATGTGATTCAATATTGTTATAAGTATTATGATGAACCAAATACTCCAAATACTCCAACTTATACTTATCAATATCAATATATTTGGAATAATTCAGACTACGATAATGCCGATAATGTAGGTAATGTAATTGTTGGTAGTAGAAATGTATTTGCTTTAGATTTGAAAGACATTTTTGATTATATGGATAAGGTATGCATTACTCCTGAGGAACTAAATACAATGTTCTGGGATAGCACAACTAAAGTATCTAAACATTCTTGGCTGCGGTCCTCTCTTGCTAATAATTCTGGTAATGCTTGGAATGTGTCTGGCAATCGTGGTAACTTGGAACGTATTAGTGTAGACTATTCTTATGTAGTCCGCCCTGCCCTCAACCTTGATATGTCCAAAATCCCGTTCACCCTCGTCTCATAAGGAGGTAGTTACATGGGAATTGTAATGAGTAATAATAAAATACTAATGAGTGGGAATAAAATTGTGACATGGCAGTTTATTCCACCTGCTAAGGGTTCGATTGTAAAGATGAATCTGGATGGGACTGAGAGACAGTATAGAGTGTTAAATGTAAATGGGAACGTTTGCAAGGTTATGGGAATGTTTGATGACTTAACTAGTGTTTATAATAGTACAAGCACAACTACGGATTTCAATGGGACTACTGCTCAGAAATATGAAGGCTCGACTTTGGATACATATTTGAATACTACTTGGTATAATACACTTAGTAGTACTGTTAAAACTGCTATTGTACCAGAAAATGTGATTCAGTATTGTTACAAATATTATGATGAACCAAATACGCCAAATACACCTACATATACCTATCAATATCAATACAATTGGTCTGATTCAGATTACGAGAATGCTGATAATGTTGGTAGTGTAACAATAGGTAATAGAAATGTATTCGCTTTGGACTTAAAGGACATTTTTGATTACTTTGGTAAAGTGTGTATTACATCTAATGAGTTGATGACAATGTTCTTTAATCAAATGACTGCTGTATCTAAATATCTATGGTTGCGGTCTTCTCTTGCCGACAATTCTCTCTATGCTTGGTCTGTGAATGGCGACTATGGTTACTTGTACAACTATGTTGTGACGCGTAGTGGTGTTGTGCGGCCCGCGCTTAATCTAGATATGTCCAAAATCCAGTACGAACTCGTTTCCTAACTCCAAAAATTTCAAAGGAGGTAATAATCTATGAAATACGTTGGCGAAAACGCCCTCAAAAAATGGACTTCATTGGTCAAGTCCGACATAAAGAAAAAACTCGACAAAAACCAAGGCACTGCCAACTCAGGTAAAATTCTGGGTGTTGATGCGGCTGGTGAAGTTGCACCAACTGATACTGAGGTTGCTACTCTGGTAGATGTCCCTAATGGCCTTGTGAAAGGCGACGGGACTACGCTGAGTGCGGCGGTAGCGGGGACGGACTACATGGTCCCACCCACCGGTGGTACTACTGGCCAAGTTCTCACCAAGACTGCCGATAGCTCCAAATGGGCCGATGCTCCCAAGTCCCTCCCTGACGGTGGCACTGCTGGTGATGCACTCGTGAAGAGCACTGATGGGGGAAGTTGGGAGACTCCAGTGGAAGCGAGTTTGGTAGAGATTATGACGAAGAGCGAAATCGAAGCTGCAATCAATGCAAAAATCACTGCCTCTACCACCGATTTGACTGCGGGAACAAGCCCACTTGCAACCGGAGAACTCTATGTGGTCTACGAATGAGGTGAGTTTATGAGTGGATATATTGGAGTAAATGGAGTTGCGAGAAAGATAAAGAAGGTTTATGTGGGTGTTGATGGAGTTGCGAGAGAAGTAAAGAGTGGATATACTGGAGTTGGGGGAGTAGCAAAGAAGTGGTATATGAATGAGTTGTTACCAAAGGGAACTTTGGTAAAGATGAATTTAGATGGGACTGATAGAGTTTATAGAGTGCTGAAGTGTAATGGAAATGTTGCACTGGTCATGGGAATGTGGGATGATTTGACGAGTAAATATAATAACACACGTACAACTACTATCTTTGGAAGCACTACTGCTCAGAAGTACGAAAGGTCTACTTTAGATACATATTTGAATACAACTTGGTATAATACATTATCAAGTGAAGCAAAAAATGCCATTGTACCTGAGAATGTAGTACAGTATTGTTATAAATACTATGATGAACCTAATACACCTAATACACCTACATATACATATCAGTATCAATATAACTGGTCTAATTCAGACTATGAAAATGTTGATAATGTAGGTAACGTTGTAGTAGGTAATAGAAAAGTGTTCGTACTTGACATAAAAGATATTTTTGATTATATAGGTAAAGTATGTATTACATCTGATGAATTGATGACAATGTTCTGGAATAGTACAACTAAAGTATCTAAACATCTATGGTTGCGGTCCTCTTCTGCCGAACATTCTACCTATGCTAGGAATGTGTCTGGCGGCTATGGTGATTTGGACGCCTATGATGTTGTCGGTAGTTATGTTGTGCGGCCCGCGCTTAATCTCGACCTCTCCAAAATTTCTTATACCATTCTCTCTGCTGATACAGACCCCAATCCGCCCGCCACTTCCTCCTACACTGTCACAAAGAAAGTCTCCGGTGCCTCTTACGGTTTCGTCCTCAATTCCTCTGGCTACTACGAATCTAATAACAAAGCCGTCGATAACTCTGCTGCTGTTTGTCGTGTCAATCTCAATCTTGCAGCCAAGTCTAATATCACCTTTACCTGCATCAACTATGCTGAATCCAACTATGACTTTGGTCTACTTGGTAATGTAGATAGTGCACTTGGTACAACTAATACAGTTGATTCGTCTGTTGCGAAGTCCTTCAAGGGGTCGTCTCAATCTGGTACACAGACATATACTTACTCGAATGTCGCGGCTGGTGAGCACTTTATTGACGTAAAGTTTAGAAAAGATAGTAGTGTGAATAATAATAATGATAGTTTGCAGTTCAAGATAACGATAGCAAATGCGTAATAAATTGGGGACTCTGTTGAGTCCCCACTTAAAAAGGAGGTAATAAATTGAAAGGTTTATTAAAACTCAACCTCACCACCTCTAGCGGTCTAGTTCGAGCGTCTCTCCCTCCCTTAGTGGAAAAGGGAAAGTTGATTTATATGAATTTGGACGGGACGAGTAGACAGTATAGAGTGTTGAAGTGTAAGGGGAATGTGGCACTGGTCATGGGAATGTGGGATGATTTGACGAGTAAATATAATGAGACAAGCACGACTACAGACTTCAATGGGACTACTGCTCAGAAATATGAAAGCTCGACTTTGGATGCCTATTTGAATACTACTTGGTATAATACGCTAAATAGTACTGCTAAAGCGGCGATAGTATCTGAGAATGTGATTCAGTATTGCTATAAATATTATGACAAACCAAATACACCTAATACTCCAACTTATACCTATCAGTATCAGTATAATTGGGATAGTAATAATTATAAAAATGCCGATAATGTTGGTAATGTGACAGTTGGAAAACGTAATGTATTTGCTTTGGACTTAAAGGACATTTTTGATTATCTTGGTAAAGTGTGTATAACCTCAGATGAACTAATGACAATGTTCTGGAATAGTACAACAAAAGTATCTAAAAATCTTTGGTTGCGGTCTTCTCGCGCTGACAGTCTTTATCCTGCATGTATTGTGTATGGCAACTATGGTTGCTTACTCAGCACTGGTGTTGCTCTTAGTAGTGTTGTGCGGCCCGCCTTCAACATAGACCTCTCCAAAGTTTCCTACTCCGAAACCCCCCCCTCTGGTACTACCTAATAAGGGTGATATTGTTACTCTCAATTTAGATGGAACTGATAGAGAATATAGAGTATTGAGTATGAATGACAGTGTGGGGAAGATTATGGGTATGTTTGATGACTTGACGAGTGCTTATAATACTACAAACACAACTACTACATTTGGAAGCACTACTGCCCAGAAATATGAAGGTTCGACATTAGACACCTATTTGAATACTACATGGTATAACACTTTGAGTGCTGAAGCTAAGAATGCTATTGTGACTGAGAATGTAATACAATATTGCTATAAATATTACAGTCAACCTGATACTCCAAATACTCCAACTTATACTTATCAATATCAGTACGAATGGTCTGATAGTAACTACGAAAATGTTAAAAATGTGGGTAACGTGACAGTTGGAGACCGTAATGTATTTGCACTTGATTTGAAGGACATTTTTGATTACTTTGGTAAAGTGTGTATTACATCTAATGAGTTGATGACTTTGTTCTTTAATCAAACGACTGATGCACCTAAATATTTATGGTTGCGGTCTTCTAGTACCATCCGTTCTATCAATATTTGGGGTGTGAGTGGTGACTATGGTAGCTTAGGCAACTTTAGTATAACGGATTCTAATGTTGTCCGCCCCGCTCTCAACCTCGACTTCTCTAAAATCTCCTTCACCATCAATTCTTAAAACTCGTGCCCGCGTTCTCCGCGGGCACTCCTCAAAGGAGGTAATAACTTGAAAATTCTAGCCTACAACAACCAAGCCCTCTCCATCAACGGAAAGGGCGTATATATCGAAGATTTGTCCGCTCTCGCAGAGAACGGGAGTTTGATAAAAATTGTTACACCGATTGTGAATAAAGGGGATTTGATTTATTTAGATGTGGATGGAAAGGGAGATAAACTGTATAGGGTGTTGAAGTGTAAGGGAGACGTAGCGAAGGTAGTGGCGATGTATGATGATTTGACGAGTAAGTATAATGAGACGAATACGACTACTACTATGGGAACATTTACAGTTCAGAAATATGAAGGTTCTACTTTAGATACCTATTTGAACACGACTTGGTATAATACATTGTCAAATGAAGCAAAGAATGCTATTGTACCTGAGAATGTGGTATGTGATGCATGGAACTGGGGAAATATTGGTGATCTTGATTATACTGGTACTTATGGTGGTTCTGTTCCTGGTACTACAAACTATACTATCAGTAAACATGCCGGTGTAGCTCTAAATATAGGTAATCGTAATATATTTGCTTTAGGAGTACAAGATGTTATTGATTATTTGAGCGATGAATCTATGAGAATAGATACGACTGCTATATTACGTAATATAAATATATGGAAAATGTTCTGGAATGACGAAGTGTCACCTTCTGATAATGATCTATGGTTGCGGTCCTCTCGTGCCGGTAGTTCTAACTCTGCGTGGATTGCGTCTGGTAGTGGCGGTTATTTGCACAGCTCTGGTGTGAGCTATTCTAAGGTTGTGCGGCCTGCCTTCAACATCAACCTCTCCCAAATCCCTTTCACAAAAAAGAAAGGAGAGACGTGGATTATTAATGACTTTTCTTCTTCTCCAACTGCGGCCATTATTGATAATATTGAATTTACTTCAAATTCAAAGATTTTTACAAAGATAACTATTAGTCGTGAAAGTAAGTTAGTGTCTTATTTACTGTATGATCTTGAAAAAGTCGCTTCTATACTTTATGAGACAGAAACTAAAAATTGGTCTACTAGTTGGACTAACTCTGCTTACCGTACCATTACTTTCACCTCTCCTGCTACTGGCGACTTACTCACTTGGCTCCAAGCTAATGCAGTCAAACAATAAAACACTTCTATCTTCTTTGCGCGCTTGTCTAAAATGCTATAAACTCATTCATCAAACTTGTTCAAAATCCACAAGCGCGCAAAGAGTGAAACTTCTATAAAATTTCAACAAAAATTCCTCAACTCAAAATTTGACTTTTCTTCAAATTTTAACTATAATATAATTAGAGAGTGGGAAGAGAAACACTCTCCTACCTTACTTACTTACTTTATTTTCTCTTCCCACTCTACTACATTATATATATGGAGGAAATCATTATGTCTGAATCTGCTCATCATGCGCCTGCTCCGCAACCTGCTCCTGCGCCCGTTCCGCAACCTACTCCAGTTTATCAAGTTGTTGATATCTCTACAGTCAAACGACAAGGTGATACTTGACTACTAAATTCCCAACTCACCTACACTGATTCTCAAAATTTTTCATCTGTCCATTTTATTTCAAATGGTCAATCATTTACTACTATTTCTCATTTTCCAAAAGACAACTCAGAATGTCTTTATTATGACCTCACCAAAGTCAATAACGGCTCTCCATTTTGGCTTGATGATAAATATAGAGTAATATCACTTACTCATAAACCAGATAAGAAATTACTCGCCTGGCTTTCTGCTAACGGCGTAAAGATATAGATTGTTTTGGAGAGCGAAAGCTCTTCTTTTTTTATAGGAGGAATATAATGACAGAACAAAACCTGCGTAGACTGGTAGTAGACACATTTTGCGACTACAACGGCGCAAAACAGAACTCTACAAAGCACAAAGACCTCATTGACACATACAACACAATCACCCCTCTTCCTCGTGGAGTAAAGATGACTTACTCTATGCCTTGGTGTGCGGCGACAGTAAGTGCCATTTCACAGAAGCTCAATCTAACAGACACTATCCTTCCCGAATGCTCCTGCTCCAAGATGATTGATGCCTATCAAAAAATTGGTCGTTGGGAAGAGCGTGATGACTACGTTCCTCAGATTGGTGACTTAGTTATGTATGACTGGCAGGATGAAAGTAACTATGCCAGTGTAGATAATACCGGCGCGCCTGACCATGTTGGTATGGTAGTTGATGTGAATAAGACCTCGAAGATGATGAGAATTATCGAGGGGAACAAGGGCACTCCGTCTACTTGTGGATATCGGTCTCTTCAAATCAATGGACGATTTATCAGGGGATTCTGCCTTCCCGACTACTCCAAAGTTGCTAAGACTTATCGTGCGACTGGTGAAAGTGCTATAAAAAGCACTCCGAAAATTGAATATTGTAGCGTAAACTTACCAGTTTTGGTTCAAGGCGCGACTGGACAGACTGTAGAGACACTGCAAGTTATGCTGCGCGCGCTTGGATACAAGATTGACTTGGATGGGTCTTTTGGTCCTGCGACAGCAAATACATTGGGTCAGTTTCAAAAAGGGAGCGGTCTGACAGTTGATAAGTCTTGTGGTCCTCTTACTTGGACTGCTCTGATTACAGGAGGAGAATTGAAATGAAATACTATGTATCAAATGGCATCAAGATTATTGAGTGCGCGCCCAGTGAATTCAAAGTGGTCATGGTGAATCAGTATAAGAAGAACGTGCGCAAGTCCACTTTTGTGAATGCGAACTTCTTCGCGGGTAGACAGAAACTCAACAATGAAGTATTTACACTGCCAGTAAACCATCTTATTTGTGACTATGAAGCATCTGGTAATTCAGAACGAATTCGCAATGAGCAACGTGGTACTTTCAAGGGTAATAAATACTACTATGACTCTTACTCTTACGGCGCGCCTACTGACCAATTCTATCATAAGACTCTAACTGTCTTGGCTATCAAGAACAAAAAGCCCAGCATCTTTGATATGTCCGTATTGGATAAGTCATATGAATATCTTGTTGCTGGTATTCCAGTAATGAAGAATGGACAGGATGTAAAGTGGAAGACTTATGTCTCTAAGCAAGGATGGACTGGTGGTGAACTATATGGCACTTATCACATCTTTGCTGGCTTGAAGAGTGGAACTGACACTATCTATCTAATGAGTTGGAAGACAACTTCTTCAAATTTGATTTATAGTGGTGAAGCATTCAAGAAATTCTCAGCAATGGGCTTCAAGGACGTTATCAAGCTCGATGGCGGTGGTAGTGAGATTATGAAGTATAATGGTGTTATCAAGCACGCCACTGCTGAGAATCGTCAAATCAGTGCTATTATTGAAGTAGTCGGTAAAGAAGTTGCTGCAACTCCCAGCACCTCATCGAAAACCAATCCCTATGCAGTTCCTACCAAGGCTCTCAAACGCGGCTCAACTGGTAATGGAGTTCGCTGGATGCAGTTCCAACTGAACAAGGCTGGTTTCGCCTGCTCTATTGATGGCTCTTTCGGTCCTGCAACTGAGAAGGTAGTCAAGTCCTATCAATCTACGCGCGGTCTTGAAGTTGATGGAAGTTGCGGTCCTGCTACTCGCGCGGCCTTGAAGAAGGAATAATTTGACTTTTGAATTTTTTTGTGGTATAATATGTATATAAGGTGGATGACACCAATAAATATGAGAGGATTATAAAATGGTAAAGCTAAGCGTAACAGAAAAGTATCGAGCAGAGTCCCGTGAGGAAGCAGAAGACTTCATCCGCGCGCAGCGTGAGAATGGAGTAAAGGATGGGTATGATATTACTAAGGCTGAGTATACCCATAAAGAGAAACGCGCGAAGGGTGAAGTGATTGATAAGTGTGAGCAAGTCACTATCACTAAGGTCTTTTGTACTCTTTGGGACGTGGAGTAAACAATGGAAAAAACATATACTTGCTATACTTGTCTTCGTTTTGACCAACTTTGTTCCAAAATTGAAAATGGTGAGAAGCCACCTAAAGAGTGCCGTCGTTGCGCATGGCATGAGCAGGGAGACGAACTCCCTCTCAAGAAGCGCCCTAATTATATTGCTATGAATCTATAAGGAGAATCAACTATGGAAATTTTTCAACAGTGTCTAACTGAGCTACTTCGTGTAGTAGTTCTCGTCATCATCACCGGTCTCGGCGTTCTTGCCCGTATGTATCTTGTCCCTATGCTCAAGTCTTGGGTTGACAAGGCCAAGTCTTCCGCAGACAAGGCTGGTATTGACCTTACTGCCGAGCAGATTGCGCAAGCAAAGCAGATTATCGCTGCAATGGTCGCTTCAGCATATCGTCTAAAGCTTGGTGGTAAGATTGAAGATGCCAAGACCTATGTAAATGAGCTAGCGAAGACCGAACTTGCTAAACTTGGCATTGAATTGAGTGATGAAATGATTGATGAGTTCCGCCGCGCGGCGCTTGGTGAACTTGAGCGCACTATGGCCGAGTGGAAGACTCTAACTGAAAATGAGGAAGAGGCAGAGTAATCTGCCTCTCTTTTTTTGAAATTTGATTTTTGAAGAAAAATTTTGTATAATAATTATAGAAAGTGAGGGAAGATTATGCTAACTCAAGACTTTGTATCAAAGTTAGATGATATTTATTTTGCAATCAAAAATGAGAAGTATTTGACTTTTACAGAAGAAGGAATGGAGAAATATCAGGGTCTTCGTTCTTTTGTAGATAAAGCATTGTTAAAGTGCTATTATTATATCTATGAATGTACTAAGGGTATTGATAGTAAGGGTTGTTTCACTTCAAAGTATGTGTTAGTACCTAGTAGATGTCCTTGGTCTTCTGATTTGGTAGATTATATGAGTGATGGTAACTATATTGAAATCCCAGAGGAATATTATGACTTTATCAATTTTTGTGGTATCCATTTTCCTTATTGTTCTATCCTAAATGATATGAAAGAGGAGAAGTTATGCAAGAAGTAATAGGTATCAAGAAGATTTTATATCATATCAAGGCTTGGTTTAGAAGTCTTGGTTTGCCTATGTACAATGTTCGGTTATGGCGAGTAGAAGGCGAGAAGAAAGAATATATCGGTAGTCAGTTTTTCTTTAGATATAAAGCAGCAAAATTTTGGAAAGATAGTTGGGATGAAGATAAAGAAATTACTGCTACTATTATCAGAGAAATTGTATTTCTGTTTTGATTATGAAAGTTGAAAAAGGAACTATTGCAAAGCTTCGTCGCTACGCGCGGATTGAATCACTGTTTCCAGAATTGAAATGGTGGCAGAAAATTTATCTACGAATTTATGGAAAAGTGTGGTATATACTATGGAAGATAGGAATTCGACCTCGAAGATGACGCCTGAACAACTGGAGAAATGGCTTGCTTTACGAAAAAAGTGTCATGTGCACAAGAGCAAGAAAGACTATACTCGAAAGGAGAAGCACAAGAAAGATTATGCTGAATAATGAAGACTATTCAAAGGTGCTAGAAAAGCCCATCAAAGATATGACTATTGGTGATGTAGTTGAATACTTCGATATCATCTGCGCGCGGAAGCATGGCGGTGACGAAGATGTAAAGCGCACTGTTTCTGAATTGAAGGCGCGTTTCATCACAGAAGCTCTTTATAAGAGTGATGAATTTTTTTCAAAGGAACAGCATGGGAATGTAATCAATGATTTATATAAGAAGATTTGTAATAGTGATAATGATGCCAGAATTATTCTACCATCTTCCTATGAAATTGCGCAGTCTCGCAACTATCTTGATTCTGATTGTAGACCCTTGTCTCCTAAAATGCTACGCGACCGACAGCGCGCGAAGGAACTGAAGAATTTGGTTAGGGAATTCTGTGAAGATAGAGACGCTGGTAGACTCATTCACCCTAATAATGGTAGTATTGGCAGTATTATTTTTGACAGGTCAAATGGAAAGACTCGACTCGTTATTATGCCTTCAACTTTCAAAGCAAACTTGCTTTTTGTCAAAGTAATCATCAATGGCGGTACTAGATATTTTTATGTCAATGCTAATTTCAAAAGGACACCGCTTGCTTATAATTGGTGGAAGATGTACAGTCGTCGTATTACCAAGAAACTTGGAAGAATTATCTGTGCACTTGAAAAAGGAGAATATGATGAATAATTTTGATGTAACTATTCTTACTCCGCAGGGAGATAATAGAGTAAAACTAATTCCTACTGCAAACAACACTATTTTGGAAACAAGTCAATCTCATCCTGGTTCTTATAAGAATATCTCTATTGAACTAACTAATGAAGACCTTGAGCAACTGCGCGCTTGGATTGATTGTTATTTCAAAGAGAGTGAAGAAAACAAAAAGAAGCAAGAACTCATTTCTAACCGTATGGCCGCATATGAAGTGTATTTGGAGAATTTAGGGAATAAAGATGTGAGTAATTCTAGTATTCCTAATAATGTTATTGAATATTTCAATGACCTCAAGAATTATCTTGATTTTTCAGTTCTTGCGCCAGAGTTGCGCACTTCTTATCGTCATACTGTTCTTATGGGATTTTTCAAAGCCGATTATGTAACAACTCATAAACTTACTTTAGAATTTTTGATGAACGGTAATTCAGTAAGTACAATTCTATATACAATTGAAAGCTATAGTGAGTATAGCAATAGATATGAGTTTGAAGATGAGGGACTAAAGATTATCCCATTAGGCACAATTTATAATGCGGAAGACACCAATCTCAAAGTTTGCGCGCGAGCCATCAAGTTTATTTATGATGAATTTATGGAGACTGATTAAGAATAATTGATAATCAAATTTTGACTTTTTAGAAAAAATTTGTTATAATATTTATAGAAAGTTGAAAGAGAAATGACTTTCTATGATGGCATCACGGTGGTTTTGCGGTTCCATCGGTTAACATAAATAAACCGCGATAAATATGGCACTCTAGTCCAGAGGAAGGAGACAAACGACTCAAAATCGTTACAGGCTCGGTTCGAATCCGAGGAGTGCTACCACATCCCCTGTCATTACATTTGACTCGGGTTCATTCCTATCCACCCAAATCCTCTATTCTTAGAGGTATGTAAAAGGAGTTCAAATGAATTATTCCTACTTTATTGGCGACCGTGTTTTTGTAAAGGATTACGGTGTTGGCACTATTACTAAGATTGACGAGAAGTCGCGCGACTTTACCTATTTCGTCCGCTTCAAAGGACACGCGAGAGGTTGGTTCCCTGAGCGTCGTCTGAGTGAGTATGTGGAACCGGTTGAGGCGAAGTCCTCTGACGAGGAAGTACCTGCCAATGTAGACCCATCTACTGTTGACTAACTTTCTTCGCGGCCTTGTGTAAATTGCTTCACTTATAGATAGATTTTTTAGTAAATTTATACAAGGCCGCGACAAGAATTTGGTCTGCGCGCAGAGTGTGAGAAAGGAGTAATCATGACTTGTCTTGAGCATTTGATTGAGAATACCCTTGATGGTTTCAGTAAACAAGAGCCTGTTCAAGAAATCTGTGATAGAATTAGAGAAGATGTAAATCTACCTGGCTCTGGTCTTACTGTTGAACAGTGCTATGAAATTTGCCAGTTTATCTTTTATGATGTACTTCCTTATTCTAATTATTATTTAGAAGATGACAGATACTAAAATTTGATTTTTCTCAAAATTTTTGCTATAATATTTATAGAAAGTTGAGATAGGAGATTTACAATGAGCACTTTGAATTTTGGTGAATTCTATAATGAACTTGATGAAGAGGGTCTTCCCTCTGGTCGTGTCTATAAATGTATCGGTATCGCCGCAGATTATTACCAGACTGGTGAGGAAGTAGTCCTTATGGCTCGTATTGGTGACGGTGGCTATTCTAATGGTTTGCTGTATATTCCTGCTGGTAATTTCATGGTAGATTTTGAGGAGATTCGAAAATGAATAATGATTATGTAAGGGGAGAAATGTTAGAGAATTTCTCCGATTCTAAGAAAAGTCCAGATTATCCTCTTGTTTGGAGTAGTGATGTATGGGAAGACATGAATGTTCCTATGTCTTGTCGAATGTGTAGTAACCATCCAATCAATGGTGGTAGTGGCATTTGCTGGTGTGTACTGGGAGTACCAGAGATTAGGTAAAGAGAATTATATATCAGCGTGGTGTAATTGGATAGCATAGCGTTCTCCAAAAACGTCAGGTTTTCGTTCGAGTCGAAACGCTGGTGCCACGGCGTCGTAGTGTAATTGGCAACACGGCGCGTAATAAATAAAGGAAAGGGTAATAAAAGGAAGAGAGGTATTTTATTTTATGGAGTGGTAGTAATGAAAAAGGTTGGTATTTATGAAATTATAAATACTGTGAATGGGAAAATTTATGTTGGTCAGTCTATAAATATTTATGATAGATGGACACAGCATAAGTATAAAAGTATCTATTCTGAAGAATTAGGGTATAATTCTGCAATTCATGCTGCAATGAGAAAATATGGTTTTGAAAATTTTGTATTTGAAATTATTGAAGAATGTGAACCAGAATTATTAGACGAAAGAGAAAGATATTGGATTGAAAAATTGAATTCTTTGACTCCAAATGGTTACAATATCATGCCTGGAGGACAGAAAAATAAAAGAATAATTCATAGATGCTGTGATTGTGGAACGATAATTAGCAAAGGTGCGAAAAGATGTAAAAAATGCGCTCGTAAAAATCAAGAAAAAGCAAAAAATCCTTTTGAACCTTTGGAATTAGCAAAAGAAATTAAAGAAAAGGGCTTTGAAGCTTTGGGCAAAGAGTATGGGTATACAAATGGGCGCCCTATAAAAAAATGGTGTAAACAACTTGGTTTACCAGTGTATAAAGAAGAAATTATTAAATGGTATGATGAACAAATGGGGATAAAACCTCCCGAAAAAGTTCAAAAAAAGAATAAGGAAAGGCCAGTTTATAAAATAGATTTACAAACAGGAGAGATTTTAGAAGTTTTTTCAAGCATAGCGGAAGCAGCAAGAAGTATTGGAAAAAAGAAAGGTAATCATATTACAGAGGTTTGTAAAGGAAAATTTCTTTCTGCTTATGGTTATGGATGGAAATATGTAGAATAAATGTCGTATTGGTGTAATGCTAGCATAAGACACTTCCAATGTCTTGGTGGCAGTTGAAATCTGCTATACGGCCCCATTCGTCACACACTCCGTGACGAAAATTCTCTTTCCCCCTTTCCTTTGCCCTGGCAGGCGGCATTATAGTCTGCTTCCCCTTTCGATAATATGGGTCATTGGCGCAATTGGTAGCGCAACGCACTTTTAATGCGGAGGTTCGGGAATCGTACTCCCGATGACCCACCATATGGTGCAGTAGTTTAGCTGGTAAAACGGAGGACTTATAATCCTTTGTCTCTTGTTCAAACCAAGGGTGCACCACCACATTCAAAATTTGACAAATCCCCAAATTTTTGCTATACTATATGTATAAACTAAGAAATGAATTTAAACTAATTTTGAAAAGGAGAATGAAATGAATAACACTATTGACCTCACTAAGGCACTTCTCCATTTTTCCCACGCAGTTCTCGATACTACTCCTACCGGTCGTGGTAATTATTTTACCAATGATGATTTTATGGAGTGTGGTATTCTGTTTCTCAAGTCCGATGGCACTGAGTATAAGGGTGTAATTCCCGAAGATATTGCTGAACTTGTTTTCAATGAGTTCGACATTACTCATTCTGCTATCAATACTTTCCATAAATCTTGGGAAAAGGTAGCAAATGCTGACTACAATCAGCTACTCATTGAGCAGGTACTTCATTATATGTCTACCTATGGCATGGAGTTTTTTGGTGCTCGCGCAGTTCCCATGATTCCTGTTGAGGAACTGATTGCTGACCTAAATGCGCGTCCCAGTTATAAGGCAATCCGCATCATCACTGTCGTAAGTGAGGATGAAGCACAGAAGCTCATCAATGAGTTTCTTATGTCTGTCAAGGCTCCTAACCAGATGTTCATGCCCGAGTACGAAGCCTATGTTTATGCGGCCACTATTACCGCAGAGGATATTGCTTCTTTTGAGTTGAAGTGCATCTGGTATGACTATAATCATTGTGTTCCCGAGCGTGGTCAGGAATTTCTGCGCTATGCGATGTATAAGATGATTGGGTCTACTCTAATTGTCAAGAACAATCGCACTATCAAGTCTCTTCAGGGTGCTTGTGAGCGCGAACCTGCTAAAGCATATGACCTGCTCAAGAATGCAAATACGGTAGAATTGGCTAAGTGCTTCTTCCGTTTCAAGCCTTTATTCCTTGCGTTCAAGAAGTCTAAGCCTTGCGCGCCGATTATCAATGAGACTCGTCGTCTTGCTGATGTATTCCATAAGCCTATGAGTGAACTAACTGTTCAGAACGTATCCAAGCTGATGAAACAGGGTCGTTATGAAGAGGCTGGTAAGGTTCTCAAGACCGCAGATAACCGTCAGCTAATCAAGCTGATGAATTACTTTGCCACAAATGATAAGGTGAAAGCACCCGCTGTTTTTAACATTCGCAATGGCAAGATTCATGTCCGTGAAGATTTCAAGCGTCTGAATGCTGGCGCTGCGATGGTTTATGCAGAGCTTGTAGAGAAGAATCGGAATTCTCTCGCTGGTAAGACTTTTTACATTCCTTCTTATATTCACTATGCGGCGCCTGTGAGTGAAAAGCAGATGATTGGTGATATTCCTTATGGTACCCTGCTTGAGGCACCTGAATCTGGTAAGTTCTCTGCGGCGATTTGCTGGGATAATTACAAGGGTATGAGAACTGATATCGACCTGCATATGAATAGTAAGACTGCTGCATTTGGTTGGGATAGTGCTTATCGTGGTCGTGACGGTGAGATTCTTTATTCCGGTGACATGACTGATGCAACTCATGGTGCGGCTGAAGCATTTTATTTTGAACCACAGGATGACGTGTTTATTCTGGGTGCGAATAATTATACTGGTATGCCGAATGTGCCTTTCAAGTTCTTTATCAGTGATGCTCAGCCTAAGAGATTCTCTTATCGTGATGCAACTCCTCCCATTGATGTGGAGAGCGCTATGTTTCCTCCTGTTCCTCTTCGCTTTGCGGCGGGTAATGAGACCGGTATCGGCATTTTCAATGGTTGTGACTTTTACTTCTATGGTGGAATGCTCAACAATGGTATTGTACCCGACCGTAGTAAGTATCCTCTATTTATTGATGGTATTATTGACCGACTGGATAGAATGATGGACCTTGCAATTTTCATTCGTATCTGCGGCGGTACTGTTATCAACGAAATGCCCGAGGATGGAGAAATTGATAAGGACATTATTGACCTTTCTCCTAATGCTCTTACTGCGCGCACTCTGTTTGACATTGTCGATGGGGTGCTCGCTAAGAAGTAAATAAATTATTGGCATAGAGAGTTCCTTTTTCTATAATCTTGCCGAGAGATAGGCTAATACTTGTATTAGAACTATCTTTTGGCGCAATACTAAAATACTCTCCGCCAACGATTAGCACAGATAGTTCCTTACTTGGATATTATACTATCCGCTAATCATATATAAGCGCACAAGTAGTTCCTTTATTCTAATACTTGATAGAACAATTTACACTACTCGCGCTGTATCACCTCCTTATGCCGCATAGAAAGTTCCTCTAAAAAGGTATTCTGCAAAAATATTGATTTACTTTCCGCGGCAACTTATTTTTGAATGTATAGCAAATGGAGTTCCTTTAAAGAAAATAGACTGTTAATCTACAACTTTACTCCTGGCTATATTGGCTGCATAAGAACTTCCTTTCTGATGAATATTTAGGTTATTTATGTTAGTTCTCGCGGCTAAAATTTGAAATTTTTATAAAAATATTATATAATATATATAGAAAGTGAGGGAAAGAACATGAGATTTTATTCTGATATGCTTGAACAGTTCTTTGATAGTGAAGAAGAGTGTCTTTGGGCTGAAAAAGAAACTCTTGATAAGAGTCGTAAAGCAATTCATCGTGCAAATGATGAATTAGAACTCAAGGAACTTCGTAAGAAAATTGTCGATTTGCGTACAAACCTTGAGAATAGTCTTGAAGAGTATTATCGACTTCAGAATAAGTATTTTGATAATTATGGTACTCTTTGCGATATGACCGAAGAGAAAGGCCATCCTGACCCTGTTGGTGAAACAGGTGACAAAGGGGATGTTGACTGTAAGCATGATTGTTGCGATAATTGCGACTGTAGCAATGATTGTAATTATGACCCTTGTGATGATGTAAAGCCTAATGATGTCTTTGCTCCCATTGCTATTCATATGACCACTTATCGTCCACTCAAAGATAGTTATCCTAATCTGTGGAAATTTTTTGGAGGTAAGTAATATGGTTGTGGCTACTAATTCGTGTAATTTTCCTTGCGAAAATTGTTCGCATCGTGGCATTTGCAAGTATGAAGATGATGTAATGAGTTTTGTTCGTTGTACCAAACTGCCTGAACAGGAATGTTTGAGTATCAAGTATGATTGTAAGTATAAGAGTTATATGAATACAAGTTTGTTTGGCGGGTATAGAGATTATGAGTTAACTAAGGTTAATAATACTGATACTGATACTTGTACTATTTCTCGACCTTATACTATTAATACATCTTCGGAATGCGTCGATAAAATTTGACAAAATCTAAAATTTCTGATATAATATATTCAGAAAGTGAGAGGAGAACTAAATCTCCTCAATATGGCGGTAGGGAGAAACGGTTTCCTCGCTTGGCTCATAACCAAGAGACATCTGGGTCAGCACCAGTTACCGCAACCATAGTCTTTATGGTAGACTATATAAACACCATTATTGATGAGATTTGTATCTTGGCTCATCACTCAAATGGTCGGTGAGAGTATAAATAATCCGGCTACCATTTATCCCCATTAGTGTAATGGTGCATTCTTGTTAACTGATGTTGAGTAAACACTAAGGTAGCCCCCTTAGTGATAACAGCCACATTAGGAGAGGAAGTTGGTTCGAATCCAATTATGGGGTCCAGTAACTACGATACCATCTTATAAAGATGGAAGTTCGCCTAACAGATGGAGTATCGCTTAATGTTAGGATGTGTATATGGCGCACCTAAGTTCAGACCGTCCAGAACCTACAACCATATTAGCGGTGACAGCTTGGAGAGACAGCAAATATGCGGCAACTGGTGTAATAATAAAAGTAGCTATGGACAATACTTTTATTATGTTTGGAGTTCAATTCTTCGATGCCGCTCCAATGGTGACATAGCCAAGTGGTAAGGCAAGGGTCTGCAAAACCCTCATTCCCTAGTTCAAATCTAGGTGTCATCTCCACATTACTAATCATCGCTACTCGTGATTAGTAAGTTGTTTTAGAAGTAGCAAACCTACGAGTATGGTAGGCGGCGTGGCAATAGTCGTAAAGGGCGAGGTAAAGCTGAATTGTTAGTTGAGATTGCTTCTTCTCCTAGCCACAAAAGAAGCCGAATCGTATACGTACAATACGGGAATGGTAGATAAGCCTTAGTGTGCTACCCATATGGTTGTGAGTCCCTTATGTATATTGAGAACTCTCGGTGAGAGTAATCCTGAACTCCCCGTCTGCGCGGTAAGAGCGGCGTTTACCAAATTGTTACTCGATAAAATGATTTGGAAGTGCGAGTAGTAACTTGAAACTATTCCCGAAAGCAACGGTTAGATTGCTCAACTTGCTAGACTCAAGTTGACAAATGGGAGGTGGCCCCTCCTATGTCTCCCACGCAATACCAAGCGCGGGCGTATATGGGAAATAGTGAACCATATACTTATTGGGTTGAGAGTGTAATATTATATAAAATCCTTCTGCGCGCAGAATAAAATCTGCGGTATCGTAGTAAAAACTCTACAAAAAAACTATGTCAAATGGACGGCTCTAAACGAGGTAAGGAAAACAAAAGTAAGAGTATATTCTCTTAGGTTACTTTTGGTATTATGTGTGGTGTGGTTGAGGAGTATGGGCGACGATACACCGAAATGCGGAGTTAGCGACATACTGTGTAGATGGTGGGCCAACAGAGAGATATAGTTATTTTGTGCTTCCTTTCCGCTCTCGCGGGATGACAATAAGATACAAATGACTGAGTAAAGGAGGACTGTGATTTGTTCATGGTCCTCTTTTGCTTTACCAAAATTGTATATTTTTATGTAGGAAATTTTACTTAGTAATAAGAGGTTATTTATGGCCTTTTATATAAAAATTTCAAAGGAGGGGACAATATGGACAATTTATTTGTTAGTATCCCTGAACGCGCGAATTATTCAGTCGCAGACCCAGAGTTATTATTTTACTATGAAGACTTGAATGAACGCGTGTGGAATCTTGTATCCGAAGTAGATGACAGTCTTTTGGACTTCGCGCGGCATGTGATTAGATGGAATAGAGAAGACCGCGGAATTCCTATTGAGGAACGTAAACCTATTCGGCTATATATCAATAGCCCTGGTGGAGACCTTACTATTTACGAAACAGTAAAAGATGTTATTGAAATGTCTAAAACTCCTATTATTGGTATCGTTCTTGGAATGGCTTATAGTGCTGCGGCGTTATTACTTTTGTCTTGTCATGAACGCTATATGTTGAAATCAAGCAAACTTTTGCTGCATTGTGGTTCTGGACAATTCCAAGGAGAATTCAGTTCGATTATCAATGCTGTTGCTGATTATCAATCTCAAGTTGAAGCATTTATTGACCGCATTATTGAAAAGACTACTTATGATGAAGAGACGGTCACATCGAATATCGCCTCCGATTGGTATATTGATGCTGAGGATGCTTTGGCTCACGGCGCGGCTACCAAAATTATTGATGATATTGATGAGTTACTATAAAGGAGAGTTATATGGACTATACTGGATACAAAAGCATTATTCTTGACAATAAGGGCCTAGCACAGTTATACCAAGATGGAACTGTTGATGGCCTTGAACTATATGAAAACGAATATCTCGCAGTTATGAATGAGAATGAGGAAGTGGTTGATAAGTTCAAGATGAAAAATGGTGGTTTAGAAAAAGTCCCTTTTTATAATTTTGAATCTCGTCAAATGGGAATTGTCAAACCAAAAACCTTTGAGCAACATTTTGCTATGGATTTATTGCGAGATAGACAAATTACAGTAAAAATGATACGTGGTGTGTATGGAAGTGGTAAGGACTATCTTATGTCTGCATACGCCATTGAAGCTCTTGAAAAGGGTTATTATAATAAAATTGTTTATATTCGTCCTAATGTGTCTCTAAAGGATGTTCCTGAAACTGGCTATCTCAAAGGTTCAATTATGGATAAATTGGGTTGGACTTTAGGCCCTCTTTATGATAAATGGGGTGGAGAAGATGGTGTCCAAATGATGATTGATAATGGTCAATTAGAACTTGCTCCTTTGCAATTTATTCGCGGTCGTAGTTTTGAGAATTGTTTGATTTATGTTTCTGAAGGACAGAACATTACGACTGAAGTTGCTAAATTGCTCCTTGGCCGAGTTGGAGAAAATTCTGCTCTCATTATCAATGGTGATACACATCAGACGGATAATAAAGTATATGACCGTGATAATGGTGTTCTAAAGATGATTGACCGTCTCAAAGGTCATTCTCTTTTCGGCTATATTTATCTCTCTCAAACACTTCGTAGTGAGACTGCTAATTTGGCAAATCTTCTCGATGACTAATTAACTACGGGCGGCGTCTCTGCGCGCCGTCCATTTTTATGGAAGTGATGAAATGG
>ERZ1026876.307-NODE-307-length-30987-cov-48.573904_pt1 | contig 30987 bp, 51 predicted proteins | sample MGYA00380168_ERZ1026876 | MGnify/ENA primary metagenome ERZ1026876 (study PRJEB33269, sample SAMEA4719804) | human gut metagenome | biome: human-associated habitat; feature: organic feature; material: feces | place: Cameroon | collected 2013-10 ... | reverse complement strand
CAATGAAGGCAGTTAATACGTAAGCCTGAGTGAAGAAATAGTCAGTGCCAATAGTAATATTGGATAATCGCGTAGGTGAAATGGATGTTAATGAAACAGAAGAAACATTGACTGACCCGAAAAATCGTATTATTAAACAGATTACAGTAGAAGATATAGAAGCTACGGATAAGTTATTTGAAGACTTAATGGGACAAGGCGTTAATGCTCGAAAAGCTTATATCAAAGAACATTCAAAGGAGGCAACCTATAATGCTGAATAATGATGTATTACATGAATTAGGCACTAATTTTATTGAGTATGCCGTTGCCGTTAATACAGATAGAGCTATTCCCAGTGCTACTGATGGATTAAAACCAGTAGCAAAGAGAATCCTTTATGGTGCTTATGATTGTGGATTTAAAAATGATAAACCTCATGTTAAATGTGCTAATATCGTTGGTAATGTAATGGCTGACTGGCATCCTCATGGTGATACCTCTATTTATGGTGCATTAATTCGATTAAGTCAAAATTGGGTAATGCGTTACCCTTTAATTGATTTTCATGGTGCTAATGGTAATATTGGCGGCGATCCTCCTGCAGCACAACGTTATACAGAAGCTCGTTTGGCTAAAATTACTGAAGAAGGAATGTTATCTTCTATTAAAAAAGATAGTGTAGATTTTGTTCCTAATTATTCAGAAACTAAACAAGAACCTGTTGAATTGCCTTCTATTTTTCCTAATTTGTTATGTAATCCAAATTCTGGCATTGGTGTCGCAATGGCTTGTTCTTGGGCACCGCATAATTTAAAAGAAGTTGCTCAAGCTATTTATGATTACATTGATGGTAAAGAACCAATGCTTCCCGGTCCTGACTTCCCTACTGGTGGTGTAATTATTAATAAAAATGATATACCAGCAATTATGAAATCAGGTCATGGTTCTGTAAAGGTTAGAGGTAAATATAAATTTGAAAATAATAATATTGTATTTACTGAAATGCCTTATGGAATTACTACAGAAGATTTAATGACTCAAATTGGTGAGCTATGTGATGCTGGTGATATCACTGGGATTGAAGATATTCGTAATGAAAGTAATAGAAAACAAGGTTTCCGTCTTGTTATTGAATGCGAGAAAAATGCTCCTATTAAAACAGTTTTAAGTAAATTATTTGCTAAGACAAATCTTCAAACAACATTTTCTTATAATCAAGTAGCTCTTGTTAATAAAACTCCTACTGAATTAAATCTTAAAGATTGTATTAAATTATATATTGATTTTAATTCTAATTGTATTATTAGAGAATGTAAATTTGAAATTAATAAGGCTGAAAATAGATTACATATTATTGTAGGACTCTTAAAAGCATTAGATATGATTGATGAAATCATTACTATGATTAAAAAATCAGAAAGTTCTAATGAAGCTAAACAGACTTTAATTTCTTGGGGTTTTACTGATATTCAAGCTCAAGCGATTCTTGATATGAAATTATCTAAATTATCTAAATTAGATAAAATGGATTTAGAGAAAGAAAAAAGTGAACTTGAAGCATTAATTTTGAAATTGAAAGCAATTTGTGAAAATCCTATTCCTGAATTACGTATTCGTCTTAAAAATTTAGTTGATAAATACGGCGATGACCGTAGAACTGAATTAACTCAAATTGTAGAAGAAAAAGCTGAAAAAGAAATTATTAATGTTGAACCTGAAAAATGTGTTGTAGTAATGACTGAAGGCGGAACTATCAAACGTATTCCTATCGCTAGTTTTAAAATCCAAAAGCGCAATGGTAAAGGTGTAAAATCGCAAGAAGATATTACTCATTGTGTTATTAGAACTAATACTATTGATAATCTTATGTTATTCACTAATAAGGGTATAATGTATAAACTTTTAGTAAATGATATTCCAGTAGGAACAAATGCAAGCGCTGGAACACCCATTTCGGCTTTAGTAAAAATGACCGCGGGTGAACAAGTTATTACTATTTATTCTATTTATAGAGATACTGATGCTAAATATGTATTATTTGCCACTAAAAAAGGAATAATTAAAAAAGTTCCTCTTGAAGATTATACAAGTATGCGCAAGAAGACGGGCGTTTCAGCAACTACTTTGCGTGAAGGGGATAGTTTAGCTAATGTATCTTTAATTAAAGACGAACAATTAATTGTTTTAACTAAAAAAGGTTATGCAATTCGTTTTAATAGTAATGAAATTAACCCTTCTTCTCGTATCGCTATTGGTGTAAAAAGTATTAATCTTGGTGAAAATGATGAAGTGGTTTGTGTATTGGCGATTCGAGATACTACAGATTATTTAAGTGTTTTTACAAGAAATGGTTATGGTAAAAAAATTGATCTTAAAGAAATTCCTCTACAGAAACGGGCCGGGAAGGGTTTAATTGTATATAAAATTACTCAAGAAACGGGCGAAGTAATTGATGGTTCTTTAGTTAATGATACTGATAATTTATTTATTTGTGGAGACAAAAAGAATATTTGTATTTCAGCCAAGGATATTATGTATGTAGGTCGAACCGCAATTGGTTCATCAACTATTAAAAATGAAAAAATCAAAAAGGTGACAAAGATTTGATGTATTCAACTATTATTATTTATAAAAATTATGATTTTCAACTTTTCTGCGATGAGTATGAATCTAATAATTTAGAAATTTATAAAAATGATATTGATTATTTAAATGTAAAAAATTATATGGCTAAAGAAAAAGAAGTATCCATTAAGCCTACTTTATTTTGGGGATGGGAGAATAATAAAAAAATAATTCTTTCTTCTCCAAATAAAGATGATATTTGTGTAAGCGGGATTAATTCACCTTTTGGAAAATACATTGCAGAACAAGTAGATCGTTTAATCTAGTATAAAAATTCATCTTAAAAAATTTGATTTGCGTTTCAAAAAATTTTTTTGTATAATATAAATACAGAAAGGGATAAAAAATATGTCTTTCTCGCAAGAACTTATCGATAAATATGCTCCAGAAGCCGAGTGTATTCAAGCGATGAAAATTTGGAAATTACCTGATGGAAAAGAGGATATGTTTCCTCAATTATGTATTGAAGGAAATTATTTTGCCGAATTGAAAAAAGATGGATACTGGTATGAGTTTGAAAAAACTAAAAATCATATGTATCTTTTTAGTAGGAATATCAGTAAAAATACTGGTATTCTTACAGAAAAATTAGCAAATGTTCCTCATATTAAAGAAGCATTAAAAATTGTCCCAGAAGGTACAATATTAATTGGTGAAATCTATTATCCAGGTAAAACATCAAAAGATGTGACCCGAGTAATGGGTTGTTTACCAGAAGAAGCCATTAGTCGTCAAAAAGATAATCTAGTTCATTTTTATTTACATGATGTAATTAAATATAATGGGATAGATTTACAATCTTATAGCGCATTAACCCGCTATAAAATATTATGTAAAATTTGGGAAAAATTTAATTTTAGTAGTTATCCCTTTATGGAGTTGGCACAAGCTATATATGATAATATATATAATTTTACAGCACAAGCTCTTAGAGATGGAGAAGAAGGTGTAGTTCTTAAATTAAAAACTGCTCAATATGCTCCTGATAAAAGGCCGGCTTGGTCATCTATTAAAATTAAAAAGATTGATTATCTTGACGCAATTCTTATTGGTTTTGAAAATGCTACTAAAGAATACACCGGTAAAGAATTAAATACTTGGGAATATTGGATTGATTTAGGAGGTAATCTTTATCACGGCAGATATTTAGATGATAATGGTTATGCTACTATTAAAACTCCTATGTTTCCAATTACTAAAGGATACTTTTATGGATGGAAAACTGCAATCAAAATAGGCGCTTATGATGATAACGGTAATATTGTCGGGATAGGTACTGTATCATCTGGATTGACTGATGAATTGCGGGCAGATTTTGCAGAACATCCAGAAAAATATCTTAATAGAGTTATTTCTTTACAATGTATGCAAAAAGATAATAAAGAACATACATTACGTCATGCTTTCTTTAAAGGTTTCCGTGATGATAAAAATCCAAAGGATTGTTTGTTAAATACAATATTTTGACAAAGTTCAAAAAAAATAGTAAAATATATTTGTAAATAAGGAAGAAAAATTTTTCTATATGAAAAGAAAAGAACTAAAAGAATTGGCTAAAAAGATTGCAAAAGCAGAACTAATTATTTAGCGCAACGAAGACCCAAAGCAAGTTCAGCAAGCAAAAGATGAAATTATGAAATTGTCAGGACATGTTGATAGTCTTGAAGATATAATGCTTATGGATGAATTTGTTCAGGATATTTTAAAAAATTCTTGACTTTAAAAAAATTTTTTAGTATAATATTTACATAAGCTAAAAGCTTAAAAATTAAAAAAAATTATTTATTTATTAAAAGGAGATTATTATTTATTATGTTAAAGCCTAATACTATTGCTGTTATTAATTATCTTAAGGAAGTCAATGGTTAGAATGTAACTGCCGCTGATGTTGCTGAAGCTCTCGGTCTTGAGAAGCGTACTGTTGATGGCATTTTTACTTCTGCTATTCAGCGCAAGAATCTTGGTACTCGTACTCCTGCCGAAGTTGAACTTGCAGATGGCACGCATCGTCAGGTAAAGTTCCTTTCCCTTACTGAAGAGGGTATGAACCTTGACACTTCTGCAGATGCAGAGTAATTTAATATAAAATTTAAAAAGGGCAAAGAAATTTGCCCTTTTTTATTTTAATTAATATGACTATAATTTATTGTATATTGTCTTTAATTTTAGGCGGATTAATAATTTATTTTATATTAAAACCTAAAATTAAAGAAAGAAAAAAATATAATTTAGAAATTGAAAGATTAAATAATGATTTAATCGAAGAGTAGCAGGAGCTTTTATAGAAACAAAATTAGTTAAATGAAGAAATATTTAACTTAAATAATGAATATACTTCTTTAGTTAAAGATATAGACCATTTAAAAGATAAAAAACAAACTCTTGATGATAGTTATGAACAAGCAAATAAAAATGCTGAATTATACTACCAAAAGGCAAATGATTTGGCTACAGAAAAATTTGCTTAGTCCGCCGAACGTATGGCGCAACAATACCAATAGGCAGAAGATGATTATCAACAAGAATATTTAAAAGTAATTGAAGAAACTGCTAAGCAATATGAATTGGCTATTGACCAAAAGCAAGAGGAATTAAAATTAATTCTTAATAAATTAGAAGATGCAAAAGCTAAACAAGATGCTATTGTAGAAGCTAATAAACGCGCCGAAGAAGTGAAGCAAAAAGAATAGTTTTATAAATTAAATCTAAGTGAATAGGATATTGAAGAAATTAAAAAGATTCGTTCAATTATTCCTTACTTGCGTTCAGCTGAACCTATTAATAAAGTCATTTGGAAAGTTTATTATGAAAAACCTTATACTGATTTAATTGGTAGAGTAATTGGCCAAGGTATTCATACTGGTATTTATAAAATTACTAATATAGAAAATTAGAAATGTTATATTGGATAGGCAGTTAATATAGCTGACCGTTGGAAATAGCATATTAAACGTGGTGTTGGTGCAGAAGCCCCAACTCGTAATAAGCTTTATCCGGCAATGTATGAGCTAGGCCCCGAGAATTTTACTTTTGAAATCCTTGAGGAATGTGATAAATCATTACTTGATGAACGTGAAGACTATTGGCAAGAATTTTATCAAGCAAAAGAATTTGGTTATAGTATAAAATAAGGAGAATTTAATGTATAGAATTATTGATAAACGTGGAACTGGCAAAACTGGCCGATTGTTTTTAATTGCTAAAGATACAGGAGCTACAATAGTTTGTTCTAATCCTCGTATGATGCAAGAAAAAGCTTTACGTTATGGTTTTAAAGATTTAAACTTTATGTCTTACGCCGAGTATGTTGAAGCTTATAAGGGCCGAGGCTATAATCAAAAATTTTTAATTGATGAAATTGAAAGTCTTGTAAAATGTCTTGGTAATGTAATCGGCTACTCTCTTTCGGAGGATGAAGAATAATGGATATTGTAAGTAATGTAAAAATTTATGATTTGGAAGAAAGTATTATCGCTGCGGGATATCCTATGTCTACTGATGTAGAGACCCAATAGGGTAGAGAATTAGTAGATAATGATTTTAAACGTTGTAATACTCTTATCAATGCTTGCGTAAAAGATAATTAGGCGCATGGTCAATTTTTAACAGGTATTCGAGTTAATTTTGATTTAACTTGTTCTAATAAAATGTGGGTTGAAGCAGAACGTTATAGATTCCTTGAATTTGTAAGTTCTCAATCTACTATGCATCGTATTACTAAATTTAATCTTGATGAAGCATATAATGAATATGTTGATGATAGAATTATCAAGATTATGAAAGAAAAAGTTGATTATTATAATACTCAAGTAGCATTAAAAGAAAAATACGTTAAAGAAAATAAGCCAGTTGAAGCAACAAGAGTATCTGAATTATTAAAGAAATTATATCTTGAAATTCTTTATTCTAATCCTGCTGGATTTACTTTAACGGCGCGTATGACTACTAATTACCGCTGTTTAAGAAATATTTATAAACAACGTAAGAATCATCGTCTTCCTGAGTGGCGTGAATTCTGTAAGTGGATTGAAACACTCCCTTACGCACAAGAATTATTAATTAATTAAAATTTGAAAAATTCTCAAAAATTTGTTATAATATTTATATAAAGAATGAAGAAAGAGAGTTATAAAATAATGAGTAGAAAACAAGCATTTATTGATTTCGTAGATGACTTGATTGAAAATTGTGAACATCCAGTAGGAATGAGCGAAGATGCTGAATTCTATTGGAATTATCTTAAGAATAGTGATGATAAAGAAACTGAAAATCCTATGTTTACTGAAAATGGTAAGCGTATTTTAAAATTTCTCCAAGAGCATGAAGAAAGAGATGGTTGGAAAAGCAAGGATATGGCCGAACTTATGGAAATTAGCTCTCGTTCTATCGCTGGAGGTATGCGTAAATTGGTAAATGATGGATTTGTTGAAAAGTTAGAAGAAAATCCAGCTATTTATGCTATTACTACTAAAGGTAAAGAAATTAATATTGAAGAATAATTAAGGAGATTAAATTTTAATGGCAATTAAATTTTTTAATGAAGCTAGAATTGAAGGATATTTATATGAGCATAATCTGGAAATGAAGGAAACGGGTCCTAACTCCAAGAATCCGGGCACGCCTTTCATTAGTGGTACTATTGGTATTGTTACTGATAATAAGTAGACTAATGTTGTCCAAGTTCATTTTACTTATGTAACTGAAAAGACTTCAAAGGATAAGACTAATGCTACCTTTGTTGTTTTAAAGAAGATTATTGATGGTGAATATGGTACTGTAATGGGCGATGGCATTGAAAATGCTGCTAAGATTAGAGTCGATACTACTGTCGGTCTTAATGAATTTTATAGTGAACGCAATGGTGTTGAAGAACTTGTTAGTGTAAAGCGTAATGAGGGCGGTTTTGTTCATATTATGAACAATGAAGCTTTTAATGAAAAAGAAAGCGAACGTTGTAAGTTTAAAACTACAATGCTTATCACTAAAGTTACACGCACTGAAGCTGATCCTGAAAAGAATATTCAAGAAAAGGTTAATGTAAGTGGCTTTGTATTTGATTTCCGTAAGGCACTCCTTCCTGTGACTTATACTGTTCTTAATGAAGGTGGTATGAATTATTTTGAAGGTCTTGAAGCTTCGGCTAAAAATCCTGTCCTTACTGATGTTTGGGGCAAAGAAGTTTCTACCACTGTTGTTAGAACAGTTACTAAGGAAAGTTCTTGGGGTGATGCAGAAGTTCAGGAATTTAAGAATACTTATAGAGATTTCATTATTACCGGCTCTTTAAAGGAACCTTATATTTTTGATGATGAAAGCACTTATACAGTTGATGAATTAACAAAGGCTATGGCCGAACGTGAGAATTATCTTGCCACCATTAAACAGCGTAGAGATGATTATCTTGCTTCTAAAAAGACGCCTGATACTTCAGCTACTGCTTCTACCGCAGGTAATGGCGGATTTAATTTTTGATAAAGAAAATGACCTCATTAGAGGTCATCGAGCTAAAATAAATATAATATATGATGATTTAATAGATTATAAAGAAATAGAAAAATTTATAAATGAATATTGTAACCCATTTGATTTGGAGAAAAAGGAGAAAATTGAATAATGGCTATTGACCTTTTAAAAATTTAGCCCCATAAAGTTAGTAAAGACTTAGGTGGATATATCACCTTCATTTATGGTAAACCAAAGACGGGCAAAACTACTCTTGCCACACAAATGCCTAAGTCTCTTTTGTTAGCATTTGAGCAAGGTTATAACTGCTTACCGGGGGTTATGGCCGCAGATATTACTTCTTGGGCGGAAATGAAACAAGTTTATCGTGACCTTAAAAAGCCAGAAGTAAAAGAAATGTATGATGCAATTATTGTTGATACTATTGATGAAGCGGCAAAATATTGTGAAAAATATATTTGTAATCAAAATGGCATTGAAGCTCTTGGAGATCTTGGTTATGGCAAAGGCTGGATTAAATTTAAGGATGAATTTAATGAAGTATTCCGTGGTTTGACTCGTCTTGGCTATGCTGTCTTTTTCTTAGGGCATGAGAAGGAACAAACTATTAACCGTCCTGATGGAACGGAAGCAAATATCATTAGACCCAGTTTGTCTCAATCTACTCGAACTGTTATTACTGGTATGGCTGATATTTATGGTTATGCCCATCAAAAAGCGCCAGGTCAAATGTCTGTATTGACTCTTCGTTCTGGCACTGATGCTATCGATTGTGGCGGTCGATTTAAATATATTGAACCTGAAATTCCTATGAGTTATGATAATCTTGTTGATGCTATTCATAAAGCTATTGATAAGGAAGCTGAAGAAACCAAGGGTAAGTTTGTCACTGATGAAAAAATGACAGTTGCTCCTGAAGCCCCTACTTATAATTATGAAGAGCTTATGAATGAATTCCAACAGATTGCAAGTGATTTAATGGCAAAGAATTCTGAATATTATGCGCCTCGGGTCACTAAAATTGTTGAAAAGTATCTTGGTAAGGGTAAGAAAATTTCTGAAACTACAATTGATCAAGCAGAATTCGTTAGTTTGATTATTGATGAAATTAAGGATGAACTTATAAATAAGTAATATAAATAACCTGGAAGAAATTCCAGGTTATTTGATTTTTTATCTATTTTTTGATATAATATTTATAGAGTTAATATAAAGAGGTGAGGATTAAATCGCTCATAATGTAAAATGTCCTATATGTGGGAAAACTTTCGATAGGGATAAATAGCCATTTATTAAAGTTAGTGCGAAACGATATGCGCATCCCGAATGTGTTGATAATAAAACACAAATTTTATCGAAAGAAGATCAAGATAAAGAAAAGCTGTATACTTATATAAATCAATTATTTCATACGGAGTTTGTCAATCCTCAAATTCAAAAACAAATAAAAAATTACATTGAAAATTATCATTATACTTATAATGGAATATTAAAATCACTTGTGTATTTTTATGATGTGGAAAAACATACAACAGAAAAAGCTAACGATGGAATAGGTATTGTTCCATGGATTTATAAAAAAGCTTATGATTATTATTATGCTATTTGGTTAGCGCAACAAAAAAATGAAAATAAGATTTTAATTAATTATATACCAGAAGATAGAGAAATAGTAATCCCCCGTCCAAAAGCTATTCCGTATAGGCGGCATTTATTTTCTTTTCTGGATGAAAGCGAGGAATAATAATGGCATCGCGTTATATAGATAGTACGGCTATTATTTAGATTATTGGATGTGTTTTTAATAATCCAAAACTTTTAGATTATACTGATAAATATACTATTACTGAAGATGATTTTGATAATGAATTTCATAAAATTGTTTATGGTTCAATATATAAATTGCATGAACTTGGCGCGGAAAGTATTACGCTTGATGCAATAAATGATTTTTTAAGTACCCGGCCAAAATATCAAGCTATTTATCTTACACAAAAGGGTGATAAATGGATTAAAGAAGCCAGCACACATAGTAATTTATCTACTTTTGACTATTATTATAGTCGTTTAAAAAAAATGTCTCTGTTGCGTGCATATGATAATTTTGGTATTGATGTAGAAGATATTTTTGATCCAGATAATATTTTAGATACTAAAAAACGTCAATTACAAGAAGAATGGTTAGATAATGCTTCACTTGAACGTATTGCACAAAGAATTGATGATAAAATCGAAGAGATTAAATATCAATATATTTCTAATATCGAAGGAGATGCTTATCAAGCCGGTAATGATATTGATGATTTAATTGATGATCTTTTGGAGCATCCAGAAATTGGCGCCCCTTTATTTGGACCATTGATTAATACAGTCACACGTGGGGCAAGATTAAAAAAGTTTTATTTGCGGTCAGCAGCTACTGGTGTTGGTAAAAGTAGAACAATGATCGCTGATGCTTGTTATTTATCTTGTGAAAAATATTATTAGGATGGTATTGGTTGGATTAAATCCGGTGGTGGTTGTGAACCGGTTCTTTTTATTTCTACTGAGCAAACTAAAGATGAAATTCAAACTATGATGTTAGCTTTCCTTTCAAATGTAAATGAAGACCATATATTAAATGGACAATATCAAGATGATGAATTAGCCCGAGTTAGAGAAGCTGGTCAAATTTTAAGAAAAGCTAATTTATATATAGTTGAATTACCAGATTTTTCTCTTCAAGACGTTGAAAATATTATCAAAAAAAATATTCGAGACCATGGTATAAAATATGTTATGCATGATTATATACATACGAGTATTAAAATTTTAGAAGAAATTAGTAAACGTAGTGGTGGTGTAAAGTTAAGAGAAGATAATATTCTTTTTATGCTTTCTACTCGTTTGAAAGATATTTGTAATCAATATGGTATTTTTATTATGTCTAGCACTCAATTAAATGCGGACTATCAGTATAGTGAAACGCCAGATCAAAATTTACTAAGAGGAGCAAAAAGTATTTCAGATAAAGTTGACGTAGGCATGATTTTGCTTCAAGCAAAAGATAATGATTACGAAGCTTTAAAAAATATATTAGAAAGTAATACATTTGAACGACCAACTATAAAAATTTCAGTATACAAAAACCGTCGAGGAAAATATAAAGGTATTTATTTATGGTGTAAAGCTGATTTAGGTTGTTGTCGTGTAATTCCAATGTTTTGTACCAATTGGAGTTATGAATTAATTAATATGGAAAATGTAAAAATTAGAATTGCTGAAGATAGCGCTTTTTAAGGAGGATTAAATTATGTTTGAAAAAAAGATTATGAATGGAACTATTGAATATAAAATGCCAAAAGAAATGGCAGCAATGTATTTAAAAACTGCTAAGGGTGATTTTGCTAAAAAGCATCCTCAAGAATATCTTATTAAAGTGGTTAATGAAGAATTTGGTATTAAAGGTACCTGTGTTAATGTAATTACGTTCTAATGAAAGATTTAATTATTTGTAAAGACCCAATTACTGGTAAATTTGTAAGTGGATATAAAATTATTATAAAAGCTAAAGATTATATTTCAAGTCTAGACAATAATCCCATAACTCTTACTTTTGAACCAAATGAGATAAATACAGATTTATGGAATACATTAACTATATCACAAAATGATTAATTATGATAAACAAACAATACGAGAAAATTTAACAGTAGAAAATATATTTGAGCTTTTAGACTTATGGAATGGAGAACCAGAATACACTTCTTTTGGAATTATAAGTAAAACAATTTGCCACAATCCTCCAACTGAAGAAGCATCACGCAAATTATATTATTATAATAATAGTCAATTATTTCATTGTTATACTGGGTGCGCTAATCCATCTTTTGATATATTTGAATTATTAATTAAAGTTGCAGAATTACAAGCTGGCAAAACTTATGATTTAAATGATGCGGTAAGATGGATAGCCAATTATTTTGGCATTATTGGTGCGTTAGAAAATCAAGATGATTTGTCAGGATTAGAAGATTGGAAAATATTTGCTAATTATGATAAAGTTGATGAAGATAATAAATCATCTAATACCCTTCAATTAAAAATTTATGATGATAAAATTTTAAAGAACTTTAATTACTCTTTAAAATTAACTCCTTGGCTAAATGATGGAATAAAACAAGAAGCTTTAGATCAAGCTTGTATTGGATATTATTTAGGCGGAGATGCTATTACTATTCCTCATTTTGATATAAATGGTAATTTCATTGGTTTGCGCGGACGAGTAATGGGTAAAGAAGAAGCAGAATTATATGGTAAATATAGACCTTTGCGTATTAATAAAGTGCTTTATACTCACCCTCTTGGTATGAATTTATATAATTTAAATAATAGTAAGTTTAATATTCAAATAATGAAAAAAGCTATTATAGTAGAGGGAGAAAAAAGTTGTTTACAATTTCAAAGCTATTTTGGTTTTGATAGAGATATTACTGTTGCTTGCTGTGGCAGTAATATCTCATTGCAACAAATAGAATTATTACGACAAGTTGGCGCTGAAGATATTATAATTGCTTTCGATAGACAGTTTCAAAAGATTGGTGATGATGAATTTTATCATTTAAAAAACAATCTTTTAAAAATAAAAGCTCGGTATGGTAATTCATTTAATATATCTTTTATTTTTGATAAAAATATGATAACTCCATACAAAGCCAGTCCATTAGATCAAGGCCCAGATATATTTTTAAAATTATATAAAGATAGAATAATTATATAAAGGAGTAATATGTAGTATAAATTAATAAATCAAACAAAATCTACTCCAATAGAAACAATAATGGAAAATCGCGGAATTAAATCTCAAGATATTTTCCATTTTTTAAATACCACTTTTTAGGATGTAAATCCTAATGATAAATTAAATAATATCAACGATGGAATAAAAATGCTCACGCGCCATATAAAAAATAATGATAAAATTTTTATTTAGGTTGATGAAGATTGTGATGGATATACTTCTTCAGCATTATTAATAAATTATCTTTATGATTTATTTCCATATTATGTATAGAGTAATGTATATTATCGGACACATAAGTAGAAAGCGCATGGCATTGAATTAAATACTATTCCAGAGGATGTTAAATTAGTTATTATTCCAGATGCCGGAAGTAATTAGTATAATGAACACAAGACGCTCTATGATAAAGGTATTGATATTTTAATTCTTGATCATCATGATGCCACTAAAGTATCGCCTTATGCTTGTGTAATTAACAATTAGTTAGACAATTATCCAAATAAAGCTTTATCAGGTGTTGCCATAGTTTATAAATTTTGTAATTAGATTGATAAAATTTTAGGAACTGATTATTCAAATAAATATTTAGATTTAGTTGCTCTTGGTTTAATTGGCGATATGATGGATACCAGAGAATATGAAACAAGATATTTAATTAATATTGGTTTAGCATATCCTCAAAATCCTTATATTTGTGGTATGATGGAACGTAATAAATTTAAATTAAATGATTGTCTCACTCCTATGGGAGTAGCTTTTTATATAGCTCCACTTATTAACGCAGTCGCGCGAGTAGGAGAGCCTGAAGAACGTCGGATATTGCTACAAAGTATGATAAATCATTTAGCTTTTGATTTAATTCCCTCTACCAAACGTGGATGTTCTGGATAGCTTGAAACAATAGTAGAATAGGCTTGTCGTATGAGTACGAATGTTAAATCAAGATAGACTAAAATTAGAGACGCTAATGTAGAAATTATAAATCAATTAATTACAGATCGTGATTTATTAAATAATAAAATTTTAGTTGTTCTTTTAGATAAAAAGTATGAAGTAAATAAAAATTTAACTGGCTTAATTGCCAACGAATTTGCTAATAAATATCAACGTCCAACCTTAATACTTAATGAAGTTATTGAAAATGGAATTAAATATTGGGAAGGTTCAGGCCGAGGATATGAATTTTTTGCGCCTATAAAAGACTTTAAAGCATATCTTAATTCTACTAAACTTTTTGAATTTTCTGAAGGACATGATAATGCTTTTGGCGCACGTATTGCTGAAACTAATATATCTTAGTTTATGAAAGAAACTAACGAAAAATTAAAAGATTATAACGGTTAGCCAATTTATTTAGTTGATTTTATATATCAAAGTAATAATATAGATATAAATACTATTTTAACTATTCCAGAATATGAATATTTATGGGGTTAGAATTTTAAAGAACCTTATGTAGTTATCGAAAATTTAAAATTGAATAAAGATAATATAATTTATTATCCAAAAGAAACAAGTGGAACATTAAAGATTAAATTGCCTAATGACTTAGACATAATTAAATTTAATGTATCTCCCGAAGAATATAAAAGTTTATATACTGAATAGGGATGTATAGTAATAAATATTATTGGTACATGCAAAATTAATGAATTTTTAGGTAAAACAAATCCTGAAATTTTTATTACTGATTATGAAATAACTAATACAATCCCTTATTATTTTTAATAGATAGAGAGAAATTATATGAAAAATAAAATTATCTTATTTATTGTCTGTGTTATTTTTATTTGTTCTATTAATGTAAATGCAGAAAATATAGAATTAAAAAATACAGATAATTATTGGGAATTAATTGGATTGATTGATGAATATACTTCCAAAAGAGACTTAATGCATGAATTGGCCGAAGAGGCAAGAGATAAAGGCTATGAAGAAAATTCTGCAATAATTTCTAATACTCAAGGACAATGGAATTTTTATAATGAAATAATTAATTTTTATCAAGAGCAATTAAATAAAGCTAATGAAAAATTAAATAAACTTGAATATAAAGACGCGACACTTATTTGGGAATATTTAAAAAATCTTGGTTGGAATGATTATGTATGCGCGGGTATTTTAGGTAATATGATGGCTGAAGTAGGTGGCGGAACTTTAGATTTACAAGTAACAATTTCAGGTAATGGATTTTATGGTTTATGCCAATGGGCACAAATGTATTCTCAAGACGTTTGGAATAAAGATCTTAAAGGACAATTAGATTATTTAAAAAATGATATTCAATATCAATTTGATACTTATGGATTTTGTTATTCATATAATTTTAATTTTGAACAATTTTTAAAATTAGACAATGAAAAAGACGCGGCAATAGCTTTTGCTACGTGTTATGAAAGGTGTTTGATTTCACATCGTTACGTTAGACAACAATATGCAACAATTGCTTATGAATACTTCGTTAAATAAAAATGAATATACCGCTTTAACTGATATGATTACAAAGTTTGCCCAGATCGGTTATACGGCCGATCAAGCTACTAATGCTTTTATTGAACTTTGTAATAAAATATATGAATATTCTAAAGAAGAAAATCCTCCTAAGATAGAAATTAGAGGAGGTAAGGGTAATAAAAAAATAGGCTTGGTCGAGCCGAGCACAAGCACAGAAATCGAAAACCCAAAATTAAAAGACGATTTAGAAATTTTTAATGCAAATTTTGATGATGATTATTTTATATAAAAGAAAGGAGGAAGTAAATCTTGACATTAACAGATAAATAGAACATCGGATTGAAAATTGCAGTAGCCAGATACAAAAGCCACGAGTCTTATACTTGTATTGCTGGCTATGCTTAAGCCGGGACGGGCAAATCAACATTAGTAAAGTTTATTATTAACGCACTTGGAGTTAATCCAGAAACTGACGTTGCATATGTAGCATACACCGGAAAAGCAGCAACAGTTTTACAATCTAAAGGATGCCCTAATGCTACTACGGCTCATAAATTATTATATGAAGCCAAACCTCGTCCAAATGGAACGTTTTATTTAAAACCAAGACGACCTATAGGATATAAAGTAATTGTCGTTGATGAAATTTCTATGTTGCCTAAAAAAATGTGGGATTTACTTCTTTCGCATCATAAATATGTAATAGCTTGCGGAGATCCTGAATAGCTGCCTCCTATATATGAAGATCAAAATAATCATGTATTAGATAATCCACATGTATTTCTTGATGAAATTATGCGCCAAGCGCAAGATAGTGAAATAATTCGTTTATCTATGTGGATTAGAGAAGGTAAACCTATTGGTACTTTCCCTTGCGCCAATGAGCAAGTTATGATTTTTAGAAATTATGAATTAGATCCATCTATGTATGATTGGGCTGACCAAACTTTATGCGCAACTAATAAAACAAGAATACAAATTAATAATGATGTTCGATTACGTCAAGGCCGAGGAATTGAACCAGAAGTTGGAGATAAAATTATAGGATTAACTAATCATTGGGATTTTTTATCTACTAATGAGCAATGGGCTTTAACTAATGGCACTATTGGAACAATCACAAATTATCAAATAATGCCTTATCTTTATCCTCCTCAAATATATAACAAAGAAGTCAAATTTATGTTTACAGGTATGGAAATAGAAAATGGTCGATTTGAAAGTATTCCGATAGACTATGATGCTATTATAACCGGTGAACAAGCTTTTGATAAAAAACAATTATTTACAATAAATAATTGGGCTAGAAATAATGGAGAATTAGAAGCACCTTATAATTTTACATATGCTTATGCAATTACCGTGCATAAATCATAGGGTAGTGAGTGGGATAAAGTTTTATTAAAAGAAGAAAATTTTCCATTTGAACAAAATGAACATCATAGATGGTTATATACTGGTATTACTCGTGCAACAAAAAAATTAGTTATAATAAGGAAGTAAAATAAATGAATTATATTTATTGTTGGTACCATCATATGATACCGGAGCAAGAAAGAAAAGAAATTTCTGAAACAATTAGAAATAAAAATTATGAGAAATTTCTATATTTATATTAGCAATATGCTATTTCTTCTATTTTAGAAGGACATTTTAATGAAGAATTTCAAACATGGTTTCCAATGGTTTATTTACCTAATGAAATTGATGTAGTTAATAATAAAGACGAAATTATAGATACTTTAAATATTCTTTGTAAGGATGATTTTATGAAAATTACACATGAAGAATGTGAATGTGGCTAATGGAAATACAAAATTTACTTAATCAATTAGGACAAGAATTAAATAAACAACAACAACATAATCAAAATCAAATTGATTATTTATACAATGAAAATCAAAAATTAAAAAAGAATTTATCAACTTTCAAACAAAATTTAATTGACTTAACTGGCATTATAAATAGAATAGCTAATGAGATAGATGATTTTTAAAATTGATTTTGATGAAATTATATGATATAATATTCATAGAAATAAAGTAATAATTGAAAGGACTGATGCCAATGCCACTCGTGTACCCTGGTAGTTTACATAACCATACCGAGTATTCTTAACAATCTAATTTACGATTACGTGATAGTATAAATACAATTAAAGGATTAGTAGATTATGCTATTGAATTAGGTCATGAAGTTATTGCTTTTACTGAGCATGAAACAGTAGCAAATGCTATTAAAATAGAAGAATATTACAGTAAAATAAAAAAAGATAATCCTAATTTTAAAATTATTTTTGGTAATGAAATCTATTTATGCCGTGATGGTTTAAATAAAGATAATTTTTCTAAAGAAAATGGAGATAAATATTTTCATTTTATATTATTGGCTAAAGATGGAATTGGACATAAACAAATTCGAGAATTATCTACAAGAGCTTGGTTACGTTCTTATTTAACAAATAAAATGCGTCGAGTACCTACTTATTATCAAGATTTAGTTGATATTATAGGTAATAATCCGGGCCACGTTATTGGAGCTACAGCCTGTTTAGGAGGTTATCTTCCTACTCAATTACTATTGGAGCGAAATAAAGAAGAACAAGATTATACTAATATTTACAATTGGATTTGTTTAATGCGATCTATATTTAATGATGATTTTTATTTAGAAATGCAACCATCGGATAATAAAGATCAAATATATGTAAATAATGAATTATTAAAATTATCTAATCAATTTAATATACCATATATTATAACAACTGATAGCCATTACTTAAATAAACAAGATGCGCCATTACATAAAGCTTATTTAAATTCACAAGATGGCGATAGAGAAGTTGATGAATTTTATAAAACAACTTATTTAATGGGCGATGATGAAATTCATAATTTCTTTGAATATTTCACGGAAGAACAATTGCAAATAGCATTTCAAAATATCATTGAAATAAAAAATAAATGTAAAGATTTTTCTTTGAAAAAACCTTTACGTATTCCTTCTTTGATTTGGAAAACTCCTAAATTCAAAGATTATTCTTTAATATATAAATACTTTGATAAAATTTCTTATTTAGATAAATTCTATAATTCTGCTTTTGATGGTGATAAATTGATGGCGGAATTAATTGTAGAAAAAATTGAAAGTGATTTTAGATTACAAAATCAAGAAACATATAATGAAATAGGAAATAATTTAAAAACTACTTGGATTAGCTCAGAAGTTAATAAAGTTCATTGGTCAGCATATTTTTTAAATCTCCAAAAGACATTGGATGTATGTTGGGAAGCTGGAACATTAATAGGACCAGGACGTGGTTCTGGTGTTGGATTTTTGCTTCTTTATATTCTTGATATAATTCAAATTAATCCTATGTGGGAAACAACTAAGACTTATGAATGGAGATTCCTTAATCCGGAACGTGTCTCTGTCCTTGATATTGATACCGATATAGAAGGTTCAAAGCGTGCGCAAGTATTACAAAAATTAAGAGAATTTTATGGTAATGATAGAGTGTCCAATGTTGTTACTTTTGGCTCTGAAACTTCAAAACAAGCAATTCAAACTGCATGCCGTGGACTTGGTATAGCTGTAGAAGATGGTTTATATATTTCTTCACTTGTTCCAGCAGATAGAGGTAAAATTAGGACTTTATCTCAATGCTATTATGGAGATAAAGAAAATGATTTTAAACCTATTCCTTTGTTTGTAAAAGCAATGAATGATAATCCAGAATTGTGGAAAGTTGCTCAACGAATTGAAGGATTGGTTTGCCGAATTGGTGAACATGCAGGTGGTATAATTTTTGTCGATGAACCATTTACAGAAGCTACAGCATTAATGAAAGTTCCTAATGGTGATATAGTAACTCAATTTGATTTACACGATTGTGAAAAAGCGAGTTTAATTAAAATAGATTTATTATCAGTCGAATGTCTTGATAAAATTCATACTTGCTTAGATTTGTTAGAAGAATATAATTATATTGAAGAACAAGGTTCTTTAAAAGAAACTTACGAAAAATATTTAGGTATTTATAATATAGAGCGCGAAGATCCAGAGATGTGGGATATGGTTGATAAACATAAAATTCAAGCTTTATTCCAAATGGAACAACAAAGTGGTATACGTGGTATTGCTTTAACGCATCCAAAAAGTGTTGAAGATTTGGCTCACTTAAATTCTGTTATTCGTCTTATGGCGCAGGAAAAAGGAGCAGAAACACCACTTGAAAAATATGCTCGTTTCAAGCAAAATATTACTTTATGGTATAAAGAAATGTCGGATTATGGCTTAACGCAAAAAGAACAAGATTTATTAAAGCCATATTTATCTGGCAGTTATGGTATTTGTGAAAGCCAAGAAGGATTTATGCAATTAGTTCAAATTCCTGAATGTGGTGGATTTGATTTAAATTTTGCAGATAAATTGCGTAAATCAATAGCTAAAAAAGATCCAACAGCATATGAAGAATTAACGAAACAATATTTTGAAGTTGTTAAAGAAAAGCAATTAAGTAAAAATTTATGCAATTATGTATGGAATGTTCTTGTCGCTACATCTCGTGGATATGGATTTAATTTATCTCATACATTAGCTTATTCATTAGTTGCTTTACAAGAAATGAATTTAGCTTATAAATATCCTATTATCTTTTGGAACTGTGCTTGCCTCATTTCTGATAGTGGCGGTATCCTCGGGGATGAAGATGATGAAGAGATTGATGAAGATGAAAAAAATAAAAACAAATCTGCCGACTACAAAAAAATGGCATTAGCAATTGGTAAAATGGCTCATGCTGGTATTAAAGTTCAATTACCTGATATAAATATTTCATCATACACTTTTACTCCAGATGTTGAACATAATAAAATTCTTTTTGGATTAAAAGGTATCCTTAATGTCGGTGATGATGTTGTTAAAACTATAATTGATAATAGACCTTATAATAATCCACGGCATTTTTTATATAAAGTAAAACCTAATAAGCAAGCTATGATTTCACTTATTAAAGGTGGAGCTTTTGATAATATGATAGATAGAAAACTTTGTATGGCTTGGTATATTTGGGAAACTTGTGATAAAAAATCTAATCTTAATCTTCAAAATCTTGCAACATTAATGAAATTTAATTTACTTCCAGTAGATACGCAAGAAAGAGAACAAGCTTTACATATTTATGAATTTACTCGATATTTAAAAACAGTATGTAAATATACGAAAACTGATTATAAATTAGATGAACGCGCGATTAGTTTTTTGCAAAAAATTGGCAAAGATGATTTAATTTATAATGATAGAATTAATTATTTAATGTCAACTGAAGCTTGGAAAAATAGAGTTTATGATAAATGGATGGATGTATATCGCGTTCAAATAGCTGAAAACAAGCAAGAAATTTTAAATAAATTAAATACTTTAATTTTTAAAGATGATTGGAATAAATATTGTTCTAAAAATAATTACTCGGCTTGGGAAATGGAAGTATTATGTTTTTATTACCATGAGCATGAATTAGCAAATATTAATAGTCAAAAATATGGATATGTTGATTTTAATCAATTACCTGAAGAGCCTAGAATAGAACGTAGCTTTACTAAGGCCGGAAAAACTATTAATATTTATTATTTATCTAAAATTTGCGGAACATGTATTGCTAAAAATAAAAATAAAAGTATGGTTACTATATTAACACCAACTGGAGTTGTTAATGTAAAATTTAGAAAAGAATATTTTAGTTTGTTTGATAAACAAATATCGCAAAAACAACCAGATGGGACTAAAAAAATTATGGAAAAATCTTGGTTTAATCGCGGTAATATGATTGTAGTTCAAGGTATTCGTTCAGGTGATGATTTTATCCCTAAAAAATATGCTTCTACTATTGGACATCAACTTTATCATATTGATGCTATTCAACCAAATGGAGACTTAGTATTAAGAAGTGAACGATATCAAGGAGTAGCTGAAGATGAAGAATAAAATTAATTATAATGAATTGCAGAATTTATTAAAAACCCATCAATATATCGAAATTAAAGGAACAATTTTAATTAAATTTGAATAGACTCCTTATCTTAGAGTAATTACAAGAGACTTAAATGGAAATGATTATTGGATGATATATACTTCAGATATCTTATGCCTTTTAACATAGTTTTTAGGGTCGTGTTCTCATAATTGTTGTAATGGTAGATATTGTTTTTAGTCTTTTAATAGAAGGAATAATAAATGAATAATAAAAAATATCAATTAATTGCCCTTATAGGTAAAGCCGGTTCAGGCAAAGATACTATTTTAAAAGATGTAGTAAAAGTTTATGAATTACCTATGAATATTGTTGTTTCTTATACAACTCGTCTAATGCGTGAAGGAGAAACAGAAGGAAAAGAATATCATTTTATATCTGAAGAAGATTTTAAGCAAATGATAAATAATAATCAAATGCTTGAATATGTTCAATTTAACAATTGGTGGTATGGAACTGGCATTAAATGTTTAGCTGATGATAAAATTAATATAGGTATTTTTAATCCTTCTGGGATTAGATCATTAATCAATTTTCAAGAAATTGATTTACGGATATATTATATTCATGTTTCTGATAAACAACGTCTTCTTCGTCAACTAAATCGAGAAGAATATCCTGATGTTAAAGAAATTATTAGGCGTTATTCTGCTGATGAAGAAGATTTTAAAAATATAAATTTTGATAATATGCAAATTTTATTTAATGAAACAGAAAGAGATAGACTAAAATGCTGTGATATAATTACAGATTATGATTGGTTTTGGTACTAAATCTTGGACAAAAATAGATAATCAATTAATAATAAATACTAAATATAGTATAGTCTGCCATAGATTATACTATATTATAGTATGGAGGTTAATAAATGTATATAATTAAACGAGATGGCACTGTTGTCTTATTTGATAAAAATAAAATTATAAATGCAATCGATAAAGCGTTTATAGAAGTTGATGGATAGTTATATGAAAATGATACGGCTATTGATATCGCCAATGATATTGAGGAATGGATGTTAAAATGTCCAGACGGAAGCATCGAAGTAGAAGATATCCAAGATTTAATTGAAGATTATTTAATGCAGTCTGAGCGGCGTGATGTAGCTCGAGCTTATATTAGATATAGATATAAAAAAGAAGTAGCTCGACAAAAGAAAGATGATTTTATTCAGGCCATTAGAAAAAAATTAGATGGCAAAGATATTAAAAATCAAAACGCTAATGTAGATGAAGCATCATTTGGGGGCCGTATCGGTGAAGCCAGTAGTGTAGTAACTAAACAATTAGCTTTAGATTATATTGTATCTCCTATGACACGCAAAAATCATTTAGAAAATATAATCTATACTCATGATTTAGATGCTTATTATGTTGGCTCTCATAATTGTTTAAGTGTACCTTTTGATGATTTACTGGCCAAAGGATTTAATACACGTCAAACTGATGTACGTCCCGCAGGTTCAGTAAATACTGCTTTTCAATTAGTTGCAGTTATTTTTTAGCTTCAATCTTTACAATAGTTTGGCGGTGTAAGTGCTACTCATCTTGACTGGACTATGGTTCCTTATGTAAGAAAAAGTTTTAGAAAACATTATATTGATGGCTTAAAATATATTCAGGGGATTTATGATCAAGAATTATTTGATCATATTCCCGATAATGCTGGAATTAAAGATAATGAGTATATGATTTATGATAAAGTATATCAATATGCTATGGATATGACTTTAAAAGAAGTCCATCAAGCAGTTGAAGGTATGTATCATAATCTTAACACATTACAATCACGTTCTGGTAATCAATTACCTTTCACATCTATTAATTATGGCACTTGTACTCTTCCAGAAGGAAGAATGATCACTAAGGCACTTTTAGATGTATCTATTGAAGGTATCGGTAAATTACATAAAACATCTATTTTCCCTTGCGGGATTTTCCAATGCATGAAAGGAGTTAACCGTGAACCAGGTGACCCAAATTACGATTTGTTTAAACTCGCACTATAGTCCACCGCCCAAAGATTATATCCCAACTACGCAAATGTTGATTGGTCAGGGAACGCTGGATATGACATCAATGACCCCCGCACCTATTTTTCTACAATGGGATGCAGAACAGCCAATGGATACGATATTAATGGTTTCGGTTAGCTAAAAGATGGTCGTGGCAATATTTGTCCAGTGACTATTATTCTTCCAACTATTGCTATGGAATGTAAAATTAATTTTGAAAAAGATGTAAAAAATCATCATTCTTTTGATGATAATGCAATTTTAATTGATAGATTTCTTTATAATCTTGATCAAAAAATTAATGAAGCAAGAATTCAATTAATGGAACGATTTGATTGGATTTGCTCGCAAGATCCAAAATCTGCTAAATTTATGTATGAGAATAATTTGATGGCTGGCTATATTCCAGAAGAAGGAATTAGGAGTGCTCTTAAGCATGGCACATTAGCTGTGGGATAGATTGGCTTAGCTGAAACTCTTCAAATTCTTATTGGTAAAGATCATACAACTAAAGAAGGTATGGAATTAGCAAAAAAAATTGAAGGATTATTTAAACAACGCTGTGCTGAATTTAAAGAGCAATTTAAACTTAATTTTGGAGTTTATTATACCCCTGCTGAAAATTTATGCTATACAGCAATGAATAAATTTAAAGAAAAATACGGTATTATTCCTAATGTGTCTGATAAAGAATTTTTCACTAATAGTATTCATGTTCCTGTATGGAAGAAAATGTCTCCATTCGATAAGATTGATATTGAAAGCCAATTAACTGGTTATTCTTCCGCCGGATGCATTACATACGTAGAATTAGATTCTACTGTAAAACACAATATTGATGCTCTTGAGCAAATCGTCAATTATGCTATGGATAAGGATATTCCTTATTTTGCAGTAAATGTGCCTAATGATACTTGCCTTGATTGCGGATATTGTGATGAATTTAATGATAAATGTCCTGAATGCGGCAGTACTAATATTCAACAATTACGTCGTGTGACTGGTTATTTAACTGGAAACTACAAAACAGCTTTTAACTATGGCAAACAAAAAGAAGTAGAAGCACGAGTAAAGCATACGGGGTAGATGGAATGACACGTTCGATTTGTGATTTAGCTAACTATTTTAATTAGGAAGAAGGAAGAAAATATCCTTGTTCTAATTAGATAGTAATATGTGCTTATATAACGGATAATTCACAAGAAGTTTATGATTATTTGAATAAAAATAATATTACACCAATTAGAATATCGAAAACCCGTATAGAATGGCAAGAAAATAATGAACGATGGATATGGCTACCTACAACCTATAATACTAAAGGTTATAGACTTTACAAAGTAAAAATATCTAAAAATTATGATAATGAAGAAATGTTGGAACAAGTGATTATACCTTGTTGTGATTTATATTGTTGCTCTTGGGAGGTTATGGAATGAATTATTCTAAAAAACCTTTAAGAAAACATTAGAAAATAAAAGATAAATTAGAAAAAGCCACTGATGTATTAAATAAAAAAATTGATTCTGAGTTAGAAAATATTATAAAAACATTATTTTCTTGGATAGCAGAAGGTGAAAAAATTAATACTGAAGACCATCGAGATTTTCTAATAGATTTATTCTATAACGCATTAGGAAATCTTTATTCTGAAATTAATATATAGTTAGGAAAGATTTATAAAACAGTAGCTCCTTTTAATTTAAGAGATATAACAGATTTAACTTTTCAAGAAGATGGAAAAACATTAGATGAACGAATTGGTAAATATTTAGATGATTTAGAAAAGAAAAGAGTATCTGAGGATTTCCAAGATGATTTAAAAAATTTTGGAACTAATATGTATTCTCGTTTATTAAATAACGAAGGTAAATATTTGTTTACCCATTTAATGGAAATGAAAATAAAACCTGTAGCTTCAATATTAGTAATTGAGACAGGAACTTGCGATGATTTATGCAATGAATGGGGCGGAGAATACCCCGCTGGAGAAAGTATCCCTCTTCCTCCTTATCATACTAATTGTTAGTGTTCTGCTTATTATATTGAAACTGATGATGAAGATGATGTCAATGATTTAGATTTAGAAGTGGAGGAAGTAAAAACTATATGAGATACGCAGGAATTATAAAAAATGACATTGCCGCAGGCCCGGGAGTATGTGTATCATTCTTTGTTCAAGGCTGTCCTAATCATTGTGAAGGATGCCATAATCCTGAGACATGGGATTTCGATGGCGGCAAAGAATTTACAAGTGATATATTTACTGAAATTACTCAAGCGTTATAGGCAAACGGTATTCATCGAAATTTTTGTATTATGGGTGGAGAGCCTTTATGTGAAAAGAATCAATTACTTACTTTACTTTTGGTTCGTACTGTAAAAGAAAAACTTCCTGATACAAAAATTTATATATGGACTGGATATTATTATGATGATTTAATTAAGCAAAAAGATAATGGAAAACTTCAAGAAATTCTTAATAATATTGATGTTTTAATTGATGGTCCTTATATACAAGAGCAACGTGATATTACCTTATCCATGAGAGGCAGTTTAAATCAACATATTATTTATTTGAAGGAGATGAATAAATGAGATATCGAGGGAAAATAAAAAATTTAGAAGAAGCAATTAATAAAACACCCTAGGTTGGAGATGTATTTTATAATCTTTTTGATGAATAGAATTATACTTGGACCGGTACTGAATGGTCAATAATTACTAAAGATGTTAATCTTAAAATGACAAATTATGAATTAAATCAGCAAGTAATGACACAAATGAAATCTCTTACTGAAGAACAAATTCTTGATAAGCTTAATGTTATTGAAGATTTTTTCAAAAATATTAAAAATAAATATTTAATGCTTTACTGCAAAGAATTAAGCTATTTTACAGTTTTTGAAACCAATAGTATCAATGAAACAGCATATAATTTATTTTCTGAAGCAGTATTAGATATTCTTCGAGATTTACAAGAACTTGGAAATATTAAAGATATTTTTAATAATGACAATGGAGCTATTGAGATTTGGGTTACTCATTTTGATAAAACAAGTCATTGTTATTATTTATTTGGATATGATGCTGGCATTGTTCCAGTGAAAGAAGGTTAATTATGATTTATACATATTTTGATTTATTTAATAATACTCAATTAATTTATTATAAGTCTCCAGGAGATAAAGAAGGAAAAATGCTTTGTACTTGCCGACTTGAAAATCTGGGTGAAACTCTCGCACAATTAGCCAAACAATATAATGATAGTGACATCCATATTTATGGTAATCAATCTTATGGAGAGGGCCTAAAACAAAATATTGAATATCAATTAAATACTAAATTTAGTGAAAATAAAATTAATGTTTATTTAAATTAAGGAGAAAAAGGAATGTTTGAATATTTAATTAATACCACTGAAGTATATAGAGTAAATACTGAAAAAGAAGCTACAGAACTTATTAATAATGCAAAGCAAGATAAACAATATGAACTTGCTAAATATTCTTCAGTGAAGAAAGAGCAAAAGCAAAAAGGTGAAGTTATTGATGAATGGTATCAAGTGACTTTGGTTAAAAAGTTTAATGCTGAAAAAGAACCTATTAGTCATGTTTCTATTAATTATGAGGTAGAGTAATGAGTATTTATTTTGAAAAGGTAAGTAAATATAATGATTGGGATTTACCGATGCCAGAACGTAAAACAAAGTATAGCGCCGGTTATGACTTTGCATCGGCTGAAGATATTGTAATTCCTTCATATATGCATATTGTAGAAGCTTTAAAAAATGGGGCAGCTACTAATAATATTATTTTGTTAAATGACATGGCTAAAATTACTAAAGAGCTTAAACTAAAACCTACACTTGTTCCTACTGGAATGAAATGTCATATGGAAGATGGTCAATTCCTTGAACTATCTGTCCGTTCTTCTTTACCTTTAAAACATTGGATTATCCTTGCTAATGGAGTTGGCATTATTGATGCTGATTATTATAACAATCCTGATAATGAAGGACATATTTATTTCCAATTAATTAATCTTTCTCCTTTTGATATTGAAATTGCCAAAGGAGATATTATCGGTTAGGGCGTTATTCGAAACTACCTTATTACAGATGATGATAAGGCTGAAGGGGTAAGAATTGGCGGTTTTGGTTCTACTGGGCATTAATTATTAATTAATAAATAATAATCTCCTTCTATAATAGGAGGAGATTTATATGAATTTTTTATTTTTAGATTTATCAACCAAATCCACAGGTTATGCAATTTCTGACGATAAAGGTAATCTAATTACTTATGGTTTAATCACTGCTTCTTCAGAAAATAATATAGCTCGTATTCAAAAAATACAAAATAAACTTATAGATTTAATCAAAGAATATAAAATAGAAAAATTAATTGCTGAAGATGTACATCCAGAAGCCTATGGATATTCAGATACAGCTCGTTTACTTATGTGGCTTTAGGGTTCAGTTATTCTTGGTGCTCATTCTGTAAATAATAAATTTAATTCCAAGAATATTGAATTTATGTAGGCCAGCGAGTGGCGTCATCAACTTGGCATAAAAACTGGCCGTGGTGTCCGCCGTGAAAAACTTAAACCTCTTGATATTTAGTATGTAAAAGATACTTATGGAATTGAAGCTAATGATGATGTATGTGATGCAATTTGTTTGTATTCGGCTTATTTTAAATCCAATAAAGAAGAATTAAATTGGGAATAAAATTCTCATTGGACAAAATATTGTAATTATATAATTCCTTTTTTTAATAATAATGAGAAAGAGCGACAAAATGGGAGGAATTATATAAATGTTAGAATTCATAACCCAGCACTTATTAGAAATTATATTTGGATTAATATCCGCCGGTTTATTAGCTTTTTGTAAATATCTTCATAGTAAATTAAAAGCTTATAGAGATATGGAAGCCAAACAAGATGATGCTACTTTAGAGGATAAAATAGAAAATCATATTGAGCCTATTCGACAAGAAATTGAATAGTTAAGAAAATATGTTTTAGAAAATAATGCTCTACAGAGTAATCATATAGAACTCATTTTAGCATCTTATAAATTTAGACTTACTCAACTTTGTAAAGCATATATTTAGAAAGGTTTTATGACTAATACCGAATATGAATAGTTGATAGAATTTTATAAGGTTTATCATGGTTTAGGCGGAAATGGTCAAGCTAAAACTTATTATGAAAGAGCTATAGTATTACCTATTAAAGAATCGGAATAATTTCAAAAAAAATAAAGGGAAGCAATTAAGCTTCCCTTTATTTATTCTTTATGCAATTTTTGTTGCTAATGTTGCGATTTTACGCTATAATAACTATTTTTCTTCAGGAGTTGCATCCTTTATCATATCCATGAGATCAGAAGTTAATTCTTGCGCATAATCTTCTAATTCTCTCATCTATAGGGCCTAGTCCAAATGTTTTTCTTTGCTTTCAATGTAAGATTTACGTTTTAAAGGACTATGGCCCATTTTTTTACTGTCTTCACTCATTGCGCCAATACCCATAAAGTCAAAACCATTATAACCTAAGTCTGAATCCATATAATTCTTTCTATCGGTTTTATATTTATGATTAGAAGATTTATAATTATTGATTGTATTAATACCATATTTTTCTTCTTCTATCTTCTCCATAGCATCAACTATAGAAGTATAATAACAAGCTTCTGTTAAATCTTTAATCATATCAATGACTTCTCCCATTTCATGGGTATCTGCTTGGTGAGGATTGGCCATTTGCTATTCAACTAGAGTTATTAAAGTATTTTTAATCTAACATAATTTTTCCATTACAATCAAGCCACCCTTTCTATAATAAGACTGGCATTTTCAACACTAACCGCAGAAGCGCTGGTATTTTCAACACTTATCTATTGGCAACATCCACGTGGGACATTTAAAAATAAAGCACGAGAAATACTATTAAACTATTCTACGGCCGCTGGAGTTGAAATCATTGTAGTTTCTGCAACAGGCTCCCCATTAATAGCTATTGCCAAAGAAATAGGAGCTACAGTCGCACCAGTTGGAAGAGCTACATTGGCTCCAAAAGTAACTTTAAATCTGGCTCTACATTGATTAGTTATGCCTCGTAAAGTTACCAATCCACTACCTTCGCGATGCACCATGGCGCAACTGCCTGGAACAGCGGTATTAGTAAACACTACATTACCATTGGCATTTACCGTTTGTAAAGCATTAGCTGTTATTTCCATTTTTTAACCTCTTTTCTTTATTAAGCAGTATACTAGCATCCGCATCCAGTATAATTAGTTCCTGCATAAGGATTTTGAACAACGTAAGCTGGGATAGGAGCTTTGTTGCTTAATTGTTCTACTAAATAAGCATTCTGTAAGTTTTGAGAAATCTGACCTTTAAGAGTAGCATTTTCAGCAGTAAGAGTTTCAATCTTATCTTGAACAAGGAAATCAAGGATAGAACGCATACTAGCATTAGTATTGTCAATAATATCTCTTACTCCTTCATTAACTACTTGACGGTTTTGACAAGCTTGACTTGCTAAATTATAATTTAAATCAGCGAAGCTTGACGTAATAAGATTCTTATTCTCGCAGCAGCAATGAGCATTTGTTGCTGCCATATTATTTAATTGCTGAGAAAGAGCATTCGTATTCTGCATATTAGCAATAGTATCAGCATTAATAGCTTGAGTAATACCGAAAGTATTCTACATAGCATTTATACCTAAATTACTAATATCAGACTGTAAATTACGAGCATTTCCATTCACAGTTTCAGTAATGCCTGCAAAGCCAGATAATAAATTATTATTAACGCCAGCGAAACCATTACATAAACCAGTTTGTAAAGAACTAATACCGGACTTGATATCACTCATATCAAAACCATAAGTTAATTCTTCTCTTGTTGTAGTTCCCTGATATCCAGAACCATTGGCGTTATTACCCCAGCCATTTCCGCCCCAGCCATTGAAGCAGAAAAGGAAGAGAATAATTATCCCATCTTGTTATCCTATAAGTTTTTTATCTTATAGATCTAATACTTACTTATTCGTATTAGTTCAGCATATCTTTTCATTTATTTGTTTCCAAGTTCGATAATGTATAATATCACCGATGGTTGACCTACTAACTCCATATATTTCTGCCCATTCTTTTTGAGTTTTCTCATTTTTATGCCGTCTAATATAAATTACATCTTCTTCTGTAATTTTATGCCAAGGACACTTTTCTCCAATTAAGTGTAAACCATTATTAATAGCATGATTTCTATTTTCCTAATTTGATACCCATTCTAAATTATCTACACAATTATTTAATTTATTGCCATCTTTATGATTAACTTGTTCTTTGTTATCAGGATTAGGAATATATTTTTCTGCTACTAATCTATGAACAAACATTAATTGTTTACCGATAGATACTCTTAAATATCCTTTGCCATTAGGCTATGGAGTTAATTGATAACCAGTATTTTTATTAATAATTTTGCCGTCTCTTGTAATATCATAATCATCTAATGTTAATTTTCTAGGGGCCATATTTATCTCTCCTTTATTTTATTTTCTATATACTTGAAAAATAAGTATCCCCCATTACAAACTTTTGTCCAAACAAAT
>ERZ1026876.306-NODE-306-length-31019-cov-5.540273_pt1 | contig 31019 bp, 20 predicted proteins | sample MGYA00380168_ERZ1026876 | MGnify/ENA primary metagenome ERZ1026876 (study PRJEB33269, sample SAMEA4719804) | human gut metagenome | biome: human-associated habitat; feature: organic feature; material: feces | place: Cameroon | collected 2013-10 ... | reverse complement strand
CTATAGATGAATACTTGGTTTGTGTGGCGACATACCTTCTTTATAATTTTGAAAAATGTAAAGATTTAAAATTTGAAGTCTATAAAGAAGTGAAAGAGAGTCTGAGTGGATTGTTCAAAAACAGAAATAACAGAAACAGGTTTAGATTATACTCAAAGGTGGCGTTAAGCACGGCTTTGATTACAGAATGGTTGGGCGGCCTGACATTGGACAAAAAGAAATTGCTCATTGCTAAACACAAGTTGATAGAGAAAGTTAATGATGATGGGTCATTACGGCTTTCTCAAAAATTGGTGAATGCATACAGTAAAGTTGGCAACATTGCTCCAGTGCAGTATGGAGATGGTGAATATGTGCTGAAATCCAAAAAAGAGACTAAAAGAAGTTCAATTAATGCGGAATCGTCAGGTCTAAATAATGCGTCTGAAGCTGAGAATTCTTTGAAAGAATGTTGGAATGAGTTATTTTCGGGAAATCGTAGTTTTAAATTTCCATACTTGTGGGAAAATAAAATGAGCGAATCCGAATATTCGAAATTGAAAGAGCTATTGAAAAATGCTTGTCCAAAAAGCAATCAACAGAGATTCATACAAAAACATTGCAAAGAAATAGCCCTCTTTGTGTCGGAATGGTTTAAACGTGATTACTGCGGTAGAGATAGAGATACTGATGCAGATGCCTTCTCTGAGATTGGTTTAAATTCTGATACAGCCCAAAAAATATGGGACACGGACTTTTTCGAGAAGTATAAAGATGAATTTGTATATAAAACGGGAGGTGAAAAAGAAACATACCGATGGAAATTCTCGCTATATGTTTTAGGTGGATTTCCGATATTTTATGCGGGAAAAAAAGACACTTGGAGAAGATTGTGCAGGAAGATTTGGGAGCAATTTAGATGTGAGGATGTGCAGCAGAATCAAATGAATGAAGATATTGATTTTGTCAACAACATTGTCATTAGACAGTCGTTGTCAAATGATTCTGGAAGCCTTGCAAAATACTTGGAAAGGTTTGTCGAAGATAAAACTTTACCTATTGCAGATGAAGATAGAGAATTGCAAGAGTTTAAACGATTTGAAGAATCGTTGAAATTAGGACAAACGATATATAAGATTTTCAATACAGAATGGTTTATTTCCTATTCTCCATCAAAAGAATTTCCATGTATGGACAGATGGATGGAATTAACTCTAAAGGGAGATTTGTACTTCATACGGAATCAGAATAGTTGGTGGAGTCATCTGTCAGAAGAATATTTAGTCAAAAAAGGATTAAAAAACAGTGAGGAGGTATTAAGTTTTTCTCTTTGTGTTAGATTTAATGGCGATAATAGCGATTTGCGGGAACTATTCACTTTTAGCAAAGACGTTGTAACAAACTCATATTTGTGCTATGGATGCTCGAATAAGAAACTGGTAAAAGATTTTCCTGAGTGTGACATTAAGAACATCGAGGTAGTTGTGAAAACTTCAAAAACCTCTCAGGCTGGCGATTGCCAGATAATCTCGCTTGAAACAATTGAAATTCCAGACTATATTCAATTGTATAAAGTTGACAAGGGGCTTTATCATTGGAGTAGTAAGAAAAAATATGATGTTAAAACCGCTCTTCTTTTTAACAACAGTAAATACGATTTATATACGAAAGTCGACAATGTAGCATCAAAAAGATTCGTTGGCGAAGATGCTGTGTATTCGTGGGTGGATATTGAAGGAGAGGTCACAATCATTGATGCTACTCAGAAAAGAAAGTCGTTTTACAATAGAGATAACGGCATGGAATTGATTTTCAAGTCGTGCCCAAGCATTCAGTACATAGAGGGTGAAAACCACAAAGTGAAAATGGTCAAAAACGATGAAGAAAGCATCATCACATTATTTGGCGGCAAAGAATGGCTTAATGTATTATGGTACACCAGTAAAAATGACATGAAGAATGGTGTGGAGTCTGAAGATGTCACAAACGACGCAGAATTAAAATTTTATACGGAAGGGGCGTGGAAATGTTGGGATTGTGACGAAAATGTGCCACAGGGTGAGATGAGAATCAAAGTGGTTTACAAGGAGCGAGAGGTGGAGGAAGAAGTGTATTATCTACCGAGTTTCTCTTCATCAGAAATCATCCATCGAAATATAACAAGAAACGGACACTTGGAGCCCAAAAAGATTTATTTTAACCCAAAAGTTGAAAATATAGCAACTCCTAAAGCAAATGTGAAGAATAACGACAAAGCGTTTCTTTGGAATAAAACAGATAATTTAATCTTTAAAATTGGAACGAACAGCAGATATGTGACAATTGAGGTTTTTCCACCACTAAACAAGCAAGAGGTGATCTTTAATGGTCATAAATTGGACGATGATTTCAACAAGATACCTTATGGATTAAGAAGCGATTTTATCATTAAAACTGTTTCTGAGAAAGGTGTAGAGGTGATGTGCTTAGGCAACAAGAAATTTGATGTGTCAAAGTCCTTGTATAAGAAACTTGATAACGGCGTGGAAGAACGACCAACAGAAGCAATTACAGGCGTTAACTGTGATTTTTATTTGTGGGATAATCGAATTTATGCACGAAAGGATAATAATAGGTTTTATGTAAGAGACAAGGAACAGCAGAAAGAATTTAAATTTCACTTTTGCTCGCTCCCTGATTTTAATGTAGAGCAAATTAAAGTCACATTTAATAATGATGGTCGGATGAGTTTGCCAGATTTAAATGGGAAAAAAGGTTTTGTGTTTCAATCATTAAAGGATTGTAAACCATGTTATTTTGCTGAACTTTTTAAGGTAGAAGGTGGAGGAGAATGGACATTTAATGACCCTGAACTTAAAAATAATCCGTATGGTTTCTTTAAAGTGGCGAAAGAGCACCATATCACATTTCGATTATTTGACCCTCTGTATGAGACGTTAAAGGATGATGAGAAATTGACTGATTTATTCTTTAAATGTACCAGTGGTAATGGCACCGAAAATAACAATGAAACTTTTAGTGCACTGGAGCGTTTTTCTAAAGAGTTTTACTTTGATTGGCGGCTGTTGAGTCCCCAGAAGTGGTTGGACGCTTACAAGGGTGGCAATGAGCAAGAAAAGAAGAAACTCGTAGAATTGTTTTTTGCGTATTTAGATGGAAATTCTGAAAGATTGTTTGAAAAACAATTGTATTGGAATGCGGCATCTGATGGTTGGCGACCTTCCAAATGGAAAATGACAGGGCGAGTGCGCAGAAAAAATAATTTCGAAAAATGCTACGAACACTACAGTGCTTGGCAAAAAGAATACGATAAAACAGAAGCAATAATTAATGCAATTGCAATAAACAAAGATAAACAATAAACGTTATGAAATTTAAAGACCTTTATGAGAATAGCAAGAAAGCTGTTACCGACACATTAGATGCGTTGTGGTGCTCTGAGGTGATAAACGACTCCACAGAGAGCGGTAATGAGAGTTTTTCGAGTCAGCTAAAAGCACAAGCTGAAGAGATAAATAAGAAAGTGGAGGAAATGATTTCGCCACGAGAAGCAATGCCAGTGGTTCAGTATGCTGAAAAGTATTTGAACGCTGATGGCTTAAATGGCAGGGCCAAAGCTGATGTCGCAAAGCAATTGGTTAATGATGCACATAGACAAAGTTTGTGGGATAAAAAGGACTTTTATTTTGATGATAATAGTAAGTATTATGCTCAAGATGGTTGGAATACGGACACATTTACAGCAAGTCACCATACTGGCTTTCCTACGAATCCTTACTTGCCTTATCAGCACCAATACGAGTGTTGGAAAACCCTGTCGGAAGAAGTGGAGCTTTCAAATGGCAATATGGCAAAAAAATCAATGGTGGTAACCACAGGCACAGGCTCTGGTAAAACGGAGTGTTTTATGCTTCCCTTGGTTTCCGACCTTCTTCGTGGAGGAGAAACAGGTAAACTTCAAGCTATATTTTTATACCCACTAAATGCGCTAATGGAAGACCAAAAACAGCGTCTTCAGGAGTTGCTTAGCGGTACTGATTTGCACTTCTGCGTATATAATGGGAATTTGCCGGAAACTGCTGACGGAAAAAATCAAAAAGAAATTATTGAAGAAATAAAAAGATACCCAAACATTTGTCCCACTCGTAATGCGCTGAGAGGTGAAGAAGAAAAGGTGTTTTCTAATGGTAGGGATACAGGAAGAACCTTTCCTTGGAAACAAGCAGACATTATCCTCACCAACCCTTCTATGCTTGAGTATATGCTTCTAAGGTGGGCTGACCAAAAAATGATTAGAAACTCTAATCTGAAATGGATGGTGATAGATGAAACCCACACCTATACAGGGGCTGGCGCCACCGAACTTGCAATGCTGATTCGTAGAGTGTTGCTGGCTTGTGGAACGACTTCTGAAAATGTGAGATTTGCCACATCTTCTGCCACAATTGGAAATGCGCAAGATGTGAATACCGCTGCCAGTAATAGCCGAAAATTGAAGCAATTTATTATGGGGATTACAGGGCAGAGGGAAGAACAAATCACCATAGTAAATGGAACAAAGAAAACGCTTGCCGACGACGAGGTCTTAAGGAAGGCGATTGGGAATAACGAAGAATTAAGACGAATTCATACTTTATTGAGTGAAAAAGAATTTGTGTCGCTTGAAGAGTTGGATGAAGTGTATGACACACGTCCAGAGAAGAATATAGAATCACGTCTTGAGAAACTCGACACATTGTGTGAGGGTGAGAATGGAATTCCTTTAAAGACCCATTTCTTCTATAGGGCTCTTACGCAAGGGTTGAGAGTTCGTCTCGATCAGTTTAATAGCAAAAAAGGCTACTTTGAGATATATTCTAATGAACCTGTGGGTAGTGAAATTCCATATTTGGAGCTTCGAAAGTGTAGTTGCTGTGGTGGTTATGTGGCAGTAGGAGAGATGAGCACTGATGGCGACCAAGCAGACACTTATAGAAGAACCACGCTCAAAGATGGGGATGTGTTTGATTTCGACGACATAAAGGAAAGCAAGAAACCTCTTCTTTTTGGCATATTGAACAATAAAAGAGCCAAGTATGAGCAGACGAGAGTGGTGAATGTGCATGAAAATAAAATATCACCGAGAGAATGGCCTGCTGATGGAGAGTATGCGATTGTGGAAAGCCAGGGATTGCTATGCCCATATTGCGGGACAAATTTTGGAGAAAACAAAAAGAAAAAAGACGAGAACACTGAAAACCAAGAAGAATTATTTGATAAAAAACTAACATCTTTTAGATTGTCGTCTGACTTTGTTGCGCGTTTGATGGCTCCTGCACTCCTAAACCAAATGAGTGAAGAAGAAGGTGAGCATCCGCATAAAGGACAGCAATATTTGAGTTTTGTTGATAGTCGTCAGGCTGCTGCACGTGCCACACTTCGCCAAATGAAAGAAGTGGAAAGCCAATGGGTATATAGCAAGATTTTCCATAAGTTGTGCGAAAAGAAAAGAAATAATGAAGCAATGAATTATCTTAAATGGAATGATATTCTTGATTTGCTTAGGGAAGATAGTAACGCTGAACGCTTATGCCTGCAATCCACAAATCGTGCAGATGAATTAGATGGGGATAAGCCAAATTCTCGGACTTTAACTCAATATCTTTTGAGTTTGATGTTCGACGCTCTTGCTAAGCGTCCTTTTGCTAAAACTTCACCTGAAAATATGGGGTTGTTTACTTCGTATTATGAAAAACTGGATAAGATTAAAGAATCGCCTTGTGAAGAGTTTAGTCTTCAAGAGTGGAAAAATCTGTTAAAAGCATATTTGGACCGATATGTGCGTGCAAATTCTAGTGTATTTTTAGAATATAAAGAGGGTCGAGATAGATTTGATGTTGAAAGTTGTAAACGATTTGCCTCCCAGAAATATATAACCAGACCAGCAAGAAAAAGTGATGGTGCAGTAAATGAAAAAAACATTTATGGTATTATTGATAAATTAATTGTTGCGTCATTATTAAAATTAGATGGAGATGTTTCAAAGCAGCAGATTTCTGATTTTATTAAAAACAAGAATGAACAATTTAAGAGAGTCCATGAACAGTTGTGGAGATCTATAGTTGACTGTGGGTTAATCTCAAAAGGGACTTATCTTCCGATACAGAATGATTCAAGGGCTATGCCGACGGATTATAAAAATAGTGAAGATGCAGAAGGAAACCTTATTGCTGGAAGATTGAATTTGGAGGATTTGTCGTTTAAATTATTCGATGACGTATTCTATTGTAATGTATCTAATAGGAGTACAATTCTTCGTCCGTGCGATACTTTGGTATGTGGATATTCACCATTCGCCGTGGGCGGCGGTGTCGTGAAACTGAATCAGGATAGGTACCATGAAAGATGGGAATGTTTTCCAGAAAATGTCACAACGGAAGAAGGAGTCTTAGAATGGGCTTGTAAAAATCGTTCTAAAATGTTTGAATTCAAACTTTGGGGCGAACATGGGTGCTTCTCAAACCGCTTGACACAGATTTATAAAGGTTATTCTCCATTTATTCAAGCTGAGCATACAGCCCAAGTTGACAAGGATGTGGCTAAACTAAGTCAGAAAATGTTTAGAGAGCATGACATCAATATTTTAGCTTGCTCTACCACTATGGAAATGGGTGTGAATTTGGGCGGCTTGGAATTGGTGATGATGAACTCTGTGCCACCTCATCCTGCCAACTATAAGCAGAGAGCAGGTAGAAGTGGTCGTGGAGGGCAAAAAAGAAGTGCATGTGTCACTCTTTGTGGGTCTGACAGTATAGGTATTCGCACGCTTCGTAACCCTCTTAAAGAAATCATACACAGAAAAACATCTGTGCCATTTGTTGATTTCCATAGCAAACCAGTGATACTTCGACATATCAATGCGTACTTATTAAGAAAGTTTTATGTTGAATCGCGTTTCATAAATGAGAATAATGTGGTGACAAAAGATGTTATTCATTTCTTCTGTGATTGCAATGACAACTACAAAGTTGATAAGAATCCATTAGATTCAAAGACGTATAAGGTGTTTATAGAGAATGCGGATGGTTGCCAGATTAAAAACCCAACAGATAAATTTTGCAATCCGAATGGGAATGATATCTATACGATGTTTATAAATAAATTGGACGATTATCAAGCGGATGTGATTCCTGCTGCATTGGTGCGCGATACCGATTTGGATACCGCTAATGACAAACAAATGGCAATACAAAATACAAATAAAAGAATCAAAGAAATTCATAATGAGTTGGCAATGTTGTTTGATCAGCTGATCACGGAATATGAAGATGCAATAAAGCAGAAGAATAAAAATAAACAAATACAGATAGACTTAACGTGGGTAAAGGTTCATGGTCAAAACCTGATGGAGTTTTTTGCCAAAAAAAGGTTTACACCAAATGCTAATATGCCCATAAATATCGTAGAACTGGATATTAATAACAGATATGTTAAAACAAATCCGTCGTATCAGTTGCGAGAATCGCTATCTCAGTATGCACCAGGCAATTGTGTTGTGCTTTCTAATCAAGTGAAAGTGGTGGGTGGTGTTCAATGGACAACAGACTATAGAGAGTTTGGTGGAAGGAAATTTCTTTTCCATCATGGGGATGAAGTAGCGAGTTCTCCAAATTTAAATGCTACCCCATTTGATGGGAAAGAGCAAATATGGAATATTAATGGGCGAAAAGTTTTGACTTATTTGCCTCCATGCAAGTTTTCTGTGGAGAAAGAAGAAGAAGGTAAAGAAGAATATACCCGTGTGGAGGAACGGAATCGCTATACCCAAGTTAATGCTCAATTGATAGACGTGACTGACTGGCAGAATAATGCGGGTGAGCATCTATATTGTGTCAGAACTAACGCTGATGAAGGAAATGGGCGAATCTTCTATTATAACCAGGGTGATGGATATGGTTATTGCATTTGTCCAACTTGTGGAAAAGCTGTGTTGGAAACCGAACCAGAAAATTTTCCAAAACAAGGAGTCCCTTGTGAGAAAAATGTGCCGTCAGGTTTTTACGAAAAAGAAAAAATAAATTTATTAACAGGTTCGCAATCATATCATAAACACGTCAGGGGATATGGTAATGCTATTAGAGATATTATTAATCACAAAGAGATAAAAAATGTTTGTCTTGAAACAAATGTTTGGCGAAATGTAGTTATTGGCGATTGCATTCAAACTGATTTTGCGGAAATTAAAATTCGTAAGACAGAGACTTCCCATTGGATTGCTAATAATTCAGACGACGATTCAGACGGCAATGCAAAATTATTAACTACATTGGGTATCGTTTTCACTTGTGTGCTTACAGAGTATCTTGGTAAGGAATCGCGTGATGTGGATTTTTTGGTCATGCACAATGGACACTTATGTATATTTGATACAAACCCTGGCGGTTCCGGCTATTCAAATCAGTTGGGTGGAGCTAATTCTATAATGGACATCATCATTGATAGGTCGGAAGAATTGCTGAGCTCTATTCAGTCGAAAGATGAAATACTTGATAAGTTCTCTTTAAGATACTTAGATAAGGTCGATGTGGAAAAGGCCCTTAAGTGGATTCGTGACGAGCAGCGCTTTCGCCCAAATCTTCCAAAAGAGGTAGAGGATGTATATCCGAAGGCTTATAAAGCAAGATTTAAAGAATTGAAAGACGACTTGAAAGATGACAATGATTCGCAATTATTTGTGAATGATAAGTTTGCGGAGTGGAATTATAAGGATGATGCTAACAAGGATGAAGTTAATTGGAGAAGTAGGCTGCATGAAGTGAGGAATACCGGACATATTTATCGTCTGAATGTGGTTACGAAAAAGGAAAACAATTATTCAGTGATAGCTTATAAGGTATTTGACCGAATTCGGGACTGGTGTAAATTATATCGTGCGGAATCTCCATTAGATTCAAGTTTTTATCCAATAGCAATTGCTAACAATTGGTTGTATTTCACTACTAAAAAAGAATTCACTTGTTTGAACGAAGATTGGGCAAATGAGTCGCTTCTTTATAAAATGCCAGTGGATGGGCAAATGAATTTTGACACTTATCCTTTAAACACCACTCGCCCTGATACTCTTAAAAAGTTTATATTAAGAAATGTTGATGGAAGAAAGAATAGGGTTTGTAGTAAGCAATTAGCTGAGTTTGTGTGCAATTATGATGAATGTGTGAGAACAATGGTTGATGGCTTCTTCACTTTTTGCGAAGAACACCCTGGCCATATTTTAAATGTCACTTATCAAGATGAGCACATGAAATCTCCAATGGGAGTTGTCACAGGTGTGCAGTTTTTAAACTGGTTTATTGAGAGAATCAATCCAGAGGAAGTCAATGTGAAATTTTTGCTGGAGAAATATTATAGTACTGGTAATTCTTTAGAGGATGCAGAGGAAAATATGCGTGAAATTGGCAGAAATATGACAAATGAGGCTCGCAATCAATTTTTAGACAGAATTTTGGATTCTTGGTATGAGAGCAAAACAATTATTAAGGATTGTTATAAAGAAGAAGGGTCGCCTAAAGAACTTCCTCATTGGCGTGTGATGCAGCTTAAATATGCAGAGGCTTTATTGGAGGTTTATCCAAATGGTGGCATTATTAATGGTTGGAACTTAGATGAATTCAATAAAAATATTCAGCCGCCAGAAGACTTTTCTGAAGAATGGAAGACGCAAATACCATTATATATGAAGGATAACGAAATCATGTATGATATTAAGGTAGAGCTTCCTGAATAATAGAATTCTCAATTAAGGAGGTTTCTGTGCAGTTGTGATAGCACAGAAACCTCTTTTTTTTGTTTTGTGATAGGGGGGATTAGAAGCGGTAGCCTATGTTGAATTGGGCATCGGCTTCTTGGTTGTTGATGTGGAGGTTTTTGGAGTTGCTGAAGCCGTAGTAGCGGTAGTTGACGAGGAGGGAGAGCACGTAGCGGCCGAGGCTGTAGTTGGCGGCAAAGCGTGCGAAGGCGTTGACGCGGAAGTCGGGGCGACCGTTGTCGGAAGGGTCGTAGAATTTTGGGTCGTCGCCATACATGGCTTCGTATTGCTTGCGGTCGGCCTCGGAATTGAATTTGGCGCGGTGCATCAGGTTGGAATAAAGCGAGAACATGGGCACCGCCGAGAGGTGGAAGAGCAGTTTTCCACCATACAGCGAGTAGTTGTAGCCGTAGCCAAAGCCCACCGACACTTGCTGGGTGCGGTAAACGTCGAAGTCGGAAATCAGTATGTCTTTCACGGCGTAGCGGCTCTGATAGTAGTTGGCATACACCATCATACTTCCCGCGCTGCGCTTCTGCACCATGTCGGCAAACAATCCAGCCGAGAGCGAAAATTTGCGATGATTGAACACATAATAGCCTTCACCAAAGAATATGTTGATGTGGTGCTTGCCCGATTCTATGCGCTCGTCTTTCACGAAGTCGATTACCTTTGAGATTTCCTCTGCCTCATCGGGGTGGTCGTGCACATACTGCTGAAGCACGTCTTGCATACCAAAACGCTTACTACCAGCCACCGAGTTGATGCTCTTGTAGCGCAAGCGGAATCCCCATACCGAGCCGTTTTTCGCCAGTCCGTAACTGGCGCTGTAATTGTTGCGGATAGGAATGGGTATTTCCAAAACGAAGCCTTTCCAGTCGATGCCCAACTCCATTTCCGCTTGCTGCGTATGGGCATTGATTTTATAGTAGGCGCCATCGCGCAAGCCAGGGATTCGCTTGTTGATAGACTCCGGGAAATAGAACGGAATGAGGTTGCTGTAGTTTTGCCAGTATCCGTATGCGCCCAAATACACTTGGCGGTTGAGTTTCGGAATGGTTTGATAGGTGGTGTCGATGCCCGAAAGTTGTCCTTCTTCAAGAAATCGGTCGATTTTCACGAGGAATTTGCCGAAGCCGTGGTCCCAGTATGAGCGTTTCTTTGGCGATGCAGCCACCACTGCTTTCTTGGTAGGAAATTCGGTATTAGAAGCCGAGAATGCCGAACCCACCGCCATGCTATCCACCACCGCTTCCTGCGCGGCACAAGGCAGCACAGCGAGGGCGAGAATGATGATAGCGTAGAGTGATTTCAGCATTTTTATTTATATTCTGAATAAGAAAAGCGCAACCTGTGGCTGAAAACCAGCCAAGGGTGCGCTTGTGAAGAGTTTTGTCTATATATCAAAAAGCATTATTGCGGTTTAGAGCTTAGAGAATTGCTCAAACACTTTTTCTGCAATGGCAGCCATCTGCTCGGCTGGCACATCCTTCTTGTTTTTGAAGTTCATGTCGCCTTCAGTGTTGATAGGCACGAGATGGATATGGCAGTGTGGCACTTCCAGTCCAAGCACAGCCACGCCAATGCGCTCGCAAGGCACAGCGGCTTTCAACGCCTTTGCCACCTTTTTTGCGAATTGCCACAGTCCGGCATATTCCTCGTTTTCGAGGTCGAAGATATAGTTCACTTCGTGCTTAGGAATGACGAGCGTGTGACCTTCGTTCACAGGATTGATGTCGAGAAACGCATAGTAGTTCTCGTCTTCGGCACACTTGTAGCTTGGTATTTCGCCAGCCACGATTTTGCTAAAAATTGATGCCATTGCTTTATATAGTTTTAAAATTTTATACTCCGATTTCCACGATTTGGAACTGCATTTTGCCTACAGGGGCTTGCACTTCCACAATATCGCCCACCTTGTGGCCAAGAAGTCCCTTGGCAATAGGAGTGGTGATAGAGATTTTGCCTTCCTTCAGATTCGCTTCAGTTTCACTTACGATAGTGTATGTCATTGAAGCACCGTTCTTAAGGTTCTTAATAGTCACTTTATTCATAAGAGCGACTTCCTCGGTCTGAAGTTTTGACTGGTCGATGATGCGTGCTGTGGCCACGAGAGTTTTAAGCTCAGCGATTTTAGCCTCAAGCATACCTTGACGCTCCTTAGCGGCATCGTATTCGGCATTCTCAGAGAGATCACCTTTTTCACGTGCCTCTTGGATAGCACGCACGACATCGGGGCGCTCTACACTTTCGAGGTGCTTGAGCTCCTGCATCTTTTTGTCGTACCCTTCTTGGGTCATGTAGCTGATAGCCATGGTAAAAAATGTGTTATAAAATAGTTAGTAAAAGAAACGAAAGAATCTCATATTAAGATGAGATTCCTCGTCACATATTCGTTCATTATTAATTACTATGCAAAGGTAACAACTATTTTTCACAGTATCAAATTAAACTGACTTATTTTCTACTTTATTAACCTTTTATCGTGTCCATTGGCGCTTTATCAGCACTGCGCTCACAAGCGTCACCACCACGGTCACAGCCACCGCCACAGCGGTCAGGTTATACTGCATAGCCATCATCACGGCCGAAGCGCCGCAAAGGGCGAAAATGGTGGTGAGCAGGCTCGACGGAGTGAGTTGCAAACCATAGTGCCAGCGATACACCACATATATCATAGCGGTGTAGATGATATACCATACCATGAATGAGATGCCAAGTCCTGTGAGTCCCCACAACTGGTAGAACCACACATTCAGCCCGAAGCCGATGACATCGCTCACAGCTTCGGTGATGAGGAACATCTTGCCGTCGCCCTTTGCCAGAATCACAAATGCCATGCACCACGACAGCGTGCGCCACACAATGCCAATCATGCCCCATGAGATGAGCGAGTAAATCACATCGAAACTGGGTGCATACAGAATCCACACAATAGTGCCACGCAGGAGGATGAACAGTGCCACAATGGGAGCCATCACCAGCATCGACACCTTGAGTTCCTGCGACACAAAGGCGGTGAGGCGAAGTCGGCTCGTAGCCACTCGCGCTAAGCGTGGATAATACTCCATACCGAGGGCGGTGAGCACCAACCCCGTGTATTTGTTCACAAGCGTGTAGCCAGCCTGATAATAGCCCACCTCTGCCGTGCCAGCCACATTGTTGAGCCACGCATTAAACACATAGCCCATGAGCGTGGTGATGAACAATCCGGCGGTCATGTAGATGCCCAGTTTCACGAAGTCTTTTCCTATGGCGAAAGTCTGCCGGTGGGTGAGTGGGGCAGCGGCGTGGTCTTTGTCACGGAAAATCCATGCGAAAATCAGGCAGCCGGCGGCGTAGGCGATAATCGACGGCACCACGCTGTCTTCGCCAAGATAATAGAACATGGGCACACTCAGCACCAAACCGAAGATGGTGCCCCACATGGTGGCGTGGGCAAGACGCTTGAGTTTTGCCAAACCTTGCAGCACGGCATGTTCGCCATTGGTCAGCGCCACAAACAGCAATGCTACCGACAGCGCCACGAAGCCCCAAATGTGGTCGGAATTGCCAAAGGTCCATTCGCTCAACAGCGGCGACATGGCGATGGTGAAAACCACGCCTGCCATGCCCAACCACAGCGACCATCGTCGCACGGCAGTAATCACGCGTGAAATGTGCCCTTGCTCGGCGGCGTTTTCGTGGGCTTGCGAAATGTCGCGCACACTGCTTTGGCGAATACCCAGGTTGGTGGCAGTGTTGAGCATGTCGAGGGCCTGGTTAAATAGGCCGAAAAGTCCCATGCCCACAGGACCAATCCACATTGCCACAAGTTTGGTGCGCACGATAGAGCAGATAATGCCTATCATCTGAACACCTCCGAAGATGCCCATCGCCTTCATTGCCATGCGAGAGATAGAATTACGCTCTGCCATACATTCCTATGCTTGAAAAAATGGAGTTTACAGTTTGATTTGATATGAATTGTACACGATGCCCCTGCCGCCCAAACGCGACTTCTGCTGCACCAGCCCCTCGTTGAGCCATTGACCGTGGTCCTCGTTTGAGATGCCGAAATCGAAATAGGCGTATCCCGAATCTTTCGACTGGTCGATCAGATGGCGAAACAGCAATGCCAACGCCTTGCGCTCGCGCCCTTCTGCCGACGAGGCGATGTACTGGCTGTGCGCCACGGTGTGGGTGAAAAACATCACCACGCCAGCCACAATCCGTCCTTCGCAAGTGGCGGTGTAGAGTTTGATATTTTCGGGAAAACGGCTGTGGAGCAACTTGATTTCCTCCACCGAGTGCACGGGCTTGGTCTCGTGGCGCGAGGCAAGCACCTCTTCCAGCACATGCCAATAGCCTTCCCAGTCGGTGCTTTCGCCCACTTCCACTCCAGCCCTTCTGGCGGAGTTCACGGCGCGCTTGTTGCCACGGTCGAAATCGAAAGGATTGGAGAGCAGCACCGAAGTGGAGATATTGCACTCGGTGAGCACCGCTCCTGCACGGAAAAGCGCATACAGGTCTTCCTCCGCAGGGTAGCGGTGGTAGATGTGTGGCACAGGCTTGTAAACCACCGTCTCAAAACCCTCGTTTTTCAGCCATTCAGCCGCACTTTGCATCACCGCCATCATCACCGTGGCATCGAAGTGCTTGACCTGGTGAAGCCAACCGCCGTAGGTGAGTCCTTGGTGGCTAAAGAGCGTTTTGCCCACCACATTGGCAGGCAGCACCGCCACCATTCGCTCATCGCTGTACGCCATTAGCGAATGGTCAGTAAAGCGGTCGCTGTGGTAGTCCATATACGCACGCTGGTGTAAGAACGTGGCGTTGCAGCACGAAGCCACAAACTCGTCCCACACGGCTTGTTGCTCAGGGGTGTATGTTTTTATCTCAATCATTCTTCAGAAAATATACCCAAAAGACTACTGCCCGAAACCCTTGTGTAGTTGGAAGGGATTTTAGTATCGATGGTCACACGTTCGTTCCAAGTGAAGCCGCTGTAATCGAGCGCAAGCGACATGGGCGATTTTCCAATTTTGGTCGCCATGTTCACTTTAGTGGCAATGTAGCCGGCGAGCGAGGTTTTCACGCCAGAGTAATCCACCGAATAGGTGGCAACTTTCTCCGACTTCACCACAGGCGTCACTTCGAGCGACTTGATGTGGTAATTCTTGTCGAACTTGAAATCATATTCAAATCCCTTGTATTGCTCTTTGGGGCGAACCATGTAGGTGCCGTTGATATTAGCGAGGGTCACCAGGCTTGCCATGCCGCTGTTGAGCGTGCCGTTGCCAAGAATGAACGCACGGCCCAAGAAAATGTCTTGCAATGTGCTCACATCAATGGGAATGCCCGAAGTGAGCAGTTTGGCTGATTCCAGAATGTAGCGTTTGTGCAGTTTGTCGATCACCAAAAGCGTGTCGCCCACAATCACCAATCGCGCCACCTCCATAATGCCCATTGGGCGAACGGAAATGTAGATGCTCTTGCCACGCTCCATGCGAATCTGCATCGACGATGAAAGTGGTTTTGAACCGCCAATCGACACGCTGCCGCCTGCTTTCAGCGTGGTCCACGCTCCGAATGAGTTGGCAATTTTTGCCACATGGCTCACTTGTGCTGTGGTGGGGGCTGCTGTGGTTGTAGTCGTTGTGGTAGTTGTTGTTTTGGTGGTGGTAGTTGTCGTTGTGGTGGTCACTTTTTGAGTTTCTGGTACCGCCACTTTTTGTGAACCGCACGAAGCCGTAATGGCTGCGAGGACTATTATCGGAAGAATATGTTTTGCTATTTTCATATTGCTAAGTTGTTATTTGTCGTCAGTGTTTTCTTTCGTGTCGGTGGGCTGGAGTTCCAAAGCCAACTTTTCCACCTTTTCGAGCAATTCCTTGTTGCCGGCATCGAGTTCGAGGGCTTTTTTCCACTGCTTGAGTGCCTCCTGCTTGTTGCCCACCGCCAAAAGAATGTCGCCGTAGTGGTCGTAGATGTCCGACGAAGGGCGGCGCTCGTTTTTAATCGCCATTTCAATATAGAGTTGCGCCATGGTGTATTCCTTGCGCTTGTAGAACACCCATGCGTAGGTGTCGAGGAAAGTGGCATTCTGTGGCTCCGCCTGAACGGTTTTCGCGCTCATTCGCTCCGCCTTGTCGAGGTCGCGATTGCAGAGCGTGAGGAAGTAGGCGTAATTGTTCAGAATGCTCACATTGTTGGGGTCGATTTCTATGGCTTGGTCGTAAAGCGCAAAAGCCCCGATGGTGTCGCCCATCGAGAATTTGGCATCGCCCATGCCGCCCAAAAACATAGAGCGGTGCTCCGTGTCGGTGCTGTCCACCGCCGCAAGAGCCTTTTTATATACCTCTATGGCTTTGTCGTATTGCTTGATGTTGTAGTAGGCTGGGGCGATGTAGCCGTAAAGTTCAATGTTGTTGGGGTTCAACTCTATGGCACGGTCGCCGGCTGCGATGGCTGCTTCGTAGTTTTCTGAAATGATGTTGAGCACCAGTAGCCTGTTCCACGCCTGCGCATCGGTAGGGTCAAGGTTCACGGCGTAGTCCATCTGCTCGGCGGCACCCTTCATATCGTCTTTAGCGGCGAGATAATCGCTGAAAAGCATACGGATTTGTGGTTCGTTGGGGTGTTGCTCAATCAGCACCTTGAACAGATTTTCGGTGCGTGCCGACGAATCCTTTGCCACCAGCAAATGGCGTGCGTAGTCGGCAAGCACTTCCACCTTGCTCGCCACATCGAGGTCTTTCGACACCAGTGCCTGATAGGTCTGCTGGTCGTAGTTCACCGAGTCGCCGATGGCGTTGTAGAATTGCGCCTTGGCGAGATAGGTGGCACCATTTTCCGGCTCGTATTGCTGTGCCTTGTCGTAATAGGTGAGCGCGCTGTCGCGTTCGCCAAACATCAGCATCATATTGCCCATAGCCAAATTATAGTCCACATTGCGTGGCGCGGTAGCCAAGAGCGAACGCATTTCGCCGATAGCCCCCACAGTATCGTTGAGTGCCTGGTAGGCACGCACTTTCCTTGCCGAGAGTTGCACCGACTGCCCTTGCCACTGCTGCACGCTGTCGTAGGCGGCAATGGCGTTGCGGTAGTCCTCCAGTCGGGCGTAGGCATCGGCAATGCTCAGTTGCACCTCCACGTTGTGAGGATTGCGCTCGGCTTGAATTTTCAGCACACGAAGCCCCTCCTGCACCTGGTTGGCAATCATATTGCCGTTGGCGTAGAGCATCGCCTCGTATTTGTCTTCGGGGTGTGCGTCCACATGCTTGCGCATCATGCGCAGCGATGACGAAAACAGGCTGTCGGACACGCTCAAATTCGATTTCATCAATCGGTTGTAGCCCAAATAATATGCTATCGCCGAATTTTCGGGGTCGAGCGAATGGGCATACTGGAGCAAGTGGTGAAACGCATCATCACGCCCCATATTGCGTTGCTTTTCCGCCTCCAAAAATATGTATTCCGCCTTCACACGGTCGTCTTCCGATATGGCTTTACGGTCGGAAGCCATCAGTTTATCGGCAAAAGGCAACACCGTGAGCAGCAGCAGAATGGCGGCGCAAAGCGATTGTGTGTATCGTAGGTTCATCGTTTTGGATTATTTTGTGCCAGTGTGGCCAAAGCCACCTGCTCCACGTTCAGTTTCGTCAAGAGCCTCCACGGCTTGCCAAACCACCGTCTCGTGGCGTGCAATCACCATTTGGCAGATGCGCTCGCCATGCTCAATCGTTTGTGGCTCGTTGCTCAGATTCACCATAATCACGCCAATGTCGCCACGATAGTCGGCGTCGATGGTGCCGGGTGTGTTGAGCAAAGTGAGTCCACGCTTCAGCGCCAAACCGCTGCGAGGGCGCAACTGGCACTCAAATCCTTCAGGCAGCGCAATCGACACGCCAGTGGGAATCAGTCGGCGTTCGAGCGGCTGGAGCGTAACAGGCTCATCGAGCCAAGCACGGAGATCCATACCAGCACTCAGCGGCGTGCCATAGGCAGGCAATTGATTCGGGCTCTTATTCACTATCTTCACATTAATTGTTTCCATATCCAAACGTATTATTTAAAATCATACATTAATATTAACGGACACCACGCCCATTAAATTGCGAATTTACAAATTTTCCCTTAAACACACATTTATTTTCACACACATTAAGATGCAAAGAGGGCATCGATGGTCACTTCTGCTTGGCAAACCGACGACCCACTGCCAGTGCCCACGCCGTAGGTGGTGATAAATGTGCCTATCAAACCATAGCGAGTGTGCGAAGCCTCACGGAAAGCAGCCATTCTCTGACGCACACGCTCGGCATAATCAGGCGTGATGTTATACTTGTCGGTAGAGAATTTTATTTCACACACATTGATTAAGCGGTCGGCACGCTTTATAAGCAAGTCGATTTGAGCGTCGGGCACATTCCAAGTGCTAATTTCGGTGGCAATTCCATCAATGTGTAGTGCTTGCTTAATCTGGTCGGTGTGCGATAGGCATACAGTCTCGAATGTCAGCCCTTGCCACGAGTTGAGTTTGGGCAACCCTATGGAGTGTGTCCAATATTCTTTGTCTTTCGACTTGTCGGATTCAATGAATTTCAAATAGAACAATGTGTAATGGTCCACCAATCGGTACACGCTTTTGCTTGCAGCACGGTTGAATTGGGCAAACGAGGCGATAAATCCACATTTTTCCAAATTTGTGAGCACTGTAGTAAGTCCGCCCCCCTGTATGGCTGTGGCTTTGATGATTTCATTTCGTGTCATACCGCCTTTGTGGGCAAAAAGGGCTTTCACCACTTCTAAATAACGGTCAGCGTTTTTGAAAAGCGCACTGTAAAGTTCCTGAAACTCGTTTCTCAAACGTGCACCACCAGCAAAAAACAGACGGTCGATATTTGCAGGTAGTCCATATTCTGGTTGCAAAAGACTTAGATAAAAAGGCACGCCACCCAGTATCATATAGGTTTGCACAATCGCATAGCGGTCCCAACTAAAGCCTCTTGACTGCAAATACAGTTCCGTTTCTCTCAATGTGAACGAATTGATATAGAGCATTCGGGTGATACGGTTGTGGAGTCCTCCCTGATTGGCTTCAAGATTATCCGACATCCACGAAGTGGCGGAACCTGTGGCTATGAACACGATGTCGGAGCGTCTTACAGCCCACCCATTCCAAAAATTTTCCAGTGCATTCACAAATTTCGATTTCGGGGTGTCGATCCAGGGCATTTCGTCAAAGAAAACCACCTTTCGCGATTCCGGTGAGTTTTCAAGCAGTAGTTCAAGTGCGTGGAAAGCCTCAAACCACGACGACAATTTGGGAGCATAGGCAGATCCGCTATATTTTTGAAGTGCCCATGCAAAGTTTTGCAACTGTTCCGAATTGGTCAGTTTATGACCGCCAACATAACTGAAAGCATATTTGCCTTCAAAATATTGTTCCACAAGAAAAGTTTTGCCAACACGCCTACGACCGCATATCGTCACAAATTCCGATTGCCCAGAAGTCATACAGCGATCCAATTCTTGTATTTCTTTCTCTCTACCAATTAATTGTGCCATATCATTCACATCATTAAATATACACAAAGATACCTTTTTTCTTGGGTTTTGGCAAACAATTTTGTAAATAACTTGCCAAAACTCGATATTTTCCTCGGTTTTGGCAGATAATTTTGGAAATACCTTGCCAAAACCTGATATTTTTCTCGGTTTTGGCAGATAATTTTGAAAATAACTTGCCAAAACTGGGGGGGGTAAATAAAATAACAGCCGTTTTTGGGGAACGGCTGTTATTTGGGTATCTTGGGTTTTAAAGGAGGGTGTCAAATTTAGCGATTCATCATAACGTAGGGACATGCCTTCGGCATGTTTCGATGCAATCCACAATGTATCAACGCCTTGTTAACATGCCAAAGGCATGTCCCTACGCTATGGCGCTGTCATTTTTTGTGATTTGACACATCCTCTTGATTCCTTGGGGGGTTAGAAGTAGAATTCTTCTTTTAGTTTGTCGTAGAAGAGCATTCCTTCTGCCACTTGGCGGGCTACTTCCTTGCCCTTGCTTTCTTGAACGATGGCGAAACTGAATGCGCTTGCTGCGGCTGGGCCGTTGCCTGTGACGATGTTGCCGTCGATTGCCACTGGTGTGTAGCCCACGATGGCTCCTGTCATGCCCCGTTCCATGCCTGGGTAGCAAACTGCATGTTTGCCTTCAAGCAGTCCGAGGGGACCGAAAATCACTGATGGCGAAGCGCAGATGGCTGCAATTTTTCCGCCTTTAGAATTTTGCGCGATAAGTGCGTTGGTGAGAGGTTTGCACGCGGCAAGGTTGCTTGCGCCAGGCATTCCGCCGGGGCAAATCAGCCACTCAGCATTGTTCAGATTCACTTCACTAATCAGCGCGTCGGCTTTCACGGTCACGCCATGGGCTCCTTCTGCCTCAAGTGTGTCGTTAATACTTACTGTCACCACTTCCATGCCTGCTCTGCGCATGATGTCGATTGTGGTTAAGGCTTCCACTTCTTCGAAGCCATTGGCTAAAAATACAAATGATGTGTTCATGTGGTTATGTTTTTAATTATTTTGCAATAAAATTAGTGCATTTTTTTGTTATCACCAAACTAAATAAGCAAAATGCGCAGTTTTTAACCCAAATCGGTCATTAGGGCTTGTGGTATTTCGGAGTTTTAGAAGAATGAATTTTGCTTGTCTTTTAATGAGTGATAGCGAGCTATTACGAATTAAAAACAAGCAAAAGGCATCTTATAAAAGCCGAAAGACCGCAAGAAGTAATCTAAAAATCCTCATACGGCCTAATGACCGATTTGGGTTTAAACTTTTATTCTGCTGATTAGTCAAAATCCCAAATTGTGAATTTGGTTAAGATAAATTAATCGTGTAAGTTTGTAAAAAAATATTTTAGCGATGTCAAAGTTTATAGAAAAGACTCTCGAAGACGGAGAATCAATCATCTTCAAAGGACGACTTCATTGGACATTTAACTGGCAATACACCTTTGGTGGAGCGGTTTTGGCTGTCCTCGGTTTGGTTATGCTAATTATGGGGCTAACGGGCGACAAAACGCCGTTTACCGTGTGTGGCACTATTGGTTTCGTGGTGGGCGTATGTTTTGTGCTGTGGGGCTATTTTATCCGCAGCAAGACATCTTTTGCCGTCACTAACCACCGCTTCATTCAGAAAGACGGCATTTTGAGCATCAAGATGACGGAAATTCCACTTTTCAAGATTGAGACCGTGAACCTTTACCAAAGCCTTTGGCAGCGTCTTTTCTCCACAGGTTCAATAGAATTGGTGGGCAGCGGTGGCACCAACCACAAGGTGGACTACATTCAGTCGCCATTCGAGGTGCGCAAAATCCTCACCACCAGAATGAAAGCCAACCACGACCAAGGGGAGTGATTTTTGGTTAGGGGTTAGCGGTTAGGGGTTAGCGGTTAGAGATTAGGGGTTTGGGAGCACTCGGAGCACTCGGAGTAATCAGAAAACTTCGCTCTAACCTCTAACCTCTAAATTCTAACTTCTAACCTCTAATTTCTAACTTCTAATTTCTTTTTCTCATTTTGTAGGTGGCGAAGGCGAGTACGATGAGGAAGCCTGCCAAGGGAACGAAGAAGGGGAGCACCAGCGAGGTGTTGTCGGCAATGATTCCCATCAGCAGGAATGCACAGCCGCCCACAGGTGTCATCATCATATAGGATGAAGCGCGCTTTTTCTGCTGAGCGTCGAGCCCCGTAAGTGAGAGGGAGAAGATGGTGGGGAACATGATGGCTTCGCAAGCGAAGTTGAGCACAAGCGCATAAAGCGAGATTTCGCCACCGAAAAGCACACCGCACATACATGCCACACTACCCACGGCGCAGCAGAACAGCACCTTCGTGGGGTGCACGAACTTCATTACCCATGCGCCCAAAAATCTGCCACCCATAAATATGAACAGCGCAAGCGAGAGCAGGCGAGAGGCTTCCACATTGGTGGCTACGCCTTCGCTGGTGAGGAATATCACGAAATAACTGTTGATGCTGATTTCTGCTACCTCGTAGGCGAGCAGTGCCAGAAAACCGAAAAGCACGGCCTTGCCAAGTTTTCCACTCGATGGGGTGTGGGTGGTGCTTTCCTCTTGGGTGATTTCAGGGAGTTTCACACGAGCGAAAATGATGGCCACGGCTATCACCACAAAGCCCATCAGCATGTAGGGCATGGAAATGTCGCCGCCCGAAAACAGGTATTCGCCCAACACAAAAGGAGCCAGCGCACAGCCCATGCCGTTGAACGACTGCGAGAGGTTGAGGCGTGAGGTGGCTGTATCTTGCGGACCGAGTTCGGTAGCGTATGGGTTGGCTGAGGTTTCGAGGAAAGTAAGACCGATGCCGATGATAAAGAGGCACGCTAAAAATGCGGGAAGTGTGCCAATGGCGGCCCCTGGGATAAACAGCAATGCGCCAGCGGCATAGAGCAGCAAACCGCACACCACGCCATAGCGGTAGCCGTAGCGCGAAATAAACAGTCCGGCAGGAATGGCGGTGAGGAAGTAGGCAAGATAGGTGGTCACCTGAATCATTGCCGATTGTGTGATGCTGATACTCATCGCCTCACGGAAGTGCTGGTTGAGCACATCGAGAATGGCTCTCGCAAATCCCCAGAGGAAAAACAGCGAGGTGATGAGAATGTAGGGCAGGAGATATTGTTTTGATGTAAGTTTCATAGATTGCGAAAATTAATGCGATGATGTGTTATGAATTGCGATGGAGAAGATCCATTGCACGAAGGTAACTCGACGAGAATGGTCCGGAGTGCTCAAGTTTGATGGTGCTCACAGCGGCGGCAAATCTGCCAGCCTCTTCCACATTCGCCCCTTGCGCGCGGCGGTAGATGTAGCCCATTACATAGGTGTCGCCACAGCCCGTGGCATCAACCAGCAGCAGAGGTTGATAGGCAGGAATGTCGTAGAACACGCCATCGGCAAGAATGATGCTGCCGAAACTGCCCAGCGAGAGCAACACCTCCTTCACGCCCCAGTCGGCAATTTTCTGCGCCGCCTTGTGCAAGTCGCTTTCGCCTGTCAGCACTTCAGCCTCGTATTCGTTCACCTTCAGCACATCAATGTATTTGCAAGCCTCGATTTTCTCTTCCCAATCCACAGGATAGACATCAACGCCCCTCACATCACGCAAAAAGCCCTGTGCGTCAACCACAAGCGTGCCTTTGGTGTGGAGGTATTTGATCACGTCGAGCGAAATGTCGTCGGGGAGCAGCGTGCCAAGCACAATGTAGCGTGCTTCCACATCGCTCAACTTCTCCACGGTGAATGGATCGGCTTTCGCCCTCACGCACTGTTTGCGCTCGTTTTGGTTCTTTCCGTAGATGTTTTCGAAATACACGGTGTGGCGGCTCGGAATCACGTCAACATCAATGCCCACGCCACGCATGGCGCTCACGGCGCTCATTTCGCTCTCTGCAAGCGAGGTTACGAGTTTGTAGGTGAGGTGAGTGTCGCAACCGCTTGCCGCTTCGGATTGGAAAAGCGAGTTGATACCGTATGAGAAATAATAAGAAGTGCCACCAGGCATATATACTTCCTGAGTGGGTGTCACGATTTTATCGAGGGTGATGTGCCCTATGCAGCAAATGTCAAGCATATTTAAGTAGATAGTAAATTATGGCATTTGCAAGGCGCATGAAGCCAAACGCTAAGTGAGACAATATCAAAAATGGCTTCAAAAATGGGTGGCAAATGCCGTTTGAATTGGCAAAGTTATAAATCAAATTCCAAATTGCCACACATTTTCGCCATAATTGTGCCATTTGGGTGCCCTTTTCGGGCTTAAATACTTTGTGAATCGGGTGAAAGGCACTAATTTTGCATTGATTTTTTATAGATTCACGGTTTTGCGTACCCACTTTTTCAAACATATCACCACTTTTTGTGCACTCGCCGCGGCGATGGTTGCACTCTTGCCCTCGTGCAGCTCCACCAAGCATGTGCCCGACGGCAAATATCTGCTCGACGATGTGAGTTTGCGAATCCTCGACGAGCAGAACGAAACCAGCGAGGTGAGCACCTATGACTTGGCGAACTATCTGCGCCAGACCGAAAACCATAAGGTGCTCGGCGGATTGAAATTGCAGTTGGCGTTCTACAACCTTTCGGGCAAGGACTCCACCAAGTGGTTCAACAGATGGGTGCAGCGCGTGGGCACGCCTCCAGTAATCTACGATTCCACCCTCACCGATGCCAGTGTGAGCCAACTGTCGATGGCACTCACCAACAAAGGCTACATGAACAACCATGTGACGAGCGATGTGAGGACCAACGCCAAGAAGAAAAAGGTGAGCGTGACCTATAACATTCGCCTCAATGAGCCATATTATGTGCGCAACATCACCTACGATGTGCCCAACGACACGATTCGCAAAATCATTCTTGCCGACACCACGCTTTATCCTATCCGCCAAAACTCGGTGTTCGACCACAATAATCTTGAAAAAGAGCGTGAGTTTATCACCGAAACCTTGCGCAACAATGGCTATTTCGCCTTCAATAAGGAATATATCACATTCTTTGCCGATACGGCAGCCGGATCGCGCGCTGTGGATTTGACGCTCAACACCCGTCCGCCTCGCACGCTGGCGCATATTCCCGAATACAAAAGCCACCGCCCATTCTATGTGCGCTCTGTGACATTCGTCACCAACTACAATCCCGTGACTATGCAAGACGGCAAATATTCGGGCAAGCAGATGGAATACAACGGCATCAACTTCATATACGACGAAAACGACATTTATTTGCGCCGCAGTCCGCTGTATGAGTGCTGTTATATCACTCCAGGCGAAATGTATGATGCGAGCAATGTGACCAAAACCTACAAGGCACTCGGCCGCTTCAGCATCTTGAAGTTTGTGAACATCATCACCAATCCTGTGGGCGAAATCGACGGCAGAATGTATGTGGATACCTATATTCTGCTCCAGCGCGACAAGTCGCAGAGTGTGTCGTTTGCCGTGGAGGGCACCAACAGCGAGGGCGACCTCGGTTTTGGCGTGGGTGTCAACTATCAGCATCGCAACATTTTCAAAGGCTCGGAAGTGCTGAGCGCAAAGTTCAACACTCACTACGAGAGCATTTCGGGCGATGTGGGCGGCTTAATCAACGACAATTATTCGGAATACTCTGGCGAGTTGGGTATCGTTTACCCAAAATTCAAGGCACCGTTTTTGAAGCACAGTTTCAAGCAGCGCATTAAAGCCACCACCGAACTGACCACCTCGTTCAGCTATCAGGCGCGCCCCGAATACACGCGCATCATTGCTGGCGCAGGATGGAAATATGTGTGGAGCGAACGCCAAAACCAAACGCACCACACGTTCAACCTGGTGGACCTCAACTATGTGTCGTTGCCCAAGAGCAAGTCGCACTTCCTCGACAGCATCAGCAATCCGCTGCTGCGTTATTCCTACGAAGACCACTTTATTATGCGACTGGGCTACAGTTTCTACCACACCAATAAGCGTGAAATATCGCCACTGAGCAAAGCCCTTCAGCAGAATTTCTACACCATTCGCGCCTCGGCAGAAACCGCCGGCAACGTGCTCTACGGCATTTCCAAGTTGATAGGGCAGAGCAAGGGTGTGGAAGACAGTTACAAGGTGTTTGGCATCAGATACTCGCAATATGTGAAAATGCAAGCCGACTACGCCTTCACGCACAATTTCTCCGACCGCACCTCGCTTGCCATGCATGTGGGCGCAGGTGTAGCCATTCCGTATGGCAACTCCTCGGTGGTGCCTTTTGAAAAGCGTTTCTACGCTGGTGGTGCCAACAGCGTGAGAGGCTGGGGTGTGCGCACCCTCGGACCGGGTAGTTTTGCCACTCGCAACTCGCAAAACAGTTTCATCTATCAGTGTGGCGACATTCGCTTCGATGCCAGCATCGAGTTCCGCTCCAAACTGTTTTGGGTGATTGAGGGTGCGGCGTTTGTCGATGCCGGCAACATCTGGACCATTCGCGACTATGCCGACCAGCCCGGCGGTGTGTTTAAGTTTGGTAAGTTTTACGAGCAGTTGGCACTTGCCTACGGCGTGGGCTTGCGTATGAACTTCACCTACTTCCTCGTGCGCCTCGACATGGGCATGAAGGCACACGACCCCGCATCAGGTCAGGAGCACTGGCCTATGTTTAGCCCGAATTTCAAGCGTGATAGCGAATTCCACTTCTCGGTGGGCTATCCGTTCTAATGATATTTTGATAATTATGAAAAAATTAGTGATTTTTGACCTCGACGGCACTTTGCTCAACACTATTGAGGACCTTGGGCAAGCCGCCAACCATGCGCTTCAGCAAAACGATTACCCCACCCACAGCATTGCATCTTATCCATTTTTCGTGGGTAATGGAGTGCGTAAACTGATGGAGAGGGTGCTCCCCGAAAACAGCAGAGATGCTCAGACCGTTGATGCGCTTTTGAAAGACTTTAAGGCTTATTACGACGAACACCTCCACGACTATTCAAAGCCATATCAAGGCATTGTGGAGATGCTTGAGGAATTGGGCGACAAGGGTGTGAAATTGGCAGTGGCAAGCAACAAATATTACGAGGCTGTGCAGCGACTGATAGCCTACGCGTTCCCTGGCATCGACTTCGTGGCTGTGGAAGGGCAGAAAGAGGGCGTGAACGTGAAACCAGACCCATCTATCGTGTTCAACATTCTGGCGCAAGCACATGTGGAGAAAGCCGACACCCTGTATGTGGGCGATTCGGGCGTGGATATGGAAACAGCGCGCCGTGCGTGTGTCGATTCAGTGGGCGTGTCGTGGGGATTCCGTCCCGTGAAGGAGTTGACCGAATACCGCGCCGACACCATCATTAACAGCCCCGCCGAAATCCTCCCCATCGTAGAATCCGGCATCCCTTTGAAATAATGTATTGAAAATGCTTGTGCATTCTCAAAATAAAAAATAGGCTCTCTGGCACATAAGCGCAGAGAGCCTAAATTATTTATGGATTGATATTTCTCTAAGTGTAAGAGGGGATTACATGTTCATGCCACCGTCAACTTGGATCACTTGACCAGTCACGTAGCTTGACATGTCGCTTGCGAGGAAGGTTGCCACGTTTGCAATGTCTTCCACTTGACCGCCACGGCGTGCAGGAATCTTGGTCATCCAGTCTTTGCGAACTTCTTCAGGAAGCGCAGCGGTCATAGCGGTTTCGATGAAGCCAGGAGCAATAGCGTTGGCGCGAATACCGCGAGGACCCATTTCTTGAGCGATTGACTTAGCGAGAGCAATCAAACCAGCCTTTGAAGCGGCGTAGTTGGCTTGACCAGCGTTGCCGTGAACACCCACCACCGACGACATGTTGATGATAGAGCCACCGCGTTGGCGCATCATGATGGGCACACAAGCGTGAATGAAGTTGAATGCAGATTTGAGGTTCACGTTGATGACTGCGTCCCATTGAGCTTCAGTCATGCGGAGCATCAAGCCGTCTTTGGTGATACCAGCATTGTTGACGAGGATATCGATTTTGCCGAAGTCAGCCTTGATTTCGTTAACCACCTCTTCGGTTTGAGCGAAGTCGGCAGCGTTGCTTGCGTAACCTTTGCACTTTACGCCGAGGGCAGCGATTTCTGCTTCTGTAGCCTTGCCGTTTTCGTCGATTACAAGGTCGGTGAATGCGATGTCGGCGCCTTCTTTAGCGAATTTCAATGCGATAGCCTTGCCAATGCCACGAGCGGCACCAGTAATCAGGGCAACTTTTCCTTCAAGTAATTTCATTGTTTTCTTCTTTTTTAGTTATTGTAGTTCTTTATAATGTTTTGTCAGTCGAAAAAATTATAGTTCGTCTTTCTCGCTGTTGTGGCACTGAATGCCGTTGAGCAGGAAGTCTTTGAGATATTCACGGAGTTTGAGCTTATTGATGCCCAAATCGGCGAAACTGTCGCGGATGTAGTGCAAATCCAGCCCTTGCATAGCCATGAGCAGAATTTCGGCGGTCTTGTCCACATGCTTGATGCGGAATGCGCCTTGCTGCACGCCTTCGTTGAGAATCTCCTTCAGCAACACTATCTCCTTGTGCTTGTTCACTCGGCGAATACGGTCCACTCGGCGCACGTCGAGGAAGAAACTTGCCTTTAGCGAGCCGTTGCGCCCCACCACCTCTTTCACCGCCTCAAAGCGCGAGAAAATGAAGTTCATCAGTTTTTCTTCGGGCGAGATGGGCATCGACGGAATGTCGGCGATGCGCTCGATAATGCTTTGCGCCTCGCGGTTGACCACGGCGTTGAAAATTTCTGTTTTGCTTTTGAAATAGGTGTAGATGGTGCGTCGGCCTTTATCGCTTGCCGATGCTATGTCGTTCATCGTGGTGTTCTCCACGCCCTTGTGAGCGAAGAGCTGACGAGCCACATCTATCAATTTATCTTTAGTTCTCGATGCCATCTGTTACCTTGTTTTGGGGCTTTATCTTCTGCTTCTGGGTTGCAAATATAGTTATTTTCCGTGTATTTTACAAAAAAGCGTTCCGAAAGACGCTACATCTTTCGGAACGGTATGGGAGCTGTATGTGTTTTACAGAAGTGTCATTACAAGTAATTGGGCGGTGACCACACGCAAGAACATGGTGAGTGGGTAAACCGTAGAGTAAGCCACCGCTGGAGCATCGTTGCCAGCCGTCTTGTTGGCGTAGGCGAGTGCTGGTGGGTCGGTGGTGCTACCCGAAATCAAGCCCATGAGGGTGCAGTAGTTCACCTTGAATTTGCCATGAGCCACAAAGCCCACGATGATGAGCGGAATGAAGGTGATGAGGAAACCGTAGAGCACCCATTTTGCGCCGGTGCCGTTAAACACGGTGGCGGCGAAGTTGGTGCCGGCTGCCAGTCCTACCGAAGCGAGGAAGAGGCAGATGCCCAATTCACGGAGCATGAGGTTGGCGCTTGATGAGGTGTAGGTCACCAGTTTTATCTTATGGCCGTAGCGACCGATAAGAATTGCTGCCACGAGCGGACCACCAGCCAAACCGAGTTTCATAGGCACCGACATGCCTGGCAATGCCAATGGAATAGAACCAAGCACAATACCCATAAAGATGCCGATAAAGATAGTGAACATATTTGGGTGGTCGAGGCGCTTCATTGAGTTGCCGAGGTGTGAAGCAAGGCGGTTGATGTCTTCAAGTTGGCCCACCACGGTGATGCGGTCGCCCACTTGCAGTGAGAGGTTAGGGTTGGCGAGAAGGTCGAGACCGGCACGGTTCACGCGAGTGGCGTTGAGGCCGTAGCCCTTAGGCAAACTAAGCGAACCGAGTTTTCGGCCTGAATATTCGCTGTTGGTGATCACAATGCGGCGGCTCACCACAGGAGTCTGCTCCTCTTTCCAGTCGAAGTCCACCTTCGGGCCAATCATGGCGTCGAATATTTCCTCGTCTTGCTCAGAAATCACCACACGCATGAGTTCGCCTTCCGATATGATAGTGTCGGCCACAGGAATCACGATTTCGCCGTCGGTTTTCTTCATGCGTGAAATCACGAAGTTGCGGTCCATGATTTCGTGCAAGCGTTGGATAGTGCGGTCGAAAACGAGTTTGTTGGTCACCTTGTATGTCACCACGTGAGGCTTGAGCAAGCTGTTGGCGTTGTCGTCCTCAATCTCTTTTGCTGCTTTTTTGATGTTGATTTTGAAAATCACCTTCACCAAAATCATAGAGAGAATGATGCCCACCACACCGAGGGGATAAGCTGCCGCATAGCCCATCGACATGGATTCGTTGAGTGCGTTGGCTGCTTCGCCCTGAGTTTCGATAAGAGCCTGCTGAGCGGCACCCAGTCCGGGGGTGTTGGTCACGGCACCGGAGAGAATACCCACGATTTCGTTGGGCTCAACGCCACCGATACCGAAGTAAATGGCCAATGCCACCACAATGTTGAGCGCAATGATACACACTGCCAGCCCATTGAGCAGCATACCGCCTTCCTTAAATGACGAGAAGAACGATGGACCCACCTGCAAACCGATGGAGAACACGAAGAGAATCAAACCAAACTCTTGAATAAACTTCAAGGTGTTGTGGTTGATGAACGCTTCATCGGGCGAGATGATGTGGCCGAAGTGGCCTGCGATGATGCCCACAAAAAGCACGAAGGTAGCCCCAAGTGAGATGCCGAAAATCTTCACTTTACCTAAAATCACGCCAACGGCGATAACGATAGAGTAGATGAAAAGAGCATGAGCGATGGTACTACCAGCAATTAAGTCGTATAACCAGTTCATAAACGATTAAAAATGTTGATTTTTCTTTTCAGACTGCAAAGGTACGACTTTTTTGTGATTTACAGAAATTTATCCGTAATGAAGCACCGCCCCCACCCCTATACGGCTCAATAGAAAATCACAGGGGTGGAAACATAAACAAAAACAAAAAAAATTGCAATATAACGTAGGGACATGCCTTTGGCATGTTTCGATGCAAACAGCCATTTTCCCCGACACATTACCAGCAAAGAAACTATCGTCTTAACTCCTTAACTTCTTAACTTCTGACTGCGTTATATCAGCCCGCGGCGCATAAGGGCTGCTGCCACCCAGCAAATGAGGAAGGTGAGCACTGCGAAAATGAGGGCGGTGAGTAAGATGGTGCGACTGTTGGAGGTTTCAATTTCCTTGAGGTCGTCGGCATCGCCATCGGCTGTCGATGGCGCTTTGGTCTCGTCTTTGCCGTGGCGAGAGAATATCGCCGTAATCAGTCCGGCCATAGCACCAGCCACCACTGCAATGATTATCCATAGAAACAAATGGCTGTCGCCCGAAGTGAAAAGGTGCTTCATAATTTATAGTGAGTTTTAAAGTTCTTCGTCTTGTATCTCGGTTTGGCACATTTCGTCGTATTCCTCCCAGTTGGGGTCTTCCTCGGCGTGGAACGAGAGTGGCAGTTCGGGGAACGTGGAGAGCACCTCGTTGATTTTGCGTTGGAAGATGTGCAGACTGCGTGCGTAGAACACCCAGTTGCGCAGCCCGTCGCCGGTGTATATGCCAGTCACCACAGCGGTGGGGTCTTTCATAAAGCAATCCTCAATAGCGTCTTGCACCTTCTCCATCAGAGTGGAAGTTTCGAGGTCGGGCATCCCCTTTGCGTCGGGTTCGTAGGTCCAAGTCATCTCTAAGCGGTAGATGTACTTTTGCGTGTCGCGCACGTTTTGCATGTTCCTGCGGCCTGTCACCAGAATGAGGTTGCCATTTTCTGCTTCC
>ERZ1026876.305-NODE-305-length-31031-cov-6.758490_pt1 | contig 31031 bp, 37 predicted proteins | sample MGYA00380168_ERZ1026876 | MGnify/ENA primary metagenome ERZ1026876 (study PRJEB33269, sample SAMEA4719804) | human gut metagenome | biome: human-associated habitat; feature: organic feature; material: feces | place: Cameroon | collected 2013-10 ... | reverse complement strand
GTGACGCGTGTGACGCGATGTGTGGAGCCTCTGAACGCGCCTACCCCCAACAGAACGCACTCCAGGGCATCCTCGCGCCGTGTGGACGCAAAATGTGACGCGTGTGACGCGATGTGTGGAGCCTCTGAACGCGCCTACCCCCAACAGAACGCACTCCAGGGCATCCTCGCGCCGTGTGGACGCAAAATGTGACGCGTGTGACGCGATGTGTGGAGCCTCTGAACGCGCCTACCCCCAACAGAAGGGCCCGCAGGGCATCTTCGGGCCGTGTGGACGCAAAATCTGAGCGATGTGACTCCAAAATGACACAAAAAAGGGCTCTCAGGTACCAAATCCAGTCCCGGCAATACACAACGACCATATAATCAACATAAAAGATAGTCATTTTCAGACTACCACGCAAAAATCCAACGGGTTACGCAAGATTTAAAAGGCCGCCACACAAAGGCGCGCAAGGCATCAGCCCGAAAAATATCATTCCAAAGAGCACCACACGATGCCCACCGAGTCCCTGATTCAGTCCCGAATCTCGGAATCCGGGACCGGAACCGGAACGGAGTCCAGCACGCCCATCGCCGCGGCCTTCGCCTTGTCCGACACGGCGATGTAAGGGGCCATCGCCTTGTAATCAGAGTGCCCCGTCCAACGCATAATCACATTAGGGGACACGCCGCGCTGAAGCATCATACAGATGAACGTCCTGCGGCCGGCGTGGGTGCCGATAAGCTCCCACTTGGGGCGGACCTCGTCCACCCTGCGGCCGCCGCGGACAAAGGACATATGGACGGGGGTGTCAACGCCACAGGCACGCATCACACGCTTCAGGAACAGGTTCATCCGGCAATTGGACAGGACAGGCAGCGGACGGCCCGTGGAGGCCGAATAACCGCGGTAACGGGCAAGGATTGCGCGGCTGAACGAGTTCAGCTCTATCCTAAGGCGGTCGGAGGTCTTCTTCGTGGTCACGGTCACCGCGTCCTCCGACACATCGCAGTTACGCAGGGCGGCCAGATCAGACCAACGGAGGCCGGTGAAGCACAGGAAGCAGAACGCGTCGCGGACACTCGCCAACTCCGGCGGCAACGATGCCGACCACACACGCATCAGCTCGTCCCACTCCAGCCAGATGACAGGACGGGCTATCTTCCGCAGCCTCGGACGGAAATCACGGAAATCCGCGCGGGACAACAGCCCACGATCCTGAGCCCACCCAAGGAACCACTTAAGATAATCCAGATTCTTCGCCACCGTAGCCCCCATAAGCCCCGCGTCCTGCAAATACAGGACGTAATCGGACAAGACCTCAGCCGTGAAGTCGTTCAGCCCGTAGCGGGCGTTTCTGGCCTTCATAAAGCCGGTAAGGTGTTTCCGCAACGACAGGAAATTCCGGGCGGTGGAGTCCGTCCAGCCGGAACGGGATCCGTCCATAAGAAAGTCATTCAGATCCCGCATAATGTCGCCCGAACGGACGGGCGCGGCCTTGCCCAGGGCGGCGCGGAAAGCCGAACGGAACTCGGCCACGGAGGGCGAACGCCCCTCCGCGAGGAAAGGCGCGGACGCGGCGCGGAAAGCAGCCTCCACCGCGTCAATGGCGGCGTTGACCTCCCACGCGGGGACGCGCCTCACACCGTGGGCCGTGCCTCTGCGGCAACGGCAAGTGGCGGGCGACCACCCGGACGGATCCACGCGGTAACCCACGTTCACGGACACCACGCGCCGCGAGCCGTCCCACTTGACGCGGAAACGCAGCAGCGAGCCCCGCGGCCCCGGATCATCCAGGACCACGGACGTTATGAACCTGACCATTACGGCAGCCCCCTCCCAGTGAGCAGCCAGTCGGACGACAAGCCAAAATCTACAGCCAGATAAGAGAGCCACACAGGCGACACGCGGAACGTCACGTGCTCCGCGTTGTAGAGGCTGCCACGGCTGATCCCGTAGCGGTCGCAGAAGGTCTTGCGGCCACGGATAAGGCCGTCGTCTATGATTATGTCAAGGGCGGTGGTAAACCGGCCCGCTATCTCCCTATCTGACATCGGACCTTGAGGTTATATCGCCAATGGTGGCGGAAACGGAGGTATGGCCGCCCCTGGTCATATCAACGATGACGAGACGCAGGCCGGCGCAAAGGTCGGTAAGGCGGCGTATCTCGTCCTGCGCCTCCGAAAGGCGGTCGCGCAGGTTGTCGCGGTCATTGCGGATACAGACAAGCCGGTCGTTCATCGCGTCCAGGCTTCTCTTGCTCAGCTCACCCTGCGAGGCGGCCAGCTCGGCGTTCCGGCCGGCTATCTCAGTAAGATTGTCAAGCGACCGGCCAAGAGTCTGCACTATGGCGTTGGCGCGGTCAAGGCGTTCATCGCTGCTCTCCTGCAGCTTTTTTGAGGTCTCGCCCCACTGGGCAAAAAAGGCGGCTATCAGTCCCGAAAGCCTGCCTATCGAATCATCATCAGACATAAAAAGTGTTTTTAATTATACATAGGCCTTAAAGGTCATAGGCAAAATAATAAAGGGCGGCCCAGCGCCAGATGATCTGCGACCCGATCAGTGCGACCCAAAGCAGGGACTGGAAGAGGGCTACGCCGTAATGGCCGGCGCGCAAGGAACGGAGGTCGCTCCTCTTGCGGTACGATCCACCGCCGAACCAGCCGGGTGTCCACGCCACCACGTCCTTCTTGCGGTAAACGTCCTCGGCCCTGAGGCACGGCCAGGCGAACGACCCAAGCACCGGAATGGAGCACACACCAAGAACGGGAACGAAGCCCACGATGATCCACTCGATGAGATACCAAACGCCGGGGCACGCGCCCAGCCACCACCGCTTATAGCCGTCCGCCTCCAGCAGACCCACAAGCCGCCTGATCTCGGCCTTGTACCCCTCCTCGGTATACACCTCGTTCCCGAAAAGCCCCATAATACCGCTATTTTGAAGTAAGATTCTCTATGATTTTAGTGAGGCGGTCCACCTGCGCCCTCAGGCTCTCGTTTTCCGCACGCAAGGCCGCCAGTTCGGACGAGTCCGAGCCGGACGATGTGGCCGTAGCCGTGACATTGCCAACCCGCGCCGTCTGAATATTATTAGCACCAGAGCGAAGCATATCGCCCTCACCAGTCATCAACCAACCCGGATTAAGCTCCGGAAAATTAGTAGCAATACTCCCAAGTTTATCAGGCGATATCGATCGCCGCATATTGCGCACATAGCCTCCAGACAGCCCACATTCTTTCTCAAATTGATTAATACTCAGTCGTTGCGACCTAATAAATTCTATAAGTCGTTCTTTTACAGTATCTTGCATAATTTGCTCTAAAATATTCAGTAAATTGTTCCCAAAATTGTTGCTAATTAGGAACATTGTTCCTATCTTTGTCCCCGAAAGATATGAATAAATAAACATATCAATAAACAAATATAGAAATAAACAACTAAAAAACAAACAGATATGACAAAGCAGGAATTCACAGAGCGCACGGGGTTCGCCCCGACAGACGCCCACTTCGCGCTCATCCATGAAGAGTATATGGAGGCCGGACAGAACGTGGGAAAAGACCAGTTCTGCAAGGAATGGCTGAGGAACGGTGGCCCGCAGAGGGCCTACGACTGGGCGCGCCAGGTGGGCGCGAGCGCGGTCGCCGACATGCTCACGGCCAGGGCCGAAATTGACGACCTCTCCGAAAGGATGAAGAGCCTCGTCGCAAAGGACACCGAGCTGGTAAACGAGAACCACAAGCTGGTGGACAGGAACAACGAGCTCCGCAAGGTCCTGCTGATCGCCAAGCTGGCGCTCGGGGACACCAACGCCCTCGACGACGACACCATCCAGATGATACGGGACATAATCAACAACACACTGAGCAACCAATAAAAAATCACAGATATGGAAAAGAACGCTAGATTATTCGAGCACGAGGACGGCAGGATCGCCGTCCTCAGCCAGAAGGCCAACGGAGACTGGACCCTCCGCACGGAGGGAGACGGCGACCTCATCAGGAACGAGGTGGAGCCGCTCCTTGAGGTGATCCACAAGAACCACTTCACGGAGGCGGTATCCAGCAACCCGCTGGAGGACGAGATGGAGTCCCTCACCGACGACTACGCCAAGATCAAGAAGATGATCTGGAGGCTGGAGGGAACGACCAAGGCCATCAAGGCCAAGACGGGCAACAGCCAGGAAGAGGTCACCTCCGCCCTGTACGCACAGCTCAACACCGTCCTCGGGCGGATGAAGATAATCATCAAGGCCCTATGGTAAGGATCATCAAGGACGCGGTGGCTGCCCTCGCGGCGGCCGCCGCCCTGCTTCTCCTGATAGGAGAGCAGCCTGACGGTAACCTCGCCTCGCTCGCGGCCGCAAAGATAGCCGGGGCCGCGCTGCTCTACGCCGCCGCAAAGGTGATGGAGCGCAACCACCCCGAATGGAAGGAGGACGACGTATGAGTCGCTTCTATCCATACAAAGAGCCGGAGCCGTCCGAATACGACAGCGAGGACGAGTACCAGCAGGCCCACGACCTCTGGGAGCAGGAGGTCGACGACTATATAGACACATACATTGAAATGAACCAAATCAACAGACACTCATGACAAAGAAAAGAAACTCTTACCGGAACGCGATCGACCTGCTGGGCGTGGGCGAAAGCGTCACATTCGCCAGGGCCGCCAAGGCCTCCGTGCTGCGGGCCACCGCCTGCTCCGTAGGCAGGGACACCGGAAAGGCGTTCACGGTCAACGCCCCCGCGGGAAAAAGCATAACAGTCACACGCATAAAATAAGACGACATGGACGCCGACACACGCATTATAGACCTGACGTTCGGCCAGCTCGCCGAATGGCTCAGGGAGGCCGGATTCAAGCCCGTGGAGGCCAAGCCGGAGCAGAAGGAGACACCCGCCCAGAAGGGCCCCGAGAGATGGATCGTCAAGGGGTGGGACGGCCTCGCCGAACTCCTCGGATGCTCCAAGACACAGGCCTGGAGGATCGCCAAGACAGGCCTTCTCAGGAAGGCGACCTACAGATACGGCCAGACCATCCTCTTCGACGCCGAAAAGGTGCTGGAGGCGATGAGGGCCGGCCGCTGAGACGGCGGCCAAGCGGGGGATCCGGAATATTCACATTTCAAAGCACACGACTATTCGGGGGTTCGACTCCCCCGCCCCCGCCTACGACTAATCCAAAACATTATGGATCCTATAAACATCAACATCAACGTCAAGGTCGGACTGACCGAGGACACAGGAAGGACGCTCAAGGAGCTGATCCTTCGGGAAAGGGCGGACGCGCCAAGCGCCGCCGCAGAAAAGGCCGCCGAGCGCGAAACGGCAGCCAAGGAAAGCAACACGCCGGCCGGAACGAAAAAGGCCCCAAATCGCGCGGAAACGGCCGAAAAACGACCGGAAACGACCGAAAGACGACCGGAAACGGCCGAAACCGGCACGGACGCGAAAGAAAATGACGCTAAAGAGCCTGAGACGATCACGGACGCGGCCCTCAGGGAGGCCGTGAAGCTGGCCAAGAACCGCACGGACGGGAAGACCGTCCGCGCCCTGTTCAACGAGTTCGGCATCGGCGCGTCAAGCGAGTGCCCCAACGACAAGAGGCCGGAGCTGCTCAGGAGGCTGACCGTTCTGGAGAAGGGAGGGCAGGACAATGCCTGACAGACACGCCATATTAGCCCCGTCCTCATCCGCCAGATGGCTGGCCTGCCCCGCCTCCGCGAGGCTGGAGGAAAGGGAGCCGAACAAGGACACCGTCTTCACCAGGGAGGGAACCACGGCCCACGCGTTCGCCGAACGCTGCCTCGACTGGCTGAAGGAGACGAACGCGGAAAGCGTGGGCGAATGCCCCGAAAGGCTCAGGAGCGCCCTCAGGGAGAAATGTGAGAAGGACGGCTACGACTGGCAGGAGATGGCCTCGGCGGTCTGGGACAACTACGTCCGCATTGTCTACGAGGACTTCCTGACGGCCCGCGCGTCCGACCCTGACGCGATACTTCTGGTGGAGCAGATGTACAGCCTCCGGGAATATGTCCCCGAGAGTTTCGGAAGCTCCGACGCGGTCATCATCAGCGGCGACACCCTCTCCGTCTACGACCTCAAGTACGGCAAGGGGGTGAAGGTGTCAGCCGGGGGCAACACCCAGATGAGGCTCTACGCCCTCGGGGCGTTCCTCGCCCAGGGCGAACTGTACGACATCACCTCCCTGCGCGCCACGATCATCCAGCCGAGGCTCGGATGGGTGTCCACCGATGCCTTTACCGCCTGCGCCCTTCTGGATTGGGCGAAAAAGGAGCTGAGGCCAAAGGCCGCCCTCGCCTACCAGGGCATAGGGCCGACCGTGCCGGGGGCTCACTGCCGGTTCTGCAAGGTCGCCCACAAGTGCAAGGCGCTAGCGGACCTCGCCACACAATGCGCGGACGTCAACGCGGAAACGCTGGACAACGACGGGATAGCGGACTACCTGCGCAAGGCCCCGGTGGTCAGGACATGGCTGGACGCCGTGGAGGGCCGCGCGCTGGAGGCCGCCCTGAACGGGGAAAGGTTCCCGGGATTCAAGCTGGTCGAGGGCCGGAGCGTAAGATCCATCAGCGACAAGGAGCAGGCCATCGTAAGACTGGCGAGCAGGGACTACCTCGAAAGCGTCTACCTCAAGGCGCCGGAACTGCGGACGATCACCGAGCTGGAAAAGAACCTGACCAAGAAGGGCTTCAAGGAGCTTCTGGGAGACCTCGTCATCAAGCCCAAAGGCAAGCCTACCCTCGTCCCCGAGGACGACCCGAGGCCGGAGATCAACAACGCCGGCGACGATTTCAACGACATCATCAACAACAACTCTTAACAACAAAGCATTATGGCAAATCCAACAACAGCGGCGGACACCAAGGTCCGCATCGGAGAAGTAAGGTTCAGCTATCTCCACGTCTTCACGCCTGACAGCGTGGACGGAAACGAGCCGAAGTACAGCGTAAGCCTGATCATCCCCAAGAGCAACACCGCCCTCGTGGACAGGATCAAGGCCGCGGTCAAGACCGCCTACCAGCAGGGGCTCCAGAGCAAGTGGGGCGGCAAGGCCGGCAACTGGAGGAACCCGCTCAGGGACGGGGACATCGACCGCCCAGACGACGAGGCCTACAGGGACGCGTGGTTCATCAACGCCAGCAGCAAGACCAAGCCGGGCGTGGTGAAGCCGGGGATGGTGGACGGCAAGCCGGCCGCCGTGGCGGCCTCCGAGGAGGAGGTCTACAGCGGATGCTACGGCTACGCGTCCGTCAACTTCTTCCCTTACGCCAACACCGGAAACAAGGGCGTGGCGGCCGGCCTGAACAACATCCTCAAGACCAAGGACGGCGACTACCTCGGGGGCCGCGCCTCAGCGGAGTCCGACTTCGGAGACCTTGTCGGGGAGCTCAACGACCTGCCTGACGAGTTCGACGACGCGTTCTAGCAAACAGCCCCCGGATCGGTCAAAGGCCGGGCCCGCGGTTCGATCCCGCGGCGGGGGCCGAAACAAAACACAACAGCGATGAGGCACCTGCACATAGACATAGAGACCTACAGCTCCGAGTCCATAGCGGACTGCGGCCTGTACAGATACGCGGACGCGTCCGATTTCAGGGTCCTCCTGATAGCCTACAAGGCCGATGAGGACCCCACGCGGATCATAGAGGTCCAGGACGACCAGCGTCTGCCGGAATGGCTCACAAACGCACTTCTCGACCCAGGGGTCACCAAGCACGCCCACAACGCGGCCTTCGAGCGGGTGTGCCTCTCGGTCATCCTGAGGCGCGCCGGCATACTGCCGCAAGGCGAATGGCTCGACCCGGCGCAATGGGAGTGCTCGATGGTGCTCTGCGCCAGGGCGGGGCTGCCCCTCTCCCTGAAGGAGGCCGGCGCGGAACTGGAGCTGGAGGACCAGAAGATGACAGAAGGACGAGACCTCATCAGGCTCTTCTGCACCCCGCACGAGCCGCAAAGCGGCCTGTTCATAAGGGGCAAAAGGGCCGAGCCGGCCGACCTCCCTGAAGAGTGGGAGACCTTCAAGGCCTACTGCGTAAGGGACGTGGACGTGGAGTACGAGATCTGCAGGAGGCTGGAATGGCTGAAGGTGCCGCCCAAGGAGCGGGAACTCTACGCGGAAGACCAGCGGATCAACGACCGCGGCGTGCTGGTGGATATGGGGCTGGTGCGCAACGCCGCCCGCGCGGACACCCTCCGCAAGGCGGACCTCAGCGCTGAGGCCAAGGCACTGACTGGGCTGGGCAACCCAAACAGCGTCACCCAGCTCAGGGAATGGCTGTCGGGACGGCTCGGAACGCCCATAGCGAGGCTCGACAAGAAGACGATCCCCACGCTTATGGAGTCCGCCGCCAAGGGGTCGCCGGAACGCAGGGCGCTTGAGATAAGGATGGAGCTGGGCAAGACCAGCAACAAGAAATACGAGACGATAGAGCGGTGTGTCTGCGCGGACGGGCGCGTCCACGGGCTCTTCCAGTTCCACGGGTCGAGGACGGGCCGATGGGCGGGGCGGCTGGTGCAGATGCAGAACCTGCCCCAGAACCACATCGAGGACCTTGACTTCGCAAGGAAGGCCCTTATGGAGGGCGACACCGACCTCCTCCAGCTCTGCTACGGCAACGTGCCGGACACGATATCGCAGCTCATCAGGACGGCCTTTGTGGCCCCCGAGGGCAAGACCTTCGCGGTCTGCGACTTCAGCGCCATCGAGGCGCGGGTCACCGCGTGGCTGGCAGGAGAGGACTGGGTGCTGGACGTGTTCAGGAAGGGCGGCGACATATACTGCGCCACCGCCAGCCAGATGTTCCACGTGCCGGTGGAGAAGCACGGGCGCAACGCGGATCTGCGCCAGAAGGGAAAGATCGCCGTCCTCGCCCTCGGCTACGGGGGCGGGGTCGCCGCCCTTGAGGCTATGGGCGGAAAGCGCCTGGGGCTCACCGAGGACGAGGAATGCGAGATCGTGGGGCACTGGCGCAAGGCCAACCCGAACATCGTGAGGCTCTGGAAGGCGCTGGAGTCCGCCTTCATACGCTGCGCCGCCTACGACACGGAGGAGCGCGTGGGCGGCCTGAGGATAGCCAGGGTCAAGGACAGCCTGACGGTGTCGCTTCCGAGCGGGCGGCGGCTGGTCTATCCGGGGATGAGGCTTGGAACCCATCAGGGCAAGAGGCGGCTCATCTACAGGGGGACGAACCAGAAGACAGGCCGCTACGGGGACGTGGAGACCTACGGTGGCAAGATCACGGAGAACATCGTCCAGGCGATAGCGAGGGACTGCCTCGGCCACGTGATGCTGGCCGTCCCCGGCATCGTGGCCCACGTTCACGACGAGATCATCACGGAGGTGCCCGCCGGCACCGCGACACAGGAATTAGAACGGATCCGCAAGGCGTTCGCGGACGCGCCCGAATGGGCACACGAACTGCCGCTCTGCGGGACCGGATACATCACACCTTATTATAAAAAAGATTGATTATTATGACAACGACACGCTACATGGTCTCCTCGGACTACTTCAACCGCCACGACGAGTGGTGGTTCGACACTGAGGAGGCCGCGAGAAAAAAAAGAGCCGAGCTGCTCGCCACGCTGGACACGAGGTGGGAGGTGAGGATGCAGGCCGTCAAATGCGACAGGACATGAAGACGATTACGCACGCGTCGCTGTTCAGCGGCATAGGAGGGGCCGAGATAGCCGCGGCGTGGCTGGGATGGGAGAACCTGTTCCACTGCGACATCAACGAGTTCGGCCGCAAGGTATTGAGATACTGGTTCCCTAAATCAAAAGAATACAATGACATCAGGACGACAAACTTCACGGAGTGGCGAGGACGCGTCGACGTCCTCACCGCAGGGTTCCCCTGCCAGCCCTTCAGCATGGCCGGAAAGCGTAGGGGAGCGGATGATGACCGCTACCTCTGGCCGGAGACTCTTCGTGCCATCAATGAGATCCGGCCCGCTTGGTTCGTGGGCGAGAATGTGTTTGGGATCGCGTCGATGGTACTCCCCGGCAAGGAGGTTGACATGGGTCGCACAGAAGATCTTTTCGAGGAAACTAACCTATACCGAAAGGAGCAGCGGTATGTCCTCGACCGCATCTGTCAGGACATCGAGGACGCGGGATATACCGTCCAGCCGGTTGTTATACCGGCTTGTGCCGTCGGAGCGCCGCACAGGAGGGACAGGGTGTGGTTCGTCGCGAGGCGGACTGCTGCCGACACCGCTGGCGAAGGACGGGAACGGCGGGGTGCGGACAATCAAGGGGGGCGAGGGCGAAGCATCCGGGTTTGCTGCAACTCTCGGACAAGGCTGTCAACGGCTTGCTGCCAACTCCTCTTGCGGTGAGCGTGAGGCACTCGAAGAGATGCCGGGAGCTGAAAGCGGCCGGGGACGTTCCGTTCCACAGCAGGGCGAACGGGGAGACAAGGCCGAACGGTCTGGAGGACTGGCTGGAGTTCAACGGGCCGATGCCGACTCCGACGGCGATGGACTCCTCGGAGGCCACGGCGAGGATGAAGTCATCACAGGTGAAAGACGGGTCGATGCATTCGGTGACGCTCGCGAGAGCCGTCCAATCCCAAGATTCCAAGGATGGGAGGGCTTCCCAACTCAACCCCCTGTTTGTCGGGGAGATGATGGGCTACCCTTTGGAGTGGCTGGCCTCTCCATTCCTTTCGGGAGATGGCGAAGGGAGGCCATAAAGGCGCTCGGCAACGCGTGGGTGCCTGAGGTGGCCTACGAGATATTCAGAATGATACAAATGGTTGAGAATGGAGATTATGAGCAGGACTAACATACTGATAAACGAGGCCGGGAACGACAGGGAGGTCGCGGCCCTCATAGAGGACCTCGGACTTGAGATGACAGGAGTGGAACTCGACCCCGACAGCGCGGCGGAACTGACGCTGGGCGGGCTGCTCCACAGGCACACGGACAACATCAACATCAAATAATGGACACATACATCATAACGGTCGGGCGCTCGCGCACCGACAAGATCTGGAAGGCGCGCGCGGCCACCTGGGACGACCTCGCCGCGCGGCTGGCGAACGTCAGGAGGACGCCTGAGAGCGCCTCGGAGTACAACAAGATGACATCGGAGGCCAGGGGCCGCGCCAAGGACGTGGGCGGCTTCGTGGGCGGCCGGTTCGCCGGCACCGCCCGCAAGGCGGACGAGGTGGCGGCGAGGTCGCTCATCACCCTCGACATCGACCACGGCAACGCCAGCACGGTGGGGATAGTGGAGGACATGATGGAGGGCACCGCCTGGTGCCTATACTCCACCCACAGCCACACGGCAAGGACGCCACGCTACAGGCTGGTGGTGCCGCTGAGCAGGGAGGTCAGCCCGGACGAATATGTCCCGATAGCCCGCAGGCTCGCGGACGACATAGGCATCGCCCTCTTCGACCCCAGCACCTACGAGCCGTGCCGCCTGATGTACTGGCCGTCCGCCAGCAGGGACGCGGAATTCGTCTACAGGAGCGGCAAGGGCGCGCCCTACGACGCGGACGAGGCCCTCGCCACCTACCACGACTGGAGGGACGCGTCCGAATGGCCGGCGGGGCCGCAGGACGGGCCCAGGAGGAAAAGGGCCCAGCGGATGGAGAACCCGGAGGAGAAGAAAGGGCTCATCGGGGCGTTCTGCCGCGAGTACGACATCCCGGCCGCCATCGAGGCCTTTCTTCCGGGGGTCTACAAGGCCACTGCGAGGCCGGACCGCTACACCTACGCGGCGGGCTCCACGGCCTCCGGCCTCGTGGTTTACGACAACGGGCGGTTCGCCTTCTCCAACCACGGCACGGACCCCGCCTTCGGGCGCGAGGTGAACGCCTGGGACCTCGTCAGGATCCACCGCTTCGGGGGGATGGACTCCGGGGCCGCCCCGGACACGCCGGTGAACAGGCTGCCGTCATACACCGCGATGAAGGAGCTGGCCGAAAGCGACCGGCGGACGGCCGAAAGGCGGGCAAGGGAGAAGGGCGAGGAGATCCTGAAGGAGTTCGGGGACGTGCTGGAGGAGTCCGACGCGGACTGGACATCCAAGATGCAGATGGACGACCGCGGGCGCAACTTCATAGCCTCGCCCTACAACTTCGGGCTGATTATGGACAACGACCCGAGGCTCAGGGGCACCGTGCGCCGCGACATATTCATCAGCCGCGACACGGTCGTCCGCGACCTGCCGTGGCGCAAGGCCGCGGACGACCAGTTCTGGAACAACAGCGACGACGGCGGCCTCATAGACTACGTCTCAAGGTGCTACAGGCTCGTCAACAAGACCGCCCTTCTGGACGCCCACGACCTGTCCGTGTCCAGGAACGCGTTCCACCCCGTGAGGGACTACCTGAACGCCCTTGTCTGGGACGGGACACCGAGACTGGACACGGCGGTGATAGACTACCTCGGGGCAGCGGACAACGAGCTAACGAGGGCGATGACCCGCAAGCACCTGACGGCCGCCGTGGCCAGGGTGATGAGGCCCGGGATCAAGTACGACTACACGCTCGCGCTCACAGGCCCCGAGGGCATCGGCAAGTCCACCCTCATCCGCAGGCTGGGGCGGCAGTGGTTCGACGACAGCCTCGTGACCATCGAGGGCAAGGAGGGGATGGAGTGCCTGAGGGGAAAATGGCTCATAGAGATAGGAGAGCTGACCTCCTACAAGAAGAGCACGGCCGAGGCCTACAAGGCCTTCCTCAGCAAGCAGGAGGACGCGTACAGGCCGGCCTACGGCCGCAGGACTGAGGTCTTCCCGAGGCAGTGCGTCTTCTTCGCCACCACCAACGAGGCCGCCTTCCTGAAGGGAGACACGGGCAACAGGCGGTTCTGGATCATCGAGTGCGGCGCGGACATCCCGCAGCGCGACGTGTTCACGGAGCTGGAGGCGAACGTGGACCAGATATGGGCTGAGGCCGTGGCGCGATGGAGGGAGGGCGAACCCCTCTACCTTGACAAGGGCCTTCTGGACAGGGCGGCCAAGGCAAGGCAGGAGACGCACAACGAGCTGATGTCTGACGACCGCAAGGGGCTCATCGGGGAATTCCTGGACCGGAGGCTCCCGTCGAACTGGGAAAGCCTGACCGCCCCGCAAAGGCAGGAGTTCTTCAGGACGGGTGCCCAGATAGGCGACAACGAGCCTTATATATTAAGGGAGACCATAAGCGCCATCGAGGTGCTGAATGAGTGCATCAGGCAGCCGATGGACGAAAGGACGAGGTACCGCACAAGGGAGATCAACCAGATCCTCCGCGATATGGACAACGTCACCTACGCGGGGCTGCGCTACATCAGCGGCTACGGCCGCCAGCGGGTCTATGAGATACGGAGGAATGCGGAATAAAGGAAGGAACGGAGGGCTGAACGATGGGGTCTGAACAGAATGACAGCAAAATCACTGTTCCAAGGGCGGAACAAAGCGCAAAAATGGCTGTTCGCCGCATCGTTCGGCCTTATCGTTCTACAACTAAAGGCCCATATAGTAATTATTTATAAGAATTAGGGAACAATGGAACAATTAAAAGGTCTCGGGACTTGGGGATTAGGTCATAGACTACTCGTAAAATATAGGCATAGTAGCCTAATCACGTCCCCACAGATATGTATGCGTGTACGTGCGCGATTGTTCCTTTGCGCCGGAAAGCGGAAAGCAAGATGAAGATGAAGACAAATTCAGAGAACAGGCCAAAGGCCGAAAGCGAGAAGACCCTCGAACGCAGGCTCGCCACCGAGGTGAGAAGGCTCGGGGGGATGGCGGTCAAGCAGACCGCCCAGTACCACAGGGGGCTCCCGGACAGGATCATCCTGATGCCCCGCGGGCTCACATACTTCGCGGAGCTCAAGAGCACGGGCCGCAAGCCCACCAAGCTGCAGGACGACACGATGGCGGAACTCCGCCGCCTGGGCTTCCCGGCCGCGGTCATCGACGGCACCGAGGGCCTCGACGCGTTTTTAAGCCTTCTGAGGCGCGACCAGATGATCTTCGAGGGATGACACGGTTCAAGCCATATGAGTACCAGAGAAGGGCTGTGAGGCACCTTCTCGACCACAGGTGCGCCGCTCTCTGGCTGGATATGGGGCTGGGCAAGAGCGTCATCACCCTCACGGCCGTCACCGAGCTGCTGGGCAGCCTCGAGGCGGCGCGCGTCCTGGTCATAGCCCCGAAGTCCGTGGCGATGAACACCTGGAGCGACGAGGCCGCCAAATGGGACCACCTTTCCGAGCTGACGGTGGCCGTGGCCGTGGGCACCGAGAGGACGAGGCGCAAGGCGGTCGAGGGCGGCGCGGACATCACGGTCATCAACAGGGAGAACACCGCGTGGCTGGAGGCCAACTACGGAGGCGCGCGGTGGCCCTTCGACACCGTGGTCCTCGACGAGGCATCCAGCTTCAAGAACCCCGCCTCCCAGCGGTTCAAGGCGCTGAGGCGGCTGCGCCCCTACATCCGGAGGATGTACGAGCTGACGGGCACCCCTTCGCCGAACGGCCTTATGGACCTGTGGGCCCAGATGTGGCTGCTGGACGGGGGCCAGAGGCTGGGGCGGACGCTCACGGCCTACAGGATGCGGTGGTTCAGGCCGGGGCACGGGAGCGGCCACGTGGTCTACGAGTGGAGGCCGAACAGGGGCGCGGCGGACGAGATAACGGGGCGCGTCTCCGACCTGTGCCTGAGCATGTCCGCGGACGACCACCTCAGCCTGCCGCCGATGATCGTCATCGACACCGCGGCGCGGCTGGACGCAAGGACGATGAGGGACTACAAGGCCTTCGAGAAGGAATGCCTGATGGAGCTGGACGGCCAGACCGTCACCGCCCAGCAGGCCGCCGCCCTGACGGTAAAGCTCCAGCAGTTCACGGGCGGCGGGATGTACGACTCCGAGGGCGGCTACCACCGGATCCACGGCGCGAAGGTCGAGGCCCTGAGGGACCTTGTCGAGGCGGCGGACGGCTCCCCCGTCCTGGTCTTCTACGGCTTCACGGGCGAAAGGGACAGGATCACGGAGGAACTCTCCGGATACGGCCCCGTGGTCTTCAGGGGGGAGCCGGACATCCTGGGGCGGTGGAACGCCGGAGGGATACGGGTCCTTCTATGCCATCCGGCCTCTGTGGCCTACGGCCTCAATATGCAGCGGGGCGGCCACATCATCGTCTGGTACACGGCCACCTGGAACCTCGAGCTGTACCAGCAGGCCAACGCGCGGCTCCACCGCCAGGGCCAGGGCGAACCCGTGAGGGTGTACAGGATAAGCGCGCCCGGCACAGTCGACACGGACGTGCTGGGCGCGCTGGACGGCAAGAGGACCCTGCAGGACTATGTCCTGGAGAAGGTCAGGGGATCGAAGTAGGCCAGAATGGCGCGGTTGATCACGTCCGACTTGGAGCCCTCGCAGGACTCCAGCAGGGCCTCCACCTCCGGGGTGGCCTTGAACCCGTAGGTCTTGCCCCTCGTCCTCTTGCGGCCCGCCCCGGGGCGCGCGCCGCCGCGGGCCTGATTTTGTTTCGCCTTCGCTTCCATAATCCGGAAAATAGTTTTACTTTTGCCAAAACCGCCAACGAACGGGGGCCTGCCCGCCCCCGCCGTGGAACTAGAATGATAACCTTACGAGCGTTATCACCAGTTTCCAAATTCTGAGTCTGAGTATCGTAATCTTCATAACTACAGAAATTTGGCGGTTTTTTCCTTTATCCTTTCAGGCGACTCGGATTCTTCCTTCGCGGTTCCCCTCGAACCGCAATGCAAATATAAGCAATTATTTGAAAACATCAAACGATTTCAAAAATTATTTTCGCACAAGGTGCTCAGAAATTGAGCATCTTTTCGTATATTTGCGAAAACCACAAGATTATGGCTGCAAGCGAACTCCCGAAATGGCTGCAAGGCCTTGACACCGCCCCGTTCAGATGGGGCGGATGCGGCGTCCTGCGCGCGCGGCTTCCCCTCTGGAGGCTGCGGGGCAACACCGGCCAGTTGCAGGGTGTCCCCGCCAATCCGCGGCGCTGGAGCGCCACGCAGCTTGACAGCCTCCGGCAAAGCCTCAGGGACACACCGGAGCTGCTCGCGGCAAGGGCGCTGCTGGTCGTTCCGAACGGCGAACAGGCGGTCGTGATAGGCGGCAATATGAGGCTAGCGGCGGCCAAGGCGGACGGCTACGAGGACCTGCCCTGCATAGTCCTGCCGGCGGACACGCCCCCCGCCAAGCTCAAGGAGATAGTCCTGAAGGACAACGGCACGTTCGGCGAATGGGACCTCCCCGCGCTTCTGGAGGATTATCCGGAATTCGACCTCGCGGCCTGCGGCATAGCGGTTGGGGGCGGCGACACGGGCACGGAGGCCGAACCGTCAGAGGACGACTTCTCGCAGGCGGTGGCCGACACCGCGCCGCCCGTGACGAAGCCGGGCGACCTCTTCGCCCTCGGGGAACACCTCCTGATGTGCGGGGACGCCACCAGCGCGGAGGCCGTGGGCTTTTTGGCCAAGGCTGGGCCGGTGGACCTCCTGATGACCGATCCGCCATACAATGTGGACTACGAAGGGGGCACGGCCGCAAAGCTCAAGATAATGAACGACAGGATGGACGACACGATATTCATCGAGTTCCTCGCGGCCGCGTTCAAGGCGGCCGACAGCGTTATGCGCAAGGGGGCCGCGTTCTATCTTTGGCACGCAAGCAGCAAGGCCTTCTGCGTCCACTCGGCCTGCAGGGACACCGGATGGGAGGTAAGGCAGGAACTCATATGGAACAAGAACAGTATGGTGCTGGGCCGCCAGGACTACCAGTGGAAGCACGAGCCGTGCCTTTACGGCTGGAAGGACGGAACGCACTACTTCTGCGAATCCAGATCCGAGACCACCGTATGGGACGAGGAGAAGCCGGCCGATTTCGCCAGGATGAGCAAGCCGGAACTGGTGGCGCTTCTCCGGGAGCTTTACAGCGGCGATGTAAGCACGACCGTTGTCAACGAGGCTAGGCCGAACGCCTCCGAGGACCATCCGACAATGAAGCCCGTCCGGCTTATCGGGCGGCTGGTGCGCAACAGCACGCGCAAGGGCGAAAGGGTTCTGGACCTTTTCGGAGGTTCCGGATCCACGCTGATAGCCTGCGAGCAGCTGGGGCGCAAGTGCCTTATGATGGAGCTTGACCCGCACTACTGCGATGTTATAATCACCCGCTGGGAGCGGCTCACGGGCCGCAAGGCGGTAAAAATGAACTGATATGGAAGAGGATAAACCGAAACGCATAAAAAGGACCCAGGGCCAGCGTTACACGGCCCAGGAGAAACGCCAGATAAAGGACCTGTATCTCGCCGCGCTGGTCGAGAAGGCGGGCCTCAAATATGCCGCCAGAAGGACGGTTGGCTCCATAAACTGGGACACCATAGAGCTCTGGAAGCGTCAGGATTCCGAGTTCGCGGAGGCTGAGGCCAAGGCCATAGCGCAAGGCACCGCGGACTTCGGCGATGTAGCTGAGGCGGCCCTCGTCAAGCAGGTGCAGAGCGGCGACACCACCGCGATCATCTTCGTCTTGAAGACGCGGTTCCGGAACCGCGGCTACGCCGAAAAGCAGGAGATCACCGCGGACGTGAACGCCCGCGGCTTCGAGATAGTGGTGGGGGACCAGCGGACGGCCGACGAGCTGGCCAAGATCAAGGAGGATTAGCCTATGCGCACGTCACGGGTCTTCAGCGAGCTTCTGCACGCGTACACCCTCGGCTCCGACATCATAGAGAGCAGGGGCGGCACGCGTTCAACCAAGACCTACAGCGCGCTCCAGCTCCTCAGCCTTCTGGCCGAATACGACAAGACACCGACCGTGACAAGCGTGGTGTCGGAAACCCTCCCCCATCTCAAGAAAGGCGCGATAAGGGACTACAAGGCCATTATGTCCGAGGACGGCCGCTGGGACGAGGCAAGGTGGAACGCCACCGACAGGATCTACACGTTCCCGTCAGGCAGCATCATCGAGTTCTTCGGCGCGGACGCGCCCGCCAAGGTCCACGGCCCCGCGCGCGATAGGCTCTTTGTGAACGAGTGCCAAAACCTGCGCTGGGAGACGGTGAACCAACTCTTTATCCGAACCAAGGGACTGAAGATGCTGGACTACAACCCCACGCACGAATTCTGGATCCAGAAAGAGGTCAGCGGGCGGCCGGGGACCTCGCTGGTCACGAGCACCTATCTCGACAACCCGTTCCTGACCGCAGAACAGGTCCGGGCCATAGAGGCCAACAGGTGGAACGACAACTGGTGGAGGGTGTACGGCCTCGGGGAGTTCGGCCAGCTGCGCGGGCGGATATACGACTTCGAGCAGATAGACCGGATGCCGGACGAGGACCATTTAATCGAGCTGTACGGCCTTGATTTCGGCTTCACCAACGATCCCACAGCCCTCATCCGGATATTGGCCGATACGGGCCGCAAATCGCTTTATCTGGACGAGCTGGCCTACGACACGGGGATGCAGGACGAGGACATCATCCGCACGCTGCGCCTTAACGAGGTGCGCCCGCACGGTCCGGAAATATACGCGGACTGCGCTGAGCCCAAGGCGATAAGGAAGCTCCAGAACGCGGGCTACAACGTCCGGCCAAGCTACAAGGGCAAAGAGCTCGCGTCCCAGATAAGCGAGGTGCAGGGATGGAAGATCTACGTCACGCAAGGCAGCGTGAACCTCATCAAGGAGCTGCGCAACTACACATGGGCGGAAGACGCCAACGGCAAGCTGCTTAATGTTCCGATAGACATGTTCAACCACGCCCTGGACGCGGTGCGTTACGGGGTTTTCACAAAATTCGTCCATCTTGCCCAGGTGCACCGGGGCGACCGTCCCACGACCGCGCCGGGCTGGAGGACCAACAGGAGATGAGCGCGATGAGACTTACAAAGATCAAGACAGTGGCGGACCTGCTCCGATGGGAGCCATATCTGCCCGACGCCTACCAGGCGGAACTCCGGTCCATCGAGTGCCCTGCCAAGGTAGGGCTGCATAAGGTGCCCAAGGACCTGAACGGGCTGACGCTGGAGGAACTGGACCGCTTCTGGCAGTCCAGGACACCCGCGGATCTTTTCGAGGCCGCGGGCCATTCTCTTTTCGGATGGACGCGGAAACGGACGATGGCCGCGAAAGCCCTTCCGATGATGGGGGTCCTGAACTTCGTCACGGCAGAACTGGAGCGGATAGCGCGGCTTTTCGAGGCGGCCAACACGCCACCAACCGCCCAGGAACTGATGGCGGGATGCGACGCGCTGGACTTCGGCACGTTCGGGTTGGCGGACTGGTACACCCTCAGGATGGGGCTCCACGACCATGACAAGGCCTTCTCAACGCCTTGGGTAAGGATCTACCAGTGCAGGGCTAATGACGCGGCCACAGCGGCCTTCAGCCGCCGTCTGGCCGAAATACAGAGAAGAGAGATGCAGATGAAACGATAGAGTTATGAACTTTGAGACGATAGTAAGGCAGACCGCTGAGAGGCTCGGCCTACGGTACAAGTTCGGCCCACTCCCCTACCTCAATCAGGTTCTGGACGAAGTGGCCACCACCATCACGGACGAGACGGTGTGCCTTGGCATACAGGTCACGGACGGGACCTACCTCTTTGACGACGGTCCCTATTACAGGCGCGGCGTTGAGACCCAGCGTATGCGGCTGGCATTCTGCCACAAGACACCGCTGGACTACGACCCCACGGTCGTGGAGGCCATGGTGGCCGACCTTAAGGACACGGGGCTCCGGCTGATTGCGGGCCTTGAGGCCACAGGAGCGTTCACGCCAATAGGCGAAACACTCTACACGGTGATGTTCGACGCGTTCGACGCCAATCTGGTGGTTGTACTCTTCGAGTTCGATCTGGCCGAAAAGGACGGCTTCTGCTTTGACGAATAATGGCGGCAAGGACACAGGCAAGCATCGCCGGGATCCTCAGGGAGGAACTGCTGGGGCTTCAGCAGCGGATCGCGGCCAACATCATCAACACGGGGCGCCAGGCGACAGGCAAGACCATCAGGAGCATGAAGGTCCAGGTGTCACAATTGAGCGGGGTGCTGACGGGCCGCCAGGCGTTCTCCACACTTGAGCGCGGATCGCGGCCTTGGGCGCGGCAATACAGCAGGCCGCCGCGGTGGTTCGCAGAACTGATCCAGCAGTGGATCGACGCGAAACGGCTTGACCTGAACGCCTACGCGGTGGCCAGCAACCTCATGCGGAAAGGCTCGGATCTTTACAGGGCCGGCGGCGCCACCGATGTCTACACAGAGGAGATCCCCAGAACACTCCGCAACATAGGCGCGCGGCTCGCGGACCGGTACGGCTATCTGGTCACCGACCGCCTGAACACCAACAGTAAAGAGATTATCGAGATATGAGAACTACCACATTGACTTCACGCAACGCCACATTGACATATCCCAATGCGGTCGTCTTCATGCACAGCCCGCAGCCGGTAATATACAAGACCACCGCCAGCCAAGGGGAACTGCTTTATCTGGATGTTTACAACGACGCCACCGATAAGTTCTATCGGGAAAAGCGGCGATGCCCGGACCCCGTGGTACAGGGCGATGAGGTGACGGCGGAATTCGACATATCGCGCGCCCTGCAGCAGCTTTCGCCCGATATAGACACCCTGCTGCACGGACTGGACTACAGTGGCTGTAAGTCATTAGGCACCGAACTGGGAGTCCAGCTTCGCGATAGCAGCCTTCACATCATCCACAACTTTACGATCTGGGCGCTTCCGGGGGCTCTGGATGCGGGCGAAACCTACAACAGCAACAGGCGCGTCCGGCTGTATCCCAACTGGCCGCAGACAGTGACGGTCGGCAGGCCGAGTGCGGGGGGCACATTCGGCGGCACGACGGTGGCGAAGGGAGCTAAAAGTTACACGGCATCTGGCATGACGGGGCCGACAAGCGAGGTGGCACTGGTGCAGCTGATAAGGGACCAGAGCGGCGCCAGCGACCTGAACAAATTGCTCGCAGGGATTGATCCGGGCCTGCAATGCTATGAGACTATCCAAGAGGCCGGCTGGCTGCAATATAGCGGCTGGGCCGTCCGGCCCTTCACGGTGGACACGACACCTATGTCCTCCGGGCGATATTTCCTGCGATGGCTCAGCCGGTCAGGCGGCGTCCGATATTGGCTCTTTTACGGAGGAGACTATAAGTTCGCGGCCTCCGCGGCCATTAGCTTCACAAGGCGGTACACAGGCGACCCGAACATGCCTGACAACAGGTGCTACCGCAACGAGTTCAAGGCCAACATGGTCGCGGGCCGCACCATGACGCTGGGCGCCCCCGCCGTAACGGATGACGAGTTCGAACTCCTCACCGATCTGACGGTATCGCCAGTCGTGGACCTTTTGACAGGCACGAGCCTCACAGCCCCGACATGGACACGGGTGGCCGTGGCCGCGGGCACCCACACACGCAACAGACGGCGGGCCAACCCGAACCTTCAGGACTTCGAGATCACGGTGACACTGCCGGCCTTGAACTGCATAAACCTGTAGGGCTATGAGGATAGAGCTGTTCATCAACCACCAGAAGGCGGACCTGCCGGCGAATCCGACGATAACCCTGCAATATCGCTCCAATATACTTGGAGACATCTCCAAGTTCCAGAACTCCTTCAGCTATTCGTTCAAGCTGCCGAAAACCGCCAGAAACGCCCGTATTCTCGATGACCCAAGCAATGTGGCACACGAGTCCGAATGGACGCACAAAGCGCTGCCTGTGGCCCTCATTTGCGACGGCACGGACGTTCTGGGCGCGGGGGCGACAGCGGTACTGCTGTCGGTCGGCGATGAATACGAGGTATCGCTGCTATGGGACAGGATAGCGGCCCTGACCGAATGGCTTGAGAGCGACCCGAGCATCAAGGACCTCCCCCAGATAGGCATTGTATGGAGCAGGGAGCACACGGCCTATGCGGATTTCGCGGCCGCGCCTAAGTCGATATTCCTGCCGAACTACGACGCGGGGATAGACCTTGACCGTTTCACGGACTACGCCTGTCACCCGGCTGTAAGCCTGTACTATCTCTTTGACGCGATATTCACCAAGATAGGCGTGGCGTACACACTGCCGGACGACTACAAGAGGGCCCTGCAATATAAGGCCATACCGCTGCCCACACGTGACCGGCTGTTCGACAATAGCACCAAGGCATTCACGCTTCAGAGCTTCACGGTAACCACTTTATCCACGGAAACCTATGACGTCAAGGTCATCCCCGGCACATATCAGGACAAAGGAAGCAATTATGACAGTACGTCCAAGATGTTCATCGTCCAGACGGCCGCGCCTGAGGTACAGGTCAAAATCTCGCTTATAATGAGCGTAACCGTCAACGCCCGCAAGGACGCAAGCAAGGGCAACGATATGGTGATAGTGGGCGTGGCTGAGGACGGCACGGAGCAGGACATAACAAGCTGGCCGATTGATGTGACCATAGAGAACAAGCCAGGGGGCTACAGCGGGCCGCCAAGCACACTGGACGTAAGCGACACCGTCAAGCTGACAGGCTATAAGAACTATTACTTCAAATTGACCAACAGCTACTCATGGGACAAAAACCGGGTGTCGGTCTTCAGCGTAACGCCGCAATACAACACCGTGTATCTCGGCCAGGTGTTCACGACATACAACCTTCCGGACATATCGCAGGTGGCGCTCGTGAAGGCGGTATGCGCCCTTTACAACCTCGCGATGACACCAGGCGAATCCGGCGTGTCATTCGCGCCACGAAAGGACCTGTTCAACCAGGCGATAAGCTCGCAGAAGTCCGTTGACTGGTCGGACAAGCTCATAGGCGACAAGGACCCCACAGAGGTGGGCTTCACGGTGGAGGGCTACGAGGCGCAAAAGAACTGGTTCCGATGGAAGGCTAACAAGTTCAGGGACACGGACGCTGACGGGGCGATAGACATCAACGACACAACGCTGCCGGCCGAACAGGACTTGTACACCCTGCCGTTCGCCGCCACCGAGACCTACACGGGCAAGACCGATCTGTACGCCAAGAAGTACTCCAGCGGGAAATGGTCGCCGGCGCTACAGAGCAACGAGCCGCTTCTATTGTGGGTGACCAACGACGGGGGCAACTGCGCACTCCGCTTCAGTTCCGAGGAGCTCTGGAGCCAGAAGCTGGAGAACCCCGACTATCTGCCTATGGCGGACGCGCTGGCAAGCCCGACGATCATCAAATGCAGGCTGAATCTGAGCCCTCTGGACCTTCAGGGACTTGACTACGGCCGCGCGATCTACCTGCGCCAATACGGCGCGCATTTCGCGCTTATATCCCTGCGGACGGACAGCAAGGGGAACAGCGAGGCCGAATTATTAAAACTCACATACTATGGCTAGTGTACAGACAACAAAGGACACCATCCTTCGGGTGATCGTGGACAACAACAAGGCGATCGCCCAGATCGCCGAATGGAACGAGCTCATCGACGAGCAGAAGGAAAAGCAGCAGCAGCTCAAGAAAGCGCGCAAGGACGGCACGATGAGCGAGCAGGACTACCAGAAGGCGATGGCCGCCAGCCGCAACGAGGTGGCCGCGTACAACAAGCAGATGGCCGCGCTCAACAAGGAGGTGCAGAACAGCGTCAAGATAGACAGTGAGAAGGCGGACAGCCTCGCGGGCCTGAGGGCCGAGCTGTCCAACGCCACCAAGGAGTACGACAGCCTCAGCGCGGCGGAAAGGAACGCGGCGCAAGGACAGGCACTGCAGCAGCACATCAACGATGTCACCAGACAGCTCAAGGACGCCGAGGAGGGCACGGGGCGGTTTTACCGGAACGTGGGCAACTACACCAACAGCATCACACAGGCGTTCCAAGGTATGGGGGGCGCGGCGGGAGCGGCTATCAACCCGCTCAAAAATATAAACTTGGGTCTTCAAACTATGAGCAAGACACCGGTGATAGGTACACTTGGACTTATAGTTAACATCATCAACGAGGTGGTCAAGGCCTTGAAGACATCCGAGGACAACATCGATTCAGTAACCTCGTCGTTCAGCGCATTGGGTGCGGTCGGCACCATAGTGACCAATCTGATGCAGAGTCTTGGCAAGACCGTGGCGAAAGTCGCCGAATGGCTGGGCAAGGCCGCCGACAAATTAGGGCTTATAACGGACGCGATGAAGACGGAGCAGCAGCTGACCCGCGACCAGATAGCCCTCAGCAAGGTGGAGCGCCAGAACAGGATGAAGAACGCGGACGATGAGCTCAAGATAGCAAAACTGAAGGTTCAGGCCGCGGACAAGACCAAGTACAGCGCCAAGGATCGGCTGGCCTTCCTCCAGCAGGCCGCCGATCTTGAGGAGGGTATCTCCAAGAGGAATCTCGACACGGCAAAGGAGCAGTATCGCATTCTTCAGGAGAAGTCCAAGCTCGCGGACAACTCCGCACAGGAGAATGACGAGCTGGCCTCCGCCTACGAGAAGATGCGCCAGGCGGAAACGTCCTACTTCAACAAGACCAAGGAGCTCACGGGCCAGATGGTCGCCGCAAGGCAGGAGCTGCTCGGGGCCGCCAAGGCTGAGGCGAAAGCGACAGAGAAAGCAGAAAGCGACAAGACACAGGCCGTGAAAGAGACGGCCAAGACGGAAAGGGAGCTGATGCTTGAGCGCGCCGAAATGAGATCCAAGGAGATAGCAGAAGAGTTGAAGACAGTGGAGGAGGGGACGCAAAGAGAATACCAACTGAGGCGCGACCAGATGGAGCTTGAGACGGAACTGGAGATCCAGAAGCTGTCCCAGATGGACGGGACGAACGAGCTTATAAGGCTGAAGCGCGAAACACTCCTGCAGTCACTGCGGGACCTCGACCAGGAGTACGAGGACGCGCTGGTGGCCGATATAACGGACACCACCAACAAGATGCTGGACCAATGGCAGGAAGAGCACGACAAAGAGAAGGCACTGGCACAGGCGCGCAAGGATATGCAGTTAGACGCGGCTGACGCGATAGCGGGCGCGCTCGACACAACGTCCAGGGCACTGGCAGACCTTGGAGACTCCAACAGCGCTCTCACCAAGCTGTCCAAGGTTCTGGGGCTCGCCCAGATAGCCATCGACACGGGCGTGGCCACCGCCGAGGGAATCAAGAGTGCGATGGGCGCGCCGTTCCCCGCCAACCTCGCGGCCGTGGCGACCACCATAGCCACCGTGGTATCCGGTATGGCCTCGGCCATAGCCAGCGTGAAGTCAGCCAAGTTCGCCACGGGCGGCCTTGTGACCGGCCCGGGAACCGCCACAAGCGACTCCATCCCCGCGCGCCTCAGCAACGGGGAAAGCGTTATGAACGCCAGAAGCACCTCGATGTTCGCCCCCGTCCTATCCGCGTTGAACCAGGCGGGCGGCGGCGCGGCCTTCAGCGGCCTCAAGGGCTCGGACTCCGGCTTCGACTTTATGGCCTCGGCCATAGCGGCGGGAATGCAGTCCGCGGACATATATGTCAGCGTGGAGGCAATAGACAGGGTGTCCGCGAACACCAACAGGATCAAGGCTATGGCCTCGCATTAATTTTTTTTCGCATAAGTGCTCAAATATTGAGCATTATTTCTATATTTGCAAGGACACCATCTTAGACCACTATGCAGCTGAAAATCTTTGACGATATAATAGACGACCATCAGGCCCAAGAGCTCCGTTTCTGGGGCGTCGAGCAGGGGGTCTGCTTCCGGGATATTGACGAGTTCCTCAGGGCCATTCCGGACGGTGACAATGAGATAGACCTGCGGCTGAACTGCTGCGGGGGCGATGTGGCCACAGGATGGGCCATCGTAGACAAGCTGCGGGCTACCGGAAAGAAGATAACGGCTACGGTGGAGGGTACGGCAGCGAGCATGGCCAGCGTTGTGCTGCTGGCGGCCTCAGAACGCAAGGCCTACCCACATTCGCAGATATTGATCCACGATCCCTATTATCCCGAATATTCGCTCTATGAGAGTTACAAAGCGGAGGATCTTGACAAACTGGCGGAAAGCCTGAGAGCCGAAAGCGCGAGGATACTGGACTTCTATGTGGAAAGGACCGGATCCGACCGCGCTGTATTGGAGGCGATCATGGACGAGGACCGCCCGATGTACGCGCAAGAGGCCAAGGAACTGGGCTTCATAACCGAGATACTCCCACCCATATCAGCGTCAGCAAGACATCACAAATCAATCTTATTCAACATGTCAAAACCAAACAAAAAGCAAAGCGCGCTCGCCAAGGCGATGCAGGCGCTACAGGCCGCCCTCGGGCTGGACGACCCGAAGCCGGTAAGCTACGACCTCCAGACAGCGGACGGGGGGACCCTCACCATCGACAAGCCTGAAGGAGAAGATCCGGCGGTTGGCGACACCGCAAGTCCGGACGGTGAGCATCTTATGCCGGACGGAACCACAATTGTGGTCGCCGATGGCGTGATCACCGAAATCAGGCCGGCGGACGAGCCGTCAGAGGATGAAGACGAGGACGAAGACGAGGACGTCGTGAACGAGGCTATGCAGCAGATCACCGACCAGATCCAGCGACTCAGGGCCACGGCCAAGACTCCGGAGGAGCAGGCCATCCTCGACAAGGTCAAGGCCGCGGGCGGCGCGGAATGGCTCGACAAGGCCATCTCCAGCCAGTACCAGCCGGCCACGCGCCAGACAAGATCCAAGCAGGCAGCCACGGCGGCCGAATCCTCAAAGCTCTCCGAAAGGCTTGACGCTCTCCGCAAAAAGAACCAGTAAAAAATCAAGACGACTATGCCATCATCAGGACTTAATTTCGTTAACCTCACCCCACCCAATGGCGCGGTGCAGGATCTCAAAGAGCTCATCTTCCTTTCATTTGTGGACGCGGAAGGACTGGGCGGTTTGTTCAACTTTATGCCTGGGCAACTCGACGGTAAGAAACTGGGCCTCATCGGCCAGTTCGGCCTTCTCGGAGCCGCCTCACAGGGCTGCGACCCTACCTACGGCAACGACCTTGTCGCCACAAGGGAGAAGACCTGGAGCATCAAGCGCTGGGAGATAGCGGAACAGATCTGCTTCAGCGACCTGCTCTCCACCCTCGCCAAGACGGCGCTGAAGAAGAAGACGCAGGTGGCGGACCTGACCGGAACCGACTATATGGACTCCGTCCTTATGCCGCTTCTTGAGGAGGCTACGAAGCGTACCGTTTTGCGCCTCGCGTTGTTCGGAGACCCGGACGCGAGCGTCTACGACAAGACCAACAACTCCACCGGCACCCTAAAGGCCGGAACCGACAAGAAGTACTTCACCGTCACCGCCGGCCTCTGGAAGCGCATCTTCGAGGGCGTGGCGATAGCGGCCGGAACAGCGGGCCACATCACGCGCGTGACCGTGGACGCCAACACCAAGACCACCATCGCGCTCCAGAAGGCAGCCATCAGGACCTCGGGCGTAGCGACCGGAATCCTTGACGACCTCATCGAGGACGCACCGCAGAACCTCCGCCAGGCGCCGAACCAGATCATCTACGTGACCCAGGCACTCGCGGACGCGGTGTCCAGGGACATCAAGAAGAACAACAAAGGCAGCGAGCTCCAGTGGAAATCCCTCTTCATGGGCATCACGGAGACCACCTATAACGGCATCACCGTAAGGGCTATCCCGTTCATGGACGAGATCATCCAGTCCTATCTGCAGAACACCACCAACACCGACGCGTGGGACAAGCCGTACAGGGCTATCTACACGATCAAGGACAACCTCCTCATCGGCTCGGAAAGCGAGAACGAGATCGCCGAGATTGACGCGTGGTTCGAGAAGAAGGACCAGAAGAACTACATCCTTTGTCGCGACACCATCGGGGCTCTCATCGGCGACGAGAACCTCATAGCGGTGGCTTATTAACAGGGAGGGCTTGTTATGAGCTGGTGCGACGGATTAATCTCAAAGGGGCTGGAGCAGGGGGACTGCTCCAACCGCCCCGTAAAGGGCTTCGAGCACGAGGCCCTTCTGATAAACAGGGCCGACATAGACTGGTCGGGAGTGACCTACAGCACGACCAACCCCAATGTGGTCACCGCCCTGCCGCTAAAGACAGGCAAGACCGCCTTTGTGGTATGGCAAAGGGGAAGCCAGCCGTTCAGCGGCTCAACGGACTCCGGGGAGGCCGGAACCTACATAAACACCGTGACCAAGAACCTCGTGGTCGCCATACTGACCAACGACAAGGAGGTCGCCAACAAGTTCCTTGACCCAGCGCTCAACGGCGACTTCGTGGCCATCATGGAATGCAAGGACAAAGGCGCGGGCAACGCCAGCGCGTTCATCATCAAGGGGCTCCACAACGGGCTCCAGATGTCGGCCTACGAGGCTGACGCGTATGGTGACGCCTTCGGCGGCGGCCTGCTCACCCTCACCGAGACAGGAGCTCCTATGGCCAAGGTCTATCTTGGCGACAACTACACAGCCGGAAAGACACTGTATGACGGGCTGAAAGACTGAAAGCAATGACGTACAAGGAGGCCCTTGAACATCTGGAACGTCTCCGCTCGCTCATAGCAGGCGGCGGGGACGATTCCGTTTACAACGGGGACGACCGGAGCCTTATCGAAAGCCTTTACAGGAACGAGATGGGGCGATCCCTACGCGAATGCTCTTGCAAGCACCGCTACACGGACGGGGTCATGGAACTTTATCATCAATTAAGGATCAACAAGAAGATGCAAGAGGATAAACAATATCTGTTGAAGGCAGGACTGCTCGTCTGGATAGGAAGCGAATGCTACAACCGCCACACCTTGACTGACGAACGGGCCATCGAATATCTTAACGCGCACCCTGACGCCATCACACAATTCGACCACGTCCCGAAAGCGATAGACGATTAGACAAGCGACATTTATGAAGACAAGAGATCTGCCATTCGCCGAACCTTCGCTGACCCCGCGATATCTAAGCTCGCTCGGGGTCAAGTCCTATGATGAGGATAACCTGTATCCCCAGAACGCGCAAACCATCATCGGGAACTCCAAGACAGGCAGCGGGTGCCTGCAACGCTACGCCGACTACCTGGAGGGCAACGGCATAAAGTCTCCAGCCATCGCGGCGTTTGTCATCAACCACAAGGGCGAAAAGATGAACGACCTGCACGCCCTGGTGGCCGCCGATCTCGCCAGCTTCAACGGATTCGCGATCCATGTCAACTATAACGCGCTTGGCCATATAACGGAGCTCCAGCACGTGCCGTTCGAGAACGTAAGGCTCTGCGAGCCGGACGAGGACGGCAACATCCTGCAGGTGGCGATACACCCGGACTGGACCGGAAGGCTGACACGCTGCGGCAAGACAGTGAAGGTGAAAAGGGAAAACATCGACTATATAGACGTTTTCAACCCGGAACGGGCGGCCACCCAGATGATGGACGCGGGCGGACCCCTGCATTACAAAGGCCAGATCTATTATTACAGCCGCGCGGGCCATCTGCAGTACCCGCTAGCCGAATACGACTCAATACTTACCGACCTCAGCACCGACGAAGGCCTCAGCAACCTGATGCTCCGGAATGCGCGGATGAACTTTCTCCCGGCGGGCGCGTGGGTGCACTATCGCAGCCAAGGATTGCCGAACGACGGTGAGGACATCGACGGCTACGGAGATGCGGAAGGCTACTACGCAGAAGAGCTGCGGACCCTGCAAGGGGACAAGAACGCGATGAAAATTATGGACGTGACCATCGAGAACTCCGAGGACAAGCCGGAATTCATCCCCATACAAGGTGATAACCTCGACAAGGAGTTCACGGCCACGGCAACCGAGGTCAAGGACTGCATCTACAGCCGTTTCGGCCAAGAGGGCTTCCTGAGCCTGCGCAACGGCAAGGTGGGCTTCTCCGGCACACTGGTGACCGATATCACCACCGACTACGCCAACCGATGCGTCAAGCTTCAGGGAGTGCTCACACGGATCTACAGGGAAATCCTTAGCTACTGGACCCCAGACAAGCCACTGCCGGAGCAACCTACGCTAGAGGCTCTGGCCATATTACGGCTTACCTACATCACCGGACAAACCAATACACAAGGAGCATGAGACATCTTATCACTCTGGAAGACATATCACGCCTGGCACGCGCCTGCAACGCGGACCGGAGTATCGCGGCCTCGCTCATCGCCGAAGCCGAAAGACAGGACATCAAGCCTAAAATCGGTGACGCACTGTTCATAGCCATAACGCAAGACGACACCCCCGCCGGATACGACACACTGCTGGACGGGGGCGAATGGGCGCAATCTGACGGCACAGCGCGATGGCTCACAGGTCTGCGTACGGCCGCGGCATATTACGCCTACGCCCGAATCATCAGAGACGGCAACATCCAGAGCACCCGCTACGGCGCGGTGGTCAAGACCGAGGACAACAGCGCGGACGCTGAACGCAGCGAGCGTATGAGGCAATATCGTGAGGCGTTCGCGGCCGCGGACGGCTACATGACGGAGGTTCTAGACTATCTCCGCCAGAACGCATGCATGTTTCCGGAATACCAAACCAAGACCTTCAAGGCGAACCGCACTATCATCAGGACACTGGACGGATGCCAACAACGGAGAAAATCACGATATTCCGACAACACACCTACGGTCATCGCCGGCCAGCAGGGGCCTAAGGGTGACCAAGGCGAAACGGGGCCGCAAGGGCCTAAGGGTGACCAAGGCGAAACGGGGCCGCAAGGGCCGAAAGGCGACACCGGAGACGCCTTCACCTATGCTGACTTCACTCCGGAGCAGCTCAAGGAGTTGACAGGCCCACAGGGCCCGAAGGGCGACCAAGGGGAAACAGGGGCGCAAGGGCCACAAGGCGACCAGGGAGAAACAGGGCCACAAGGCGACCAGGGAGAAACAGGCCCGCAAGGGCCAAAGGGTGACCCTGGAGACACAGGGCCGCAAGGGCCAAAGGGCGACCCTGGAGACACGGGGCCAAAGGGGCCAAAGGGTGACCCTGGAGACACGGGGCCGCAGGGGCCGAAGGGCGACCCTGGAGACACGGGGCCGCAAGGGCCGAAGGGCGACCCTG